>Ga0247841_10006711_pt1 | contig 17564 bp, 19 predicted proteins | sample LaCruzMarch2015__2_FD_192410 | JGI IMG/M metagenome (GOLD analysis project Ga0247841, IMG submission 192410) | Freshwater microbial communities from meromictic Lake La Cruz, Castile-La Mancha, Spain - LaCruzMarch2015_18m | ecosystem: Environmental > Aquatic > Freshwater > Lake | place: Spain... | reverse complement strand
AAGAAAAACAAGAATTAAAAAAACTTTTTTATAGCGAGCGAAAAAACTCATATTTAAGCTTGTTTAATGTTTCTAAATAATATATAATTAGTATATATCAGAAAACAAGATAATTCAATCAAAGCTCCGCAAGTTTTATTAAGCTTATGAGTCTAATTTCTTTTGGTGGGAATAACCTTTTTTTAGGAATCGACATCGGTGATTCTTCCTTAAAAATGGTTGAACTCAAAAAAAAGAGTCGTCGCATCTATCTCTCTAATTATGCTTTTAGTGAAAACATTAGTGAAGTTAATTTTACAAAAATTGACGATATTAATTATTTAGCAAAGGCGATTGTTAAGGTTAGAAATGAAGCGGGAATAACGGCCACGAAAGTAACTGCCTCGTTGCCGACTTTCGCGGTTTTTTCTTCAATTATCCATTTATCTAATGTTGATAAAAAGGGTATTGCTCTCGCCGTGAATGAAGAAGCGAAGAAAGTTATTCCTCTGCCACTTGAAGAAATGATTTTAGACTGGAAAATTATTCCGGATGAATTCGGCAAGACGCCAACGCGCGGCAACATGAGAGTTTTTTTAACGGGTAGCCCAAAAAAATTAGTTCGTAAATATATTGATGTTTTTAAACAGGCCAAATTAAATTTAGTTAGTCTAGAAACTGAAACTTTTTCCCTCGTGCGTTCTTTGATCGGTAATGATAAGACAACCGTCATGATTGCCGAGATTGGCGCTAATAGCACCGACATTTGTATCGTCAAAGAAAGTATCCCTGTTTTAAGTCGCTCTCTGGCGGTGTGCGCTTCGACCGTCACCAAGGCGTTGGCGGAAAAATTAGGCATGACCTATATTCAAGCCGAACAATTTAAGTTTGATTTAAGCGTTACTCTCGGAACGGATGAATCAGGCGCTGAGGCACTAATTGGCCCAACCGAGAAGAAAGAAGAACTTCCAGAATTAATTGGCAAAACATTAGAACCGATTGTGACGGAAATGAAATATATGCTTGACTTCTATCGTTCCCAAAATGGCGGGGAAGTGGAAAAAATTATTTTGTCCGGTGGGGGCGCCATGCTTTTAAATTTATCTGATTATTTTTCGAAAAGATTAAATATTAAAGTAATTATCGGTGACCCGTGGAATCGAGTTAACTGTCCGGCAGAATTAAAACCGATTTTGTCCGAAGTAGGAGCAAAACTGGCAGTCGCGATTGGCCTCGGGATGAGAGAAACCGAATAAGAGGCAAATAAAAAAACGGTCAATTATTTAAAATAGACCCCATGCTACTGTTCAAATCAAAAAGAGGCAAGAAAGAAGAATCCAAAAAAAATGTTCTCCAAAATCCAAAAATTTTGGAAGTTAATTTGATTAAAGGAGAAATCAGAATTCTTTTTGATTGGCAAAAAAATATCACTATTTTGTTTGCGGTTTTGTTTGTAACGGGTGTGTTTATTGCCGAAATTTATTTTGGTTTAGATTGGTGGCAGAAACAAGAAGTCGCCCAGGCAAAATCTCTAGATAAAGACATTGCTTTAGTTAATTTAGAAATTAGTAAAATTAGAGGCATGGCCGACGACGCTTTGGCCTATAAAGATAAATCAATTGCGGTGACAAAAATTTTAGATGAACATATTTACTGGAGTAACTTTTTTGATTGGTTGGAGAAAAATACTTTAAGCACAGTTAAACTCGGTGGCTTCAGCGGAGACACGAAGGGGATATATTCCTTATCCGCACGAGCTTTAACTTATGCCGAGGTTAGTTGGCAAGTTAAGACTTTTTTAGATGATCCTTTTGTGAAGAAAGCGGAAGTTATCTCGGTCTCATCAGGCCTAAAAGATAAAGCTGAGGGTATTAGCGCGGGTACTACATTCCAAATAAATCTTGAAGTAAACCCGGATATTTTCAAAAAATAATTATGACAACGCAAGGTCCAAAAAATAAAAATTCCTTAAATTTATTTTTTAATAATTATTTTAATATTATCATGGTGATCGTGATGATTATTATTTTAACTTTTTCTTATTTTTTAATCATTAAGCCAAAGTACGACGCGACTTTACTCGCGATTGAAATTACTACCGAGCAACAGCAAAAGCTTTATGTCGAGCAACAGAAAAAATTGAATAATTTAAAAATTATTTCCGATCTTTACAAAAAAATAACCGAAACGGATTTAAAAAAGTTTAATGGTGTTTTGCCGGACAATTATGTCAAAGAAAGATTATTTGGCGAATTTGAAGAAATCATCAATAAAAATGGGTACATTTTAAATTCCGTTTCTCTTAACGCAGAAAAAGGGGCAGGCGAAGCGGCGAGCCAAATCGCCACCTCAACCCCAGGTCTAAGCGGTAAAATAGGTAAGATTGAACTGCAGTTAGGAATAAGTGCGGTTGATTACCAAGGGTTTAAAAGTTTATTGCGACTACTGGAAAATAATTTACGTTTATTTGATATCTCTAATGTTAGTTTTTCGGCCGGTGGCAATGCGACTAACTTGACCCTAACAACCTATTATTATATTAAATAAATTTGTTGATATTTATGAGAAGTGGATTTCGTTTTATTCTTTATATTTTTATCTTCCTACTTATTATAGCGGGTGGAGCGCTTTATTTTATGCGCAGTGAGGCTGCTAATTTTTTAAGTGATAATGCGGGTATAGCCAAGACAGAAATAAATAATAAAGCGATGGCGACGACGAGTCGAGATGCCCTGGATGTTAGCATTTTTAAATCAGCTAAGTTTTTATCTTTGAAAAATAATATTACTAAATTTGATTTTGAGGCTATTTGTAAGGTGCCAGTGGGGAGAATTGATACGGTAGCCACGACTAGCGAAGGAGCACTCTCAACTTCAACTAAAATTATTTCTTGTATTGTTGGTAATAATATACCCTTTCCACTAGAAGTTAAAAAACCTATTGAATAAAAATCATGAATAAGAAAGACCAACTGCTGGCCCTCTTGCAGTCAAAAAATTTACTCACAGTTGCAAAAATCGAGGAAGTAAAAAAAGAGATTCAAAAATATGATTTGGATCTCGAGCTTTACTTAGTTAGCCAAAAAATTGTCGAAGAGGAGGCTCTGACTAAAGTTAAAGCCGAACTCGACGGTTTGCTTTATTATAGTTTGATTAATGAAGAGGTGCCAGAGGCAATCCTCAATTTTTTACCAGAAGAAATCGCAAAAACTTATAAAATTCTTTGTTTTGGCCGAGAAAATAAAATTATTAAGATTGGCTTAGTTGAACTTAATCTTAAGGCAATGGAGGCGGTTAATTTTTTAGCGGCCGATGAAAAGCTTCAAGTCCAATATTATTTAATCTCTAATTCAAGCTACCAGAAGATTTTTAAGCAATATCAGAAATTAGAAGAAGAAATTTCGAGCGCCCTTGAAATCAAAGCTAAAGAAGAGGGCGAAGAATTAATTACCGTAAAAACAGAATCAGAAGGTGTTTCCGATGAAGATATTAATAGCGCTCCAGTTTCCCGCATTGTTTCCGTTATTATTCGTCACGCAGTTGAGGCGCGGGCTTCCGATATTCATATTGAACCATTTGCTAAAGAAAGCCGGGTTCGTTATCGTATCGATGGTATTTTGCATACTTCACTAACTTTGCCGCGCAGTATTCATAACGCAATTATTGCGCGTATTAAGGTTCTGGCTAAATTAAAATTAGATGAAACGCGTGTGCCTCAAGACGGTCGTATTCGTCTCCTGGTTAGTAATAGAGAAGTTGACTTCCGTGTCTCTACTCTGCCGCTTGTCAGCCAAGAAAAAGTCGTGATGAGAATTCTTGATACTTCAAAAGGCGCGCCGACGCTTGAAGGTTTAGGTTTTAATAAGTTAGCGTTGCAACGGATTGAAGAGGGTATAAAAAAAACCAGTGGCATTTTCTTAGTTACCGGGCCAACCGGGTCTGGTAAAACAACGACTTTATACGCGGTTTTAAATATTTTGAATCAAGAGGGTGTAAATATTTCTACCTTAGAAGATCCGATTGAGTATGAAATCAAGGGCGTTAATCAATCGCAAATCCGACCAAAAATTGGCTTTACTTTTGCTAACGGGTTACGCTCACTTTTGCGCCAAGACCCGAATATTATCATGGTGGGAGAAATTCGCGACGAAGAAACAGCAGAGCTATCTATTCATGCTTCCTTAACCGGCCATTTAGTTTTGTCATCCCTCCATACTAATGATGCGATTGGCGCTATTTTTCGTTTGTTGGATATGAAAATTGAGCGATTTCTACTATCGTCTACTTTGCGAACAGTCGTAGCCCAACGTTTAGTGCGACGACTATGTGAACACTGTAAACAGCCAACCGAACTATCAAGTGACGCCAATGAAGAAATAATTAGTGAAATAAAACAAACACCAGCTCATATTGTTAAAGATGAATTAGTTGATTTTACGGTGGCTGATGATGTTTTTAAAAAATATAAAGTTTTTAAGGCCGTCGGTTGCTCGCGCTGTGAAAATACGGGTTACGCCAGTCGTATCGCCATTATGGAAATAATTGATCTTAATGATACTCTGCGAGAAATAATTAATAATAATGATAAAGATTTTACTCTAGAAGCGATTAAAAAGGTTGAGGACTTTGTGACGATTAAGCAGGATGGTATTATTAAGGTTCTCCAAGGGCTTACTACTATGGAGGAAGTTTTAAGAGTAATTGAAAATTAAAGAATATGGCTATTTTTAAATATACAGCTGAAGATTCCCAGGGAAAAGTTAAACGGGGAACAATTGTCGGTCTAAGCGATAACGAGGCGACTTTTAAATTGCGCAAAAAGGATTTAAACCCGACTTCAATTGTTAATATTACCGGCACCTGGAGCAGTAAATTTTTGATGTTGATTGCGCCGATTGGACCCAAAGATTTAGTAATTTTTTCGCGCCAATTTTCCGTTATGATTTCTTCGAATGTGCCCGTGGTTGAGTCCTTAATGATTTTAGTCGATCAAACTAATAACATTTCTTTAAAGAATATGCTGTCGGAAATTGCCTTTGAGGTTGACGGTGGCGCTTTTCTGTCTGACGCCTTTAGCAAACGTCCGAGGATATTTTCGGATTTTTTTGTAAATATTGTCCGCTCAGGTGAATCATCGGGTAAATTAGACGAAGTCTTAAACTATCTCGCGGATGAAATGGAAAAAAATTATGATATGATCGCCAAGATTCGAGGAGCGATGATTTATCCGGTTTTTATTATGGTTGGTTTAGCGGCCGTAGCGGTAGTATTAATGATTTATGTTATTCCTAATCTAACTTCAATTTTAACAGAAACTGGCATGGAACTACCTTTCTCAACCCGAGTAGTTATTGCCACCTCGAATTTTTTACAAAATTATATTATCATGATATTTTTAGCGCTGGTTGGCTTGGCTTTCTTAGTCCGACTATATCTAAAAACTTATAATGGTAAGCGCAATCTTGATATTGTAAAATTACGTCTACCTGTTTTTGGTAAATTATTTAAGTATATTTATTTAATGCGTTTTACGCGCTCGCTCTCGACTCTCTTAAAGGGAGGCGTCACGATTACGCGTGCGTTAGAAATTACGGCCGAAGTCATTGGTAATACCATTTATAAGGAAATTATTTTACAAACCTTAGAATCAATCAACGATGGTAACCCACTATCGACCGTAATGGAAAATAGTGATTATGTTCCCAAAATGGTACCACAAATGATTGCCGTGGGCGAGAAGACCGGAAAAATTGACTCCGTTTTGGATCGAATTACCAATTTTTATGTGCGCGAATCATCGAACATGCTAGATAATTTAAGTAAATTAATGGAACCGATGATCATGGTAATTATGGGTATTGGCGTTGGCATTATGGTGGCCGCGGTAATTATGCCGATGTATAACATGGCTAATCAATTTTAGTATTGCACGGTTTTTCGGGTTATGTTATTATATTAGTAGTTTAGTAATATAAATAATTTAATTATTAATTCAAATTTTTAATTGCTGATTTAATAACCGGTATTAAGTCAGAAATTAAATTCTTTGAGAGGGGGTGAGCTATGAAAAAAAATCAACAAGGTTTTACCTTAATCGAATTATTGGTAGTTATCGCCATTATTGGTTTACTATCAACTTTATCCATTGTGGCCTTAAATCAAGCGAGAGCTAGATCACGTGATGCTCGACGTCTAGCCGATGTTAAACAAATCCAAACTGCTTTGGAAATGTACTACAATGATTTAAATCAATATCCAGCTAGTACTACTCCAGGGCAAAAAATCGCTTCAGAAACAACCGTTTATATGGATATCGTGCCAAAACCACCATTGCCTGCCGACGGTGCGACTTGCGCCACAACAGCGAATGATGGCTATACATATACTCAGCAAACCTTTAACGGATTTGCCTACGCTAGCTACACGTTAGCCTATTGTTTAGGAAGCGCCACGGGCGGAGTTAAGGCAGGACAACAAGTCGCTACTCCTTCCGGCATTGCTTTGTCAGGCCAAGTCCAATAATTTTAAGTTTATTGTCTATCGTATCTACAATAAAAAAGTCCGCCGAATGGCGGTCTTTTTTGTTATCCGAGGTGCATAATTTTACGGCCTCTTTTTTATTTTTATGGTATAATTCAGATATGAAGTTGATCAAACTAAATAGTTTAAATAGTTTAGAGAAAACCAGCCACTTAGTGAGCGGGGAGTTTTTGCAATCTTTTTTTTGGGCGGAGATGCTTGTCCGGGGCGGAGAAAAAATTGAAGTCTGGCAGGCAGAAGAAAATAATCAGATTAGGGCGAGCGTGCTGCTAATTAAGAAGTCACTTAGACGAGGATTATTTTATTGGTACGCGCCACGAGGACCGATTGGCGACGAAGAGGCGATTGAATTTTTATTAATCGAGTTAAAAAATAAGAAAGCGGATTCTGTCTTTTTACGAATTGAACCGCTTGAGAATTTAGGACTAAAAAGTATTTCGGCGAGTATTAAAAAGAGTGTTGATTTACAGCCGAAGAAGACATTGTTGTTAGATTTGAGTTTGAGCGAAGACGAACTGCTCAAGGCAATGCATCAAAAAACGCGCTATAATATTAAATTAGCCGAGAAAAAAGACGTAAAAATTAGTGAGGGGAGTGAGCAAGATTTTACAGAATTTTGGCGACTAATGTCATTAACAGGCGAGCGAGATGGTTTTCGTTTGCACGGCGAAGGTCATTATAGAAATCTTTTAAGTGCGAAAGAAAATATTAAATTATTTTTAGCGAGCCATGAAGGGAAAGTAATCGCCGTCGGTATATTTTGTTTTTATAGCGAGAGAGTAACTTATCTTCACGGCGCCTCCGACAATGAAGCGCGTAATTTAATGGCGCCGTATCTCTTGCAATGGGAAATTATAAAAAAAGCTCGCGCTGAGGGATATAAGAATTATGATTTTTACGGAATTGATGATAAAAAATGGCCGGGTGTAACGCGATTTAAAAATGGTTTCGGCGGTTTTACTAAAGAATATCCGGGAACTTATGATTTTGTTTTTAAGCCCGTAATATATGGCTTATATGGTTTTTTGAGAAAGGTAAAAAGGAGTTTATAGGGATTTTTAAAGGTTTTTTGAATTTTTATGATTGAGATAAATAATACAACGAGACAAAAAATAAATTTAGCAAGGACAAAAAATATTGTTGAAAACTTTTTGCGCGTTTATAAAAAAAGTAAAAAGGAAGTATCTTTAGCGATCGTCGGACCAGAGAGAATGCGTCGTTTAAATAATGACTACCGCGGTCAGGATGCCACGACCGACGTCTTATCTTTCGGGAGTGAAAGAGGGGGCGGAAAAAATAAGGAGAAAAATAAGGAGGAAGGTAAATATCTTGGGGAAGTTATTATAAATATTAATGAAACGAAGAAGGCCAGTAAATATTTAGAAGTTTTTGGTCGTAAAAAATCAGCGGAATATATTTTCTATTTTCTTTTAGTTCATGGCTTGCTCCATTTAATCGGATATAGTGATGAAAAGGAAGGCGAGAGATTAAAAATGCTTAATGAAGGCGAGAAGTTTTTAAAAGAATATATATAAAAAACGCCTCTCCGTGAAGAGAGGGTTTTTATCCCTTCAGAGAAGGGAATCTGTGACCGATAAGCATCTTTAATATAGCAAACTTTAAAATACAAATCAAGAGCGGAAGGTAGAGGACTTGAACCTCATTCCCGAAGGGAACCGCGTGCTTATCAGACACAGATGCCACCTTGGCATTTTACCTTCCGTGAGGAAGATATTAACATTACGAGGATGAAGAAAAGATAAAATTTCTAAAGATATTTTTTATTTTTAAAATTCAGCTTATTAGTGCTATAATAGTAAGGAAATAATGACAACAATGAGCAGAAATTATCAGACAATAATATTTAAAAAAATCGTCAATTTTTTACTTGGCGCTTTTGGGTTTTTTGTTTTTGTTTGCTTGACTCCGAGCGCGCAAGCGGCAACTTCGACCGTGCGCGGCGTTGGTTGGCTCGGCGACATTTATCAGGAAGTATTTTTTAATTGTTTAGATGATAATCTTGGCGATCGCCTTGATGTGCCCGAAAATCTGGGCGGGGCGCGAAAATACGTGTTCCCAAACGATAAATTTCATTTTTATATAGAGCCTTGCGTTAGTTTAGTGCACGGGGTCTATCTTGATGAAAATGATAATTTTTCCGGTCAGGCGCTTAATGCGATTAAAGGCTTGATTTCATTTTCGGGAACATCAACGCCACCGGATAATTACGCGTCAACCATTTTGCCGGGCAATTGTACGCATACTTGTGATAACAGTAATAACTGTTGGTCTTGTTATAATGAAGTAACGCAAAATATTTATGGTTGGGCCAGATTTGATACGGGCGGCGAATGGATTCGGCTTGATAGCGGTTTATCGCCCAAGCCAGTGATGTTGCAAAATTGTGATTCTGATTCAGTATATCCGGGCAATAATATTGAACCGGGAGATTTTGTTGGCAATGCCTTAAGTTCTGTCGCTAACTTAAGTTTTAATTGCAAAAGCGAAGTAAACGGAAACGCCTGCGCGACACGAGACTATAAAGTATATATTGGTAATTTAACGGTCGGGAAATTATCCGCGCCAAATTGGACTTATGAACAAGCCTGTCAAAGTACGGCTCTTGGGGCGACCTTGCAATGGTGTAAACGAAGCGGTATACAAACGGGTTATGAAATCGTCGTTAAAACCGCGAATATTTCGCCAGATATTTCGACGAGTTCGGCCGTCTGCTGGTCGGGAATCCAAGATGCAGCCGCGAGTCAGTATAATTTACCGAATAATTTGCCGGGCGGGACTTCTGGTTGTGGGATAAACGGGCTTTGGTATGATACAGATTATTATTGGTGGGTTAGGCTTTATGACGAATTAGGGCAGCCCACGGCTTGGTTTCAGTATGATAATAATACTGGTTCCGATACGGACGGAGATATAGACGGGAATGAGTTTACATTTACAACCTATAAAACGGAATTTCCCAATCCTCTTATGATTTGGTCGCCGCTAATACCGCTAGTGGGTTCGACTACAAAATTTTATGGGGCTTCTTCCCAATATTATCCTAATAGTTCTCCTAACACACCCTATGTTTGCGTTGGCTTGAACTGTCTTTATGAATGGTCGACATCAGAAGATGTTTATTTTTCGGCAACTACTTCAGCCACGACTTCGATTGTTTTTAACGAAGCAACTGCGGCCACCGTTTCATTAAAAATAACAGACGCAAATCAATATTACTGTAGCGCAGTTTCAAATATTTTAATAAATTATGATTTACCAATCTGGCGAGAAATTAAAGCGCAATAAAACAGGGTTTACTTTACTCGAAATGATTACGAGTATGTCGCTCATCGTAATTATTACGACGATTTTTATTGCTAATTATCGGTCAAGTAATAGGCGAACAGATTTAGTTATGACCGCCCAAAAATTAGTGGCTGATATTCATATGGCGCAAAATAATGCACTCGGCTTGGTAAAATACAATGGAGAGGTTCCAGCCGGTGGATGGGGGATCCACTTTGATAAGACTGAGCCGAAGCACTATATTATGTTTGCTGATTTAAATAAACCAGCCAGCGACGACCTTTGGGATACGCGGGTCGCGGAAATTGGATATATGCGTTTTGACGACGGAGAGGGCGAGGTTGCTTCAGGCGCGCGTGTTATTGACTTGCCAACAGGTGTTGAGATTGTTTCCTTAGAAATTATTAACGCGGATGATGCTTTTAATATCGCTAATGTTACTTTTTTGCCACCTGATCCGAAAACAAATATTTTTAACGAAATTGCTACCTCAACTTTTTTACAGATCGGGTTGCGAGATGCGCGCGAGGGAAAGGTCAAAACAGTGCGAGTGAATTTTTTAGGCCTGGTAGAGGTGATTGATTAAAAAAACACCCCTTTTGCAAGGAGGGGTTTTGATAACATGAGGATAAGAAATATAAAAAAAAATAGAGAGAAAAAGGGTTTTACTTTAATTGAAGTGATTACGGTCTTGTTCGTGATATCTCTCGGTATGGTTGGGGTTTTATCGCTTATCGTGCAAAATATTAAGAGCCAAAGTTTGAATAAAAATACTTTAATTGCCTATCAATTAGCCCAAGAAGGGGTTGAATTAATTCGCCAAGTTCGAGATAGTAATTGGCTTAAGGGAGAAAGTTGGCGCCATGAATTAGATCGCGACATTTACTATATGGATTATTTAGATAATGTGCCGCATGAAGTTCTGAGTATGGGTCATAATCACTATCAAGGAGCTTTGGAGCCAGATGCTAATGGTTTTTATCGCAACGCTCCTCCTTCATCTAAAACTAGTATTTTTTCTCGTTTAATACAACTTGGTGTTAGAAATAACGGCATAATCGTAACATCGAGGGTTTATTGGACAGACCACGGCCGAGAATATGTTTATTCTTTAGAAGCGATGCTTTATGATTGGAAATAAAAGAGAAAAAAATATTAAAATGGGCGATAAAAAAGGCTTCACCCTAATGGAGGTCTTGGTTTCGGTCACGCTTTTTTCAATTATTATTCTTTCGGCGACGAATATTTTTAAATTAGCGATTGATGCGCAAAGAAATGCGATTGCGACGCAGAACGTGCAAGAGAGCTTAAAATATTTTTTAGAAGTCACGGCGAAAGAAATTAGGATGGCTCAAAAAAGTGAAGGGATTTGCCCGCAAATTCCTCCCGATGAAATTTATTTTGTGGAAAAAATTACAGAAACGAAAGATAAACTTTATTTTAAAAATTTTGATGGTGAATGCGTTGAATATTTTTTAGCTGCAGACGGCACTAGCCAGCGTTTTCAGATAAAGCGTCAGAAAGGGTCGTCCTCTATTCAGGAAGATTTTATTTCGCCGGCAAAGATAAATATAAATGATTTGCATTTTTATTTAGATACTGGGACGATGAGTTCAGAAAAACAGCCACGAATTACAATAAATTTGAACGCAAATGCACTTGATAGTGAAAAATTTGAGTCGAGTATGACTCTGCAAACTAGCATTACTTCGAGATATTACAAATAAATTATGAAAAAGTTTTTAACCCGATATAAAGATAGCGAAGGGAGTGCACTCGCGTTAACAATGTTTATTTTGGCGGGTATGCTTATTGTCGCCATGAGCGGATCATATATTGTTTTACTTGGCATCAGGGCGTCCGGCGTGCAGTCACAATCAACGAAGGCATATTTTGCGGCCGAAAGTGGAGCTGAAGAAATACTTTGGAAATTACGAAAAAATCATTGGATGAAGCCAACCCCGGGATGGGGAATGGCTTGGTCGGGTGAACTTCCCTCGGGGGGTTCCTATAAAGTATATTATCTTCATTACCCGCCTTTATATTTTAATATGGTCGGCAACTACAATAACACGCAAAGAAGCGTGCAGTTAAAGATGTAGAACCGGGTTTTATAGGGGGGATTTTACTTGAAGTATTATTAAAAAAATGCTATAATTTAAGTATATATTATTTAAATTTTTGTTTATTATTAGATAAAATATGGAAAAATTTGCTAAAAAAAGACCATATTTATTTTGGTCAACTAATAATTATAAAAATTTATCGGCGGCGGTAGTTTTAGAGAACACTTTAAACTATGGGGATTTTAATGATGTAAAAGAAGTTCTGAGTCTTATTGGTTTAAAAAAATCAGCGTTAATTTTTAAAAAACAAGTGGCGAGTCGGCGGAGTAACTATCGACCGGAAATTGCCAATTATTTTAAGCTTTATTTTAATAAATATGCCCGCTGAATTACGACTAGAAATTTTAAATGATAAACAGAGAAAATTATTGCCGTGGTTGCATGAGTTTGCGGGCGATTTTGGGTTAGTGGGTGGAACGGCTTTCGCGCTACAAATCGGTCATCGGCAGTCAATCGACTTTGATTTATTTTCGCTTGAAGAGTTCGATAATTTAAGATTGCAAAAAAAGATATTAAAAAAGAAAAAAATTGAACGTGTTTTCATCGATCACAAAGGCGAACTGACGGTTTTAATTGAAGGAGTGAAAGTTACTTTTTTACACTATCCTTTCAAAATTAAATTTACTCAGCCGGTGGCTAAATTTATAAATATGTCAGATCTCCTTACTTAGCGGCTTTAAAGGCGTATGCTTTAGGGCGGAGGGCGAAATGGAAAGATTATGTTGATTTGTATTTTATTTTAAAATATTATCATTCTTTAGTGGAAGTATTAGCAGCGGCTAATAAAATTTTTGGCCATAATTTTAATGAAAAAATATTTCGGACGCAACTCGCTTACTACAAAGACTTAGATTATTCAGAGCCGGTCATTTTTCAGTCCGATTTTTCGGTTTCCGAGGCAGCCGTAAGAAAGTTTTTAGCCGGCGTGAGCTTAGAGAAATAGCTTATTTAGAGCCTACTTTTTACTCATTTTTATCCACCGCCCAAAAGGGCGGTTTTTTCTTGGCAGCTTGGCAAAAAAATGATATAATTTAGTCATCAGATTAAGTTGAAAAAAATATAATTTTAATGTCCCTTCAACGAGGACGAAAATTGAAAAAATACTTCACCGCTTTTCTAATTTGCGGGGCTTTTTTATTTATATTTTCAGTAAAAAACGTGAACGCAGCGGGCGCGACTTCGACTTATGAGAAGCTCCCCTACGGAACTTTATCGGCTAGTGAATGGAATGACTTATTAGTGGACTTCGCCAACACCTGGTCTTCGGTTACAATGCAGGGTCCAGTTGGGATTGGTACCTCTTCGCCGTCAGGTAGTATTAAGCTCGATGTTAATGGCGTTGTGCGCGCGACAGGGTTTCTCGGTATTTTAAATGGTTCCGTGACTGCGGGAAATGTGACGGCGGGGACCTTTGGTTCTAATTACGGTGGGGGGAATTATTCTTTTAGTGAAGGTGGCAATGTTGGTATCGGATTTACTAACCCACAAGTCGCTTTAGACGTTCTTGGAAGCGGTAGCTTTTCAGGAACAGTTGCTTCTTTTGGATTTTGTCTCGGAGGAAATTGTATGTACGATTGGACTGCAATAGTAGCCGCCGGCGGAGGGAATCTTTGGAGCGGAACAACCTCAAGCGCGATTTGGAATGCGAATACGGGATTTAATGTCGGGATTGGAACGACTAATCCGACAACTCTTTTTGCCGTGGCGACTTCTTCAACTCCGATTTTTAATGTAACGAGTGGAGGGAGGGTCGGAATCGGAACAACTGTTCCGGGTTATGCCTTAGATGTTCAGGGAGGACAGATGAATGCATCTGGTGGTCTTTGTATTGCCGGAAGTTGTAAGACAGCTTGGACGCAAATCACGGGAAGTAATTTTTGGGGAGGAGCGATGGATGGAAATATTTGGAATGGAACGGCGGGAGCAGGGAATGTGGGCATCAACACGACAAATCCTACAACTAAACTTGATGTTAATGGATCTCTGCGAGTAAACTCGGCAACGATTTCTTTGCTTAACCAGGCGGGTGTTGTTATGGCTGATGACTCTGGCAATTTATATGCGACTTCATCGGCAGTAGCTACTGGAATCCCGACAGGTACAAATGGTCAAACTTTGCGTTCGAACGGAACAAACTGGTTAGCAAATTCTACTTTGTTTAACGATGGAACAAATATTGGTATCGGAACGACAACGCCGACTTCAAAATTAGATGTTTTTGGTACCTTTGAAGCGACCGCGAGTTCGAGTTCAATTATTTTAGATGCGAATGGAAATATTTTAATCGGAATATAATCATATGGATGAATCAAAAAAAATAATATCCAAAGAATCGAACTTACTACTTTACACGACGCCGAAAGGCGATGTAAAAATTGAGGTGTTTTTTCAAAATGAGACAGTTTGGCTTACTCAAAAAAGAATGGCCGATTTATTTTGCGTGGGGATTCCGGCAGTTAATAAACATTTAGCAAATATATTCGAAAGTAATGAATTAAGCGAAAATTCAGTTGTTTCCATTTTGGAAATGACTGCGGAAGACAGTAAGAAATATAAAACAAAGTTTTATAATTTAGATGCAATTATATCTGTCGGGTATAGGGTAAATTCTACTCAAGCTACTCATTTTCGCATTTGGGCGACACAAACATTAAGGCAATATATAGTTAAAGGTTTTGCTATAGATGATGAACGATTAAAACAAGCTAAGACGCTTTTTGGCCAAGATTATTTTAAGGAATTACTAGAAAGAGTTCGCTCGATTCGGGCTAGTGAGCGACGCATTTATCAGCAGATCACCGATATTTTTGCTGAATGCAGTATTGATTATGACTCTAAATCAGAAATCACTCAAAATTTTTATTCAATGGTACAGAATAAATTCCATTATGCCATTACCGGTTTAACGGCGGCGGAAATTATTTATGCAAAAGCCGATAGAACCAAACCTTTTATGGGGCTCTCCACTTGGAAGAATTCTCCAAAAGGAAGAGTGCTAAAATCTGATACTCTTATCGCCAAAAATTATTTGTCAGAGGATAAAATAAAAAAATTGGAACGAACTGTTTCTGGATTCTTTGATTACATAGAAAATGTTATAGAAAACCGGCAAGTGATGAAAATGGACGATTTAGCGAAAAGTGTAAATAAGTTTTTAAATTTTAATGAATATAAGATTTTGCAGGGTAAAGGACGAATTTCGCACGATAAAGCAGAGCAAAAAGCGATGACCGAATATGAGGCTTTTAACAAAACACAGAAGATAGAATCAGATTTTGATAGAGAGGTCGTTAAGCGTTTAAGAAAATAAATATGGCGGCAGAGAAAAAATATAGGGCATTTCGTTAAATTATGTTTAGATATAAGTTAAACAAAAAAATATTTATCAGTTTTATAGCTTTGTTAGTATTAGGCGCATCTTATGCTGTCTATTCGGTTTATGCGGCGGGGGTGGTTATGGTTGGGGGCGCACAACCAAAAGCAGTGGCGAGCTCGATTCAAAAAGGTTTAGTCGGATATTGGCCGCTTGATGGTGATAATTATAATGCGACGACAGCCAGAGTCGGAGATGAAACGCCATATGGAAATCATGGTACGAATTACGGTGCAACTTTAACAACAGATAGAAATGGGCAGAGTAATGGGGCGATGAGTTTTGATGGAGTAAATGATTATGTAGGTTGTGGGAATGCATTGAGCTTAAAATCAGCTCAAGGAACTTTAAGCTTTTGGATTAAACCTTTGGATTTTGTTGGTGGGCGAGGCGTTTTTCATACTTATCAGATTAGTAACCAGGATTATTTGAGAAGCTATATATATCCAACAGGTATAATTGATTTAGTAATAGAAGATGATAATTTGGGAAAAGTTAGTTTACGATCATTAAATGCCTTGCCAGTAAATACATTTACTCATGTGACATGGGCGCAGGATGGAGTCGCGATAAAACTATATTTAAATGGTATTGAGGCACCAATAGAAGGAACTAATAGTGGGGCTTGGTGGACTAATCACCTAACCTCATTTAATACTATCATCGGGTCAGCCTGGGCCGCTTTCAACGGTTCTATTTCCGACGTTCGTATTTACAACCGAGCTTTATCAGTAGATGAAGTCAGCATGCTCTATAATTCCAATAAACCAAAAGTAGTCTCTGATTCTCTGCAGAAAGGCTTGGTTTTAGATATGCCACTTACTTCTACTTATACTAAAACAGTAACGGCCGGATCACAGATCATGGTTGATAAAACTCCATACGGAAATAATGGACAGAATTCCGGGGCGACGGTAGGAGCTGATTCGACAAATTTTGATGGGGCAGGTAACTATGTAAATGTTGGGAGCGGATCGGCTTTGAATTTTGATACTAATGATTTTACAATTTCAGTTTGGGCGAAAGCGGTGAGTGGCCAATCTGGAAGAGGGATAATTAATAGAGGTGGATGGAGTTCAATCGGTTACGCTATTTCAGAAGCTTATTCTCCAGCTAATCGCTATTATTTTGTTTTAAATAGTAGCAGTGGAAGAACGGAAATCGCTCTTCCTTTATTTGAGACTTGGGATTGGACGCACATAGTAGGTGTAAAAAAAACCGATTATTTTGAAGTTTGGATAAATGGAGTAAATGTGGGAAGTCGGAGTGGCACAATAGGTTCTTTAAGTAACCCAGCGAAAAATTTTGAGATTGGTAGGAGTTTTAATCCATCCTATTTCAACGGTTCAATCTCCGGCGTTAAAATATACAATCGCGCTTTAAGTGCCACCGAAGTTAAATCACTTTTTGAAAAAGGAAGACAGTAAGATTAAAAGACAGTAGACAGTATGAAATATAGAAGTCACAAAATAATATTGATGGTTACGGCGGGAATCCTCTTGTCTTTTTCATTTGCGTCAGCGAAAAATTTTACGATATTTAATGCGACCAATGCGAACATGCCATATTTTTCGGTTAACGGAACATCAGGCAACGTCGGCATCGGTATTACTAACCCGGCAACGCTTTTACAAATTTTAAATAATGGCTGGATTTCGGCAAAAAATAATGCGGGGACGGGAGTGGTCAACATGTTTAAGGTTAATGCTTTCGATCAAATTGAAGTCGGAGCGCCGCTTAATATTGGGAGCTTTGAATTTAGTCCGGACTCGGGATTAGTTACTTTCGTGGATATGCCGGTCACAGCGGCAGCGGCTTCGGGGACAATTGAGAGTTATGTTTTTAAATTAGACGGAGATAATATGCTGTCGATATACGCAGAGTCTAACGGCGTCGGTGGCATTCAAAATAAAAGAGTGGGGATAGGCAAAACAAATCCGACGGTTACTTTAGATGTTGTTGGTGGGGGTTATTTTACAGGAACAGTCGGCGGAACAGGGCTTTGCATCGGGACGGATTGCCGCGTTAGTTGGAACGATATTGTTGCGGGCGGAGGCGGAAATCTTTGGGCAGGTACGACGACAAGCGCGATTTATAGCAATAATGGAAATTTTAATGTGGGGATTGGGACGAGTGTGCCTTTGTCTAAATTACAGATAGGGGAACAGACATCTCTTTCAACGGCTACTCCGATTACTTTGTCACTAGGAGGAACATTTAGTAGCGTCGCCGGAACTAGTT
>Ga0247841_10006709_pt1 | contig 17573 bp, 19 predicted proteins | sample LaCruzMarch2015__2_FD_192410 | JGI IMG/M metagenome (GOLD analysis project Ga0247841, IMG submission 192410) | Freshwater microbial communities from meromictic Lake La Cruz, Castile-La Mancha, Spain - LaCruzMarch2015_18m | ecosystem: Environmental > Aquatic > Freshwater > Lake | place: Spain... | reverse complement strand
TCCCGGTAACTGGCATCCCTTTGCCCCGAATGGAGTGTCGGGCGTGCTGAAGGGCGTTTCGGGTGTCTTTTTTGCCTACATCGGTTTCGATGCCATCTCCACCACTGCCGAAGAATGCCGGAACCCTAAAAAAGACCTTCCGCGCTCCATCATCTATGCCCTGGCAGTAACCACCATTCTCTACATTCTGATCAGCCTCGTGCTCACCGGCATGATCCCATTCAGCGAACTGGGTGTGGGCGATCCCCTGGCCTACGCTTTTCAGAAACTCCACCTGACCAGGCTATCGGGCATTATTGCCATCAGCGCCGTGATTGCCATGGCCAGCGTGTTGCTCGTTTTCCAGGTTGGACAGCCACGCATATGGATGAGCATGAGCCGCGACGGCCTTCTCCCAAAATCTTTCGCAAAAATTCATCCCCGTTTCAAAACACCCTATTTTGCCACGGTCATTGCCGGTATCCTCGTGGCTGTTCCTTCCCTGTTCATGAACCTTACCGAAGTCACCGACCTCACCAGCATCGGTACCCTGTTTGCCTTTGTATTGGTTTCGGGAGGGGTTCTGGTTCTTGAACACGGCTGGAAGAAAAATGATACTCCCAGGTCGGAAAAGGGATTCCAGGTTCCTTTTTTCAACAGCCGTTATTTTCTGCCCCTGGTCTGGATTGGGGTATTCGTGGTGTTGTATTTCTGGAATCCGCCTGAAATTGGTAATTTTATTGACATGGCAAAGGGAACTCAACGGAACGGCATCGCACAACTGATCCGGTTCGAGTTTCCCATCATTCTATTCATTCTCGGGGCGGTGATCCTTACAGGTTACGCCATTGTCAAAGAACTCTCGCTGATCCCGGTACTGGGGCTGCTGACCAATTTCTACCTCATGGCCCAACTCGGCGTCACCAACTGGATGAGGTTCCTGCTGTGGCTCGCCATTGGCCTTGTCATCTATTTTGGGTACAGCAGGCGACACAGCAGATTAATGGGTCAAAAAAGAGATTGAAAAACGAAACAGAAATAAACAGTAATAACCGTAACCAATTATCCATTTTCCATTGTCAATTGCAGAAATCATCGTCATCATTGTAGCCGGCATTTTTGTCGGCTTCATCAACACGCTGTCCGGCGGCGGATCTGTGATCAGCTTATCACTGCTGATCATCCTCGGTTTACCGGCCAACATCGCCAACGGCACCAACAGGATCAGCATTTTCTTTCAGACCCTTTCTTCGGTGGGAAGTTTCACCCGCCAGAAGATGTTCGACAACCTTCGACCCGTGTGGCTGGGGATCCCCGCCACCGTGGGTTCGGTGATTGGCGCTTACGTGGCAGTGGATGTCAGCGGAAAGGTCATTGAAATCGCCATGTCCGCGGCCATGGTCATCATGGTGTTTTTTCTTTTTTATAAACCCGATAAATGGCTGAAAGAAAACCCGGCTCTCCTTACAAAACGACTCAGGTGGTGGCAATTCCTGATCTTCTTTGCCGTCGGATTCTATGGAGGATTCATCCAGGTTGGGGTCGGCTACTTCTTGCTGATGTCGCTGGTCCTTGGCGTGGGTTATGACCTCGTGAAGGCCAACGCCGTGAAAAACCTGATCGTCTTTTTTTATGCCATCTTTGCCCTGCTGGTTTTCATCATCGATGGCAAGGTCAATTACATGTACGGACTCATTCTCTCGGTTGGCAGCATCATCGGAGCCCTCATCGCCTCCCACCTGGCCGTGAAAAAAGGAGCCGGTTTCATCCGTGCAGTCATTGTGCTTTCGGTTGTGCTTACCGTTCTTCAGATAACCGGATTGGTAAACTTTACACGATTGTTGAAATATATTCTATGACCAGGAGAAAAGATGAATGCACATTTTCACCGTGATTCATGAAAGATTTTTACCATTTTAACCTGATTACATTGATTGTCCGTTTATTATTAATTCTTTCCGTGTCCTGCTGGTTCAGTCAAAACCTGCATTCTCAAACAGATGCACCCTGCCTTATTCCCTATGCCAACAATTCCATCACCATCGATGGATTAAGCGATGACTGGGACATGACCGATGCATTGACCCTGAACTTCACCGGCCAGGGCCATCCGTATGATAATTCCTGTTTCATGAAACTGGCCTGGGATGATCTTAACCTCTATGGGATCTATCTGGTAAGAGACATTTACCTGGTAGGGCTTGAAAATCCCAAAGCCTACCACCGTTTGCATTATAACGATGGCATTGAATTTTATATTGACTCGAGGAACAACAGCAGGGATAAGATGGATATTGATGATTACCAGTTTCTCATTGACTGTCGGGGTAATTCTGCCATTTTCAAGGGAGACCGGCTCGATATGATGCTGAAGCACAATGTGCCGAAAGAATGGGGAATTGCCAACATCACTTTTCAATGTGCTGCAGTTTGTACAGGGACAATGAATAAAATGAATGACCTGGATTCGGGGTATGTGGTGGAGTTTGCAATATCCTGGTCCAGTATCGGGGTCAGGCCTTCGCGCGAAACTACTTTTAAAATTGATTTTTGTGTGAACGATAACGATACCCTTGTCGATTTTCACAGCCTTCCCCCGGGTCCGGTTGACCACTATGTATTCCAGAGCATTAAAGGTTCTCATGATTTCGGCTTCCCTGCGAACTGGATTTCGGCTAAATTGACAGGCAAGCCTTCATTCGTCACACGGCTTCAGAAGAAATACAACAAAGAATGGCTTTATTTGTTTTTTCTCACTTTCGTTCTGGCCATTTTTATTCTGATCTATTTTTCTTTACGGGTCAGACAATTAAAAAATATTCCGGAAAAAATAACCATGGGTACCAGCCCCCTGCTGGATGCATTGTTTCCTGAAACAGAAACCCCCGGTCATGCGAAATCCACCCCCCCAGTTATTCTGAAAGCCAGGGAGTATGTGCTCACCCATGTTGACAGACCAGTTCAGGCGGAAGAGCTTGCCCGGGAAATGGCAGTAAGCCTTCGTCAGCTTCAGCGGATTTTCAGAGAGCACCTCGATTCAACTCCCATAACCTTCATCGTGCTGATCAAACTCGAAAAAGCAGCAACCTTGTTGAAAGAGGGCAATACAACCATTGCTGAGGCTGCTTATCAGGTTGGATTCAACGACCCTGCCTATTTTTCGCGTGTCTTTAAAAAATATTTCAATATTACTCCTTCGACATTCCTCGACCGGAAAAAGGGGTAAAAAAAGCAACATCCATCCGTTTTGTCGCATTTTTCACCTTGTTTATCGCTTTCGTCCTACCTCCTCCCGACCCTTCTATCCTACATTTGCCATCGCGTTCATGATTCACAGAGATGCAAAGCAGGAGACAAACCGTTGTATTTATTGCAGGAATCAGTGGTATCCTGATTACTTCCGGTCTCTCATATTTATTTTCAAGCATCCTCGTGGTAAGTTTTCTCGGAGTTCTTATTCCCTTCGCGATTACGCTGCTGTATTATTTTATTCCGCTGAAATGGAAGTTAACGGTTTTTTTGCCCGTTTTTTTAATCTGCATCAGCTCGTTAATCTTTTCAATCATGATAATATTCCAATGAATACCAATTGTCAATCAAGTACTAACTAAAAAAAATGAAACCATGAAAACAATCTGTACTTTATTAAGCGTTTTTTTTCTTGCGCAGGGGGCATTGGCACAACCCACCTATTTTGGGCCAAACTATACCCATCTATGCAGCGGCTCAAACAGCATCTATAATTACACACTTCTCGATCCGGCAATAATCGGACATTTCACTTCCGACATCATCATCTTCAACCATGTTTATGGCACCACATCGGGTACCCATGAGGCTTATATGCCAAACAGTTTTGGGTTATGGGATGAAGGTACCGCATGGTCGCTCTTTGATGAAACCAATGCTTCCCTGGATACAAACCTTGCTTTTAATGTTCTGAATGCCATGCAAAACGGAACAGGTATGGCGCATACAGTAACGGTTGAGAACTCCGTCAACAACTGGTCGCTGATCGATAATCCATTGCTGAACAACAATCCCGACGCGGTCTTTTTCATTACCAAAACGTGGTGGAACGGTATTTACGACAGCAGTCATGTTGGGATCTGGTACTCGGAAAGCGCCGCCAGGTGGTCCATATATAATGAAGATGGTTTTACTCCCTTGCAACTCAACAGCACCTACAATATTTTTATTCCCGATGCCGCGACAACCTGGTACAAACATGTTGCCACATCCACCGATTACATTACCGTTCTTGACCACCCCTTGCTGAATGGAAATCCGAATGCCCGCATTTTCGTGGCGCATGACTATACCAACGGCACTGGAACCACAGGATACATCAACGATGAAATCGGGGTGTGGTACAATGGCAGCAACTGGACCATTTATGCGGAGGTACTCCCCAACCTCTTTGCCGGGGCTACTTTCAATGTATTGATAGTGGCCGATTTCAACACCGGTATCGAAAACCCAAAGGATCAGGCGAACATGAAGCTCTTTCCAAATCCGGCCGGCGATCACCTCACCATTGATATGGCCGGTTCAGGTATTTCAGCAATTCCGGCACTTACGCTCAGCACTTCCGATGGACGATGTGTTTTGAATGTGGATAAACCGATTATGAAAGGAAATCAAATCACGTTGGATTTGTCGGGCATCCCCTCCGGACTGTACATTCTTTCGTTGAAATCCCAAAATGCGGTACTGTCGAAAAAGGTGAACATCGTAAGATAGACCAGGGGTCGAATCTCATCTGAATTTCTTTATTTTTTGAGGCTGTCTGAAAGCATAAACTTAAGGACAGCCTTTTTTTATGCCCGTTCAAAACCGGGTGATGCCATTTTCGGGTGCGGGAAAAATGCGTACATTTATGTCCGGATCAAAAAACATCCCCACATGAAAAGGTCTTTGATTATTTTGAGTTTCCTGCTTATCCCTGCACTCTGCCCCCTGCTCCAGTCCCAAACCATCGCTCCTGCACCGGGCATCGGGCATCCGGCCTGGGTTCTCGTTATTCATGGCGGTGCCGGAGGACCTGCAAAGGGAACGATGCCGGCTGAAACCGAAAAAGTCTATCTTGAAAAATTGAACGGGGCGTTATTGGCGGGGAAAGCAATCCTGTGCAGGGGAGGCAGCAGTATGGATGCCGTGGAGGCGGTGGTGAAGTTCATGGAGGATTGCCCCCTGTTCAATGCCGGGAAGGGCGCTGTGCTGAATGCCGAAGGAACCACCGAACTGGATGCCTCGATCATGGATGGAAAAACTGGAATGGCGGGAGCCGTGGCCTGCGTGACGACCATCAGGAACCCCATCGTGGCGGCCAGGGCTGTGATGGAACGATCGAACCATGTGATGCTGACCGGCGATGGCGCTGAACAATTTGCCAAAACACAGGGACTGGAGATGGCCGATCCATCCTATTTCATCACCCGGGAGCGCAGGGATGCCTGGGAGAAAAGCAAACCAAAACCAAAAACACCGGAGAAGGATTCGGTAGACGTTGATGGCAGGAAGGGGACTGTGGGTGCCGTGGCGCTCGATGTGAACGGGAACCTGGCGGCCGCCACTTCCACCGGTGGCATGATGCACAAGATGCCCGGCAGGGTAGGCGACACCCCGGTCATCGGTGCGGGAACCTACGCGAACAATAATTCCTGTGCCGTTTCCTGCACCGGCCATGGGGAGTACTTTATCCGCAACGTGGTGGCGTATGATCTCTCGGCACTCATGCTGTACAAAGGGATGACCCTTGCCGATGCCGCCGGTTTCATCATCCTTGACAAACTCAGATCACTCCACGCGAGTGGCGGACTGATCGCAGTTGACAAGGATGGCAACATTGCCATGCCCTTCAATACCAACGCCATGTACAGGGGATTCATCGATGCCTCGGGCCGCACGGAGGTAAGTATCTATTGACCAAAGGGTATATTCCCCGTGGCCTGTGTTCATTCCGTTTGATCGTATCCTGCGCAACAGGTCAGGTTGACAAAAAATGTCTCCTTTCCACCCGGTTTAACTCCATGCAAAAGAATAATGCATTGCATTTTCATTTGGATTCAGTATTAATCTGTAACTTTACATTGGCTAAGATACAATTGTGCAATTCATGCTTCGGTTATCGGGACGATATTTTTGCACGGGAATGCAAAACCAACGGAGGTTTATACACGCATCTGTTTCCGGAGCGCACAATATAACCATGGCCCATTGGATGATCTTTAACCAAAAAATAACTCAAAAAATAACTCAAAATATAACACGCTATACTATAGCGTCTATTCACCCCCCATTGAAAATATATAGAACCAACTGAATAGCCGCTACAAGGGAGTTACCATGCATTAATTAACGAGAAACATTGTAATCAAAGACCTCAGATCTTCTGGATTTAATAGATTTGTTAAAAATTGCATAATGGCAGATTCGGAGATTAAAATATACCAAACAGACGATGGTCAAACAAAGATTGATGTAAAGTTTGATAATGAAACTGTTTGGTTGACCCAGAAGCAGATGGCCCTGTTGTTTGATAAGGACTCAGATACAATTGGACTTCATATTAAGAATATATATCAATCAGGTGAACTTGAGGAGCTTACAACTACCGAGGAATCCTCGGTAGTTCAACAAGAAGGTAAGAGAAAAGTAAAGCGAAAATTAAAATTCTATAACCTAGACGCAATAATTTCTATTGGGTACCGAGTAAATTCACGGCGTGGTATTCAATTTAGAATCTGGGCAAGCAAGATAATTAAGGAGTATTTATTAAAAGGGTTCAGCCTTGATAATAAGCGATTAGTTCAACAGAATAATCAATTAAAGGAGCTTCAAACGACAGTAAAGATATTAGGAGACTCGTTAAAGCATAAGGAGCTGACGGATGACGAGAGTATTGGCCTGCTGAGAATAATCACGCAATATGCATATGCCTTAGATATATTAGATCAATACGACTACCAAAGCCTGGAAGTAAAAAACACCTCCGGCAAGGAGATATATCAACTGAGTTATGAAGAAGCAATAGCCCAAATTAAGCTTGCAAAGAGATTTCACGGAAATAGTGAACTGTTTGGGCATGAAAAGGATGATTCATTTAAGAGCTCCATATCAACCATTTCTCAAACCTTTGATGGGATTGACTTGTACCCTAGCATTGAGGAGAAAGCTGCGAATTTGCTGTATTTCATAACCAAGAACCACTCATTTACAGATGGGAACAAACGGATCGCAGCATTCTTGTTTTTGTATTTCCTCGAGCGTAACAGAATATTATATGATGAAGTTGGGAATAAGCGAATTGCAGACAACACCTTGGTTGCTTTAACATTAATGATTGCTGTCAGTAAACCCGAGGAAAAGGATACGATGACTAAGGTGATTGTTAACTTGATAAATAAAAATAATTAACGCATGGTAACAAGCCGCCTAGCCGCGATACGGGTGGGATACGGGAGCTGGCATTGAACAAGTTTACGAAGTGACAACGGATAGGATAAGAAACAACAAGTAAAACCCGTACCAGCGGCTGGCGGCCATCCGTTAGGCCTTATTGCAAAAATCAAAAGAAACATGAGAACAGTATTTATCCTATTATTTGCATTAATGCTGATGAAAGTAACAGCACAACAATCAACGCCTTTGCAAGTTGCTGGATCTGGATGGCGGTATGTCGGTTGGACGCTGGAAGGAAGCTTCCCAATTATGGAAGACGTTTACACTTTTATTTTCAATGGAGACACATTGATTGACAGTAAGATATATCATAAATACTATTTTTCACTAGTTCATCATCTTGGTATCAATCCAGGCACAACCATTATTAGTAGTGCATATAATGGCTGTCTTCGGTCGGAAGGTGAACAAGTATTTTACATCGCGAAGGACAGCCTTGAAGAATTGTTACTTTTCGATTATTCTTTAACAATAGGTGATACAGTCCCACAAGGACAGTTTTGCGATACAATAAATAGAGTTATAACTGATACGCTCACAGTGGAAATGGAAGATGGAAGTTATCGCCTTAAATATATTTTAAATCATTGGCTACCACGTTTCTATATTTATGGTGTTGGATATGAAACTGGACTTCTTCAACCCGAATCATTCATCATTCATCCTTATACTGGAGGAACCGATTTCCCAACCTATTGTGAAAATGGAGTTCGTGTTTACCATAAAAACGTAGGTGGTTTCTTACATGCAGATAATTGTGATTTCCCTGTTAATATTCATGGCAGAAATGAACACGAAATATTGAATGTGTACCCTAACCCATGTAATACAGGAATGATCTCAATTAATAGCAGAAACCATAAAGACATAGTTTCACATATAACCATAATAAATCAATTAGGTTTGACCGTTCAAGAATTTCACCAGTCAGGCGATGAATTTAAAGAACTTGATATATCTGGCCTTAATGAAGGCTTTTATTTTTTGGTATTACATTATAAGGATAATTCATCAGCATGTTTATCTTTTATAGTTTACTAAGAATGTATGGCTTACTATGCAACAAGGCCTAACAGGCCTGCATACGCCAGGCAAAATTGATGTAAAATTCTAATTTTCGGAAAATAAACAAGCATTATTAGTAACCGGCGCCCGGCGCATGCAGGCTAAGCGTCAGACTGTCTAAAAACATCCCTTTATTCACCATCATTTTGTTGATAACTATTTGCATGAATATCCTGTATATCAGGATGTTTCATTAGCTTTATTGTATGGACTACATACAAGGAAAACCCCGAAACCAACTTGTTTTCATCGAATCTTCCCTGGAAGAAAAGATAGAACAGGATAATCCGGTGAGAATCATCGATCTGTTTGTGGATAGCTGTAACTTGTCAGAGCTTGGCTTCATTCATTCCCGGCATGCATCTGAAGGCCGACCGCCGTATCATCCCGGCGACCTTTTGAAGCTGTTCATTTATGGTTATCTCAACCGGGTACGATCCTCACGGATGCTTGAAAAAGAGTGCAAACGAAACCTGGAATTAATCTGGTTGATGAATTGAACTTGCCGACAAAGGTTATCACACCGGAGAAGAAATACGTAAATGCCACGAGGCAGGGATTGAAACCCTGGTAGCCATTCCCAAAACTCCGATTTCAAGCCAGGCTCCCGATCCGGCGTATAACCAGAATAAGTTCCAATATGATAAAGCAAGTGACTGCTACTTCTGTCCACAGGGACAAAAGCTGATTTCCAACGGCACCTGGTATCATAATCATCCTTACAAAACAAAACACTTCAAAACAAAAGCCTGTTTGAGTTGCCAGGTTAAAGAGAAGTGCACAACTTCAGCAAAAGGCAGGTTGATTGAACGCAATGAGAATATTGAAGACACTCAGCGCAACAAGAAGGCCATTGAACAAAACAAGGAACTTTACAAACGACGACAGGAAATTGTTGAGCATCCATTCGGAACAATAAAACGACAATGGGGGTTCGATTACACACTGATGAAGGGCAAAAAGAAAGTAGATGGAGATGTTGGCCTGATCTTCATTGCTTATCTGTTAACCCGATTGATGAATATTTTGGGGTTGAGTGGCTTGAAAAAGGCCATTTATCAGCTCATTGGGCGATTTTTCATGTCTATATCCCACATAAACCAGATTATGCCTGACAACCTAAACATTTTGAAATTTAGTTGTCAGAAAATTCATTCCTGTCGATATTATCAAAATATTGCATAAATTTACTTGTTGAAACAAAATTCCAGTTGGTTTTTAGACGGACTGACGTTAGGTACAATAAAAAATTTAGATATGAAGCATTTTTTGTTTTTTCCAATAATGTGTTTATCTCTTTTTTTCGGGGAGTCATCTGAATCTCCAATTCCAGATCCTTCTGCAGTATATTGCAGGTTTCTTGGTTATGACTATGTTATTCGTAAGGATTTTAAAGGCAACGAATATGCAGTCTGCATATTCCCAGATGGCTCCGAATGCGACACATGGTCGTTTTACCGTGGCACTTGTGGTCAAAAGTATTCCTATTGCTCAAAGAAAGGATGTGAAACTAAGTCAATAACGGAGGATAAAGGCTCATTTAGAGTTACATATTGTGCATGTGTTTGCATTGATTCTGTAGGAAAGGAAAAAGTAATTCCTTTAAAACAATTTATGGAACAGAATGGTGATACATTAATAAAGTCAAATCCTGGTATAGACAGAAAGGGAAAGTAAATTTTTACAGTACCTACGAGCCGTCAGCCGGCAATGCGGGGAAGAGGGTGTGGGTTTGGGTGTGAGGTGTGGGTGTGAAAAAAAATAAGAATCTTGCACTGCGGCTGCAAGCTGGGAGTTATATGCAATTGTAAATTATGACATTCAAAGGACGAAATATCTTTCCAATTATCTGTTTAGGCTTTACTGCTTTTTTATTTTATATCGCCATAGACAGAAATGAATTATTGAATTTTGGGAATGTAAATAATGTCCTATTTAATATCGTTTGTTTTATTTCTGCCTTGGTGACATTTAGTGCCTTTATTTTATTTTCAAGAGAAGTTTATATTGACTCTGAGAAGTTAATTATTAAATCACCTTTTCCTTCGATTGTTCCCTCAAAGCAAATTGACATTAAGACAATAAAATCTTTCAAAATCCAATCACTTATCCAAATACCAGGTTATTTGCTAAGACTTTATATGATTAATGATAAACTTGACAATAGGGAAGTGAAAAAGAACTTGACATTCAATATAAAGGAAGGCGATTTAGATAAACTGATTGCAAGACTAAAGGAACTTAATATAAAAGAACGAAACATGTAACAACTGCATATAATAATAACGAGCTTGCAGCCGAGCAATGCAGGGAAGAGGGTGTGGGTTTGGGTGTGAGGTGTGGGTGTGAAAAAATTAGAATCCCGCACTGCGGCTGCAAGCGGTGCGATTTAAACGAGTAATAACCAATTAAAAAAGGAGTTCAAATATGAAAAAAGTAAATATTTTAGAAAAATTAAATCAGATAAACGACCATTGGAATCCAAGAATTGTCGGAGAACTTAATGGACAACAAATAAGATTAGTGAAAATTCTTGGCGATTTTGCTTATCATAAACATGAAAATGAAGATGAAATGTTTTTGGTAATAAAAGGAAATTTAAAATTGGATTTTAAAGATAAAATAGTAGATATTTCAGAAGGTGAATTTTTCATTGTGACAAAAGGCGTATTACACAGACCAATTGCAGACCAAGAGGTACATTTAATGATGTTTGTAACTAATAATAATATCAATACAGGAAATATAAAAAATGAAGTTACATTAGATACCAATTTACTTGAGAGAATATAATCTCTGAAATGATACTTTTTAAAAAATATGAATAATGATAGATTGGATGCCGAAACGAAAACAGCGTTACATAAAACAACGAAACGCTAACAAAGGCTATATACAATAAGGGTTTCAGTGGTAATTTAAGCATTCTGCCCCGCAGAATCTTCGGTGTAGCTTGACAGTGACGAAGCCCGCAATCCCTTACTGGCCATATTGTCAAACGTTAGCTTAGCTACCTATGCCCAATAGCCTATGAAAGAGCAATTTGAAACAGCAGTTCCCCGCACAAACTTTGTGCCATATCTGGCTTATAAAAATATATCCCATGGCACTGAAATCTGGTATGGGACAATTGCCAATGGTTTAAGTATTGACCCATCGATGATTGGGATTTACTATAAAAACAATGGTGATTCCACTAAACTTTATATCCTTACAACCTATTCACTTGATTTGTTTGAGAAAAAAAGAAAACAAAACACATCAAAATATGTCGGAGAAACAATAAAGACAATTTTTGACAAATATCATTCAAGAAAATAATTTTTACAATGCCCCTAATAAATCGGACTTCATGTGGCACGTAATGTGCGTCATGAAATCCCAGTTGAACGTATGGTTCTGTGGAAACGCAGGGGGAAAATGCATTCATACTGCATTTCACAGAATATTTATAAATTTACTTGTTGAAACAAAATTCCAGTTGGTTTTTAGACTGACTGGCGTTAGGGGCAAGGCATTATATCTGATAACTCAAAGAAATGACTATGAAAAGGCTCACATTTTTATTTCTTTTTCTACAGGTAACAAATATTTCAATTAGCCAGGGTTGGCAATGGCTAAATCCTTTACCTACAGGCAATCCGCTGCAATCCGTTTTTTTTACGAACTCCAGAACAGGCTATTCTGTTGGAGTTTATGGCACTATTTTAAAAACAAATACTGGAGGGGTAAATTGGACTGTGCAGAATTCAGGTATTTTAAATCACCTGTATGCCGTGCATTTCGCCGATTCAATTACGGGATATGCTGTTGGTGAAGGAGGGACTGTTCTTAAAACAACAAACGGCGGAGCAAATTGGTTAATTTTGAATTCCACAACAAATCAATCACTATTTGCTGTCTATTTTATTGATGCCAATAAGGGTTTTATTGCCGGTGTAAATAGCGTCATCCTGAAAACAACTGACGGGGGTTCAACTTGGACGACACAGACAGCACCTGTAACAGTTCCTGTATTGTATTCGATTGTCTTTTTAGATGAAAATACAGGATATGTCTCAGGTTATTCTGGTGCAATTTTTAGAACTACGAATGGTGGCTCTACATGGGCCTCACTTGTTTCGGGAACGAATAAAGTACTATTTTCAATTCATTTTAGTAATGCAAATACGGGGTACGCAGTTGGTCCGTTTGGTACTATTCTCAAAACGTCCGATGGTGGAAATAGTTGGATAAATCAACCATCCGGATCAACGGCCAACTTTTACTCCGTCTCTTTTTGGGATCAAAATTATGGAGTGGCAGTAGGAGATAACATCGTCTTAAACACAACCAATGGTGGAAATACATGGACAATTCAGACATTACTGAACTTTCATCAATTACGGTCTGTCCATTTCCCTGTGCCGGATACAGGATATGCTGTTGGTAATAATGGTGCTATTTTAAAGACTACCGATGGAGGTAACAGTTGGATTGATCAATCATCCGGAACAACCAATAATCTCTCTTCCGTTTTTTTTCAAGATGAAAATATTGGTTATGCTGTTAGTGGATATACAGGCCAGATCGGTCAAATAATAAAAACCACGAATGGAGGCGCTGACTGGACACACCTTGTAACAAATTCAACCTCTGATTTATCTTCTGTTTATTTCCCCTATCCAGATCTGGGTTTTGTTGTAGGTGACTCAGGAACAATACTTAAGACTCAAAATGGAGGAACAACGTGGACCAGGCCTTCTTCCGGAACCTATAATAGGCTTCACGCTGTTCAATTCCCTGATGTGAATACGGGATATGCCGTTGGTGACAACGGAACCATCCTGAAGACCAGCGACGGTGGAATACATTGGACAAAACAGGATTCAGTGACTCCCTATAAGTTACTATCCGTTTTTTTTACAGATGCAAGTACTGGTGTTGCAGTAGGAGGACAACCCGGATATGCTCATTATGGTATCATCCTAAGGACTACAGATGGAGGTTCAAATTGGACAATCCAAAGTGCCGGCTCAGGATTTTTTCAGCTAAATTCAGTATTTTTCCCGGACAATAATATAGGCTATATTGTTGGCGAAAATGGGAAAATTCTGAAGACAATTGATGGCGGAATAAATTGGACCTCTCAGACACCTGGAAACTCAAGGAATTTATATTCTGTATATTTTTCTAATGCAAATGCAGGTTATGCTGTTGGGGTACTTGGTCGAATGATAAAAACGACAGATGGCGGTGCGAACTGGATTGAACTAAATCCTGTCACAAGTTCACAGCTTAATTCGGTCTTTTTTACCGATGCAACAACAGGGTATGCCGTCGGGGAATATGGAACTATTATTAAAACTTCAGACGGCGGTGGTTTCCCGTTGAGTACCAATAAAGAAATTGGGAGTTCCAGAAAATTGAAAATAATTCCCAATCCAGCCAACAATTTTATTACTGTAGAAACAACGGGTAAAGGACATCTGATCATTTTTGATCTTCAAGGCCACCAACTACAAGAAAAAGAAATTGCTGAGCCTACTACTATCCTGGATGTCAATAACTACACTCAAGGGATATATCTTATAAAATTATTTGGGAATAATGGAGTGCAGATTGGTAAATTTATAAAAAAATAATGCTCTGCCCCCAATAACGAGCAGCTAAGGCTAATGCTTCGCACTGGCCTTTGCTGCCGGGAGTTATGCCTCAAAAATAAGAATAGGAACTCAACGGAGAATTTGCTATCTTTGGCCAAACTTATGCAAAGATGAAATATCTAGATAAGATTGAAATTCATCCAAATATCAGATTTGGAAGACCTTGTATCAAGGGAACACGAATAACGGTTTATGATGTCTTGAACTGGTTAGCATCTGACATGACAACCGAGCAAATCATTAATGATTATCCTGAATTGAAGATTGAGGATATAAAGGCATGTCTTGCATTTGCGGCAGACAGGGAACACAAACTTCGTGTTGCATAATGAAACTGCTATTTGATCAAAATATTTCCTTTAGAGTGGTCAGGGGACTGCAAACAATTTTCCCCTTGGCAAAACAAATACATGAGTTGAATTTAGAGAATTTGACCGACCGAGAAATCTGGGAATATGCGAAAAGAGAAGGCTATACGATTGTAACTTTTGATTCGGATTTTTACGATCTCAATCTTATTCTCGGTATTCCACCAAAAGTAATCTGGCTAAGATTCGGTAATACTTCAACCAATAATTTGATAAAGATTCTGACCGAAAATCAAAGCATCATAACCGAATTCATAGAGAATCCAGAATATCGGGAAATTGGTTGCCTTGAACTTAATAAAAATATTTTCGAGGCATAACATGCCGCTGAATCTCAACAAAACCAACATTGACAATGCTTAGTAAAGGTTCATCGTTGCTGCGGCTGCAAGCGGGACATTGAACGTATATTTCTGTGGGAACGCAGGGATGAAACTCCCCGGCGTGACTCGGCTATGCCCAATGTAAAAGTGAGACGTTATGAAAAATTATCAACCTTTATTAATATTAATTTCAACCCTGATATGTATCGGTTGTTGTAAGAAAGATTCGGAGCAAGGATGCATTGAAAATTACCTTGGCCAATATAGTCTTTCACAAAATGAAAAAATAGTTCCAGAATATGAGATCAATGATTCCATTGAGTTCATTAAAGAATCTGACAATAATCGTTTAATGTATACCTGCAAATTTCAAGTATCAGATTACTATACTCATAGTGATAATGAACCAGATAGCAATGGAAACATCACCTGCCTTGGAAATTATTATAAAACTGAAACGTACATCACACAATTTAATGACCGACCAACAAACTGGATAAGAATTCAAATAAATAAGGCAAGTCCCTTTGATACCATATTTAAAGGAAATGGATTTCGAATTTCCATTTCGATTCCAGGGGATTCGGTATATATGTTTGAAGGCGAATATTCATTTACTGAGGATTCTTTATTTTCTTATCCGAACCTGCTTGGAGCCTATGTTGCCAGGGTTTATGATACAATTACGATAGATGGGCAGCTTTATCATAAAGTATATCTTCTAAAAGGTTACCAGCATCTCTTTTTACCTGAGCGAATTATTCAGGTTTTGTATTCAACTTCCTTTGGTATACTCAGTTTCTCAACAAATAAAAACAACTCATGGCATTTTAAAAATGGAACAATTTTACACTGAGCATAACGTGCCGTCAACCACAATGCAGGGAAGAGGGTGTGGGTTTGGGTGTGAGGTGTGGGTGTGAAAAAACATGAACCCAGCACTGCGGCTGCAAGCAAACCGTACAAACTTGGCTTAAAAAAGAGGATGCAACGTTTAAGCGCTCAATTAATGCAAAATACGCAACGATTAATTTTTAAATGCGGCAAATAATATGTACTTTCGTTGCAAATTTTAAGACGAATGAGCAATTATATCCACCAAAAAGACAATTGGCCAAATTTTACCTGGTTAAATGATGAGCTTGTCAACCTGCTAAGCGAAGCAAGAAATTTGCAGGGACGCTTAATAGGCAGAATGGAATCACTTGGTTTTGATTTAAGAAACGAGGCGGTACTGGATACTTTAACCCTAGACGTTTTAAAATCAGCAGAAATAGAAGGTGAAATTTTGAATCCTGAGCAAGTCCGTTCTTCAATAGCACAGCGATTAGGAATAGAATTCGCGGGTTCAGTTGTGTCTGACAGAAATGTTGACGGAATGGTCGAAATGATGATTGATGCAACTAAAAATTGTTACATACCGTTGACGGCAAACAGACTTTTTGACTGGCACGCTGCTTTGTTTCCAATGGGTAGAAGTGGAATATTCATAATAACTGTCGCAGACTGGCGGAAAGATAAAACGGGGCCAATGCAAGTTGTATCTGGTACCGAGGGCCGGGAAAAAGTTCATTTTCAAGCTCCTGATGCAAAATTGATAGAAAAAGAAATGACCAGTTACTTGAAATGGTTTAACAAAAATGATAAAACTGATTTGGTCATCAAAGCTGCAGTTGCTCATCTTTGGTTTGTTACAATACATCCTTTTCAAGATGGGAATGGGAGAATAACAAGAGCCTTAACAGATATGTTATTGGCCCGATCAGACGGAAGTAATCAAAGATTTTACAGTATGTCGGCTCAGATCAGAATCGAAAGAAAACAATACTATGAAATACTTGAAAAAACACAAAAAGGAAACCTTGACATCACGGAATGGATTAAATGGTTTTTAAAATGTTTGATAAATGCTTTGAAATCAACTGATAAAATCCTGACAAGAGTTTTATTTAAGGCTGATTTTTGGAATAAACATTCAAAGACAATTATTAACGAAAGACAGAAAAAGTTAATTAATAAGGTGTTAGATGGATTTGATGGTAAACTGACTTCAATGAAATGGGCAAAAATTGCTAAGTGCTCAAAAGACACAGCGATTCGGGATATTAACGATTTAATTGGGAAAGATATACTCCGAAAAGAATCAGCAGGAGGACGAAGTACAAATTATAGATTGGTGGAAAAATCTAAAAAGGATTGAAAGCCCGGTTTGTAACATGCCTGCAACCACAAGCCGGGCTAAGTGATCCAAAGCAAGCGGCAGAAAAAAAATGAAGAAAGAAAGAACACAAAATTCACCCCGGGTAATACCCGGCCTGTGGCTGCTGGCCACTCGTTATGGCCAATGCGAAAAAAAAATTGCATACAGGTAAATTATTATTTACCTTTGTGTTGAAAATTACACCTTTATGAAATGTAATGAACTATACAGAATCCTGATTAAAGATGGATGGTATCCAATAACACAGAGAGGATCCCATATTAAAATGAAACATGACACGAAGGAGGGATACATTATTTTTCCAAATCACGGAAACAGTGAAGTTGGCAAAGGACTAGAAAAAAGGATTTTAAAAGTTGCAGGAATAAAAAAGTAAATCTGATAATATGAAATGTCCATGAGCGATTAATAGCACGCCAACCGGGAATGAATATTGTGGTTAAATTTACGGTATCGAACCGTAAATTTAACAAAGATGAAAGAGGTAGTAAAGTTTCCCCAGGTAGTA
>Ga0247841_10006707_pt1 | contig 17576 bp, 11 predicted proteins | sample LaCruzMarch2015__2_FD_192410 | JGI IMG/M metagenome (GOLD analysis project Ga0247841, IMG submission 192410) | Freshwater microbial communities from meromictic Lake La Cruz, Castile-La Mancha, Spain - LaCruzMarch2015_18m | ecosystem: Environmental > Aquatic > Freshwater > Lake | place: Spain... | reverse complement strand
CCCGCAAGGTGCGCTTGGCCAAAGCCATGTGATCATACATGTCCCGCTCGATCAGGCGGAAGATGAGGGTCTGGTCGCCCACCAGGGCCTGGTCGTGCGATTCGGCGTAACTGATGGTGCGTTCGTCGCGGCGGCGATTGGTGAGTTCGTGCCACAGGGTTTTCATGGGCCAATTCTCATCGGGGGTGTCCTTGGTGAGCTTGATCCAGTAATCCGGAATGCCCATGGCCAGCCGGCAGTCGAAGCCCATGCCGCCGTGCTCAACGGGCACGGCCAGGCCCGGCATGCCGCTCATATCCTCCGCCACGGTCAGGGCGTCGGGGCGCACGGCGTGAATGACCTCGTTGGCCAGGGTCAAATAGGCGACAGCCTGTTCATCCACGCCGTCATTAAAATAATCGGCATAGGAAGTGAACGCCTTGCCGAGCCCGTGATGCCGGTAGAGCATGCTGGTGATGCCATCGAACCGAAAGCCGTCAAACCGATACTCATCCAGCCAGAATCGGCAGTTGGAGAGCAAAAAGTGCAGGACCTGGGGTTTGCCATAGTCGAAACAGCGTGAATCCCAAAGTTCGTGTATCCCGCGCGGGCCTTCGTGGAAGAATTGGAAAAGCGTGCCGTCGAACCGGCTCAAGCCCTCCACCTCGTTGCGCGCCGCGTGGGAATGAATCAAATCCATGATGACCGCAAGCCCCGCCGCGTGGGCCGTATCCACGAGGTCTTTCAATTCCTCCGGCGTGCCGAAGCGGGATGAGGCGGCGAAATAATTGGTCACGTGGTAGCCGAATGAGCCGTAATAGGGATGTTCCTGGATGGCCATGAGCTGGATCGTGTTGTAGCCCGCTGCCACGATGCGGGGCAGAATCTTTTCCTTGAATTCCCGATACGTCCCGACTTTACCATCTTCCTGGGCCATGCCGACGTGGGCCTCATAAATCAGCGGCGTCCGGCAACCGCCGGACCGCCGGAACGTGTGTTGCCAGAGGTAAGGTTCGGCCGGCGCCCAGACCTGGGCGTTGAAAATCTTGGTGTGTTCGTCCTGGACCACGCGCCGGGCATAGGCGCTCAGGCGGTCGCCGCTCCCGCCATGCCAGTGCATCCGCAGGCGATAGAGATCGCCGTGCGCCAAGGCCGCAGCGGGGAGCTGCAATTCCCACACACCCTCATCGTTCAGGCGGTGCAGGGCCAGGCCAAAGTCCTCGCGCCACTGCGAGAACGTGCCGATCAGCGTAATGGCCGTGGCATTGGGCGCCCACTCGCGCAGGATCCATTCCTCTCCCTGCCGGTGCAGGCCAAAATATTCATGGCCGGCGGCAAAATCGGCCAGGGTTATCTTGCCGCCCGTCAGGCGCGTCTCCATTTCCTTAGTCAACTGAATCCGCCGCGCGATCGATTCGGCATAGGGCGCCAGGTAGGGGTCGTCCTGGACCAGGCGTGGAGTGGATGCCGGACCCTCCTTCGCCTGAGCGCTCCGGAGGGCAGGCGCCAGAGGACCAGCAGATTTTCGACGTTTAGGTTTTATTGCCATGGAATAATCCGAGTCGTTCCCGCCGATTCCGATTTCTGCATTCTTCATTCTGCATTTCTGATCAGCGGGCGGTCCAGCATGGTTTCGTAAAGCTGGAGGTACCTCCTGGCCGTGACGGGATGTGTAAAGCGCTCGGCGCTGTCGCGCATAATCCGGCCGATTTGCCGCGCACGCACGTCTACCGGCTGGCTGAAAAACGCCATGGCTTGATCCAGGCCCCAGCTCAGGGCCCGGCTGTCGTAATCCCGGAATAGAAACCCGTTGCCCGTGTTGCGCTCAATATCCAGCGGCGTAATCGTGTCGTGAATGCCGCCCGTATCGTGCGCCACCGGCAGGCTCCCATATTTACAACTGATCATCTGCGGCAAACCGCATGGCTCGAACCGGGACGGCATGAGCACGAAATCGGAGGCCGCGTAGGCCAAACGCGACAGGCTTTCGCTGAAGTTACAGACTGCCACGCGCGCCTGCAGGCCGTGCCGGCGGACAATCTCGTGGAAATGGGTCTGGAAAGAGCCGTTGGCCACAAAAACAATCTGCAGGCCGGCAGGCCGGTACCGATCCACCACCGTATAAAGTATGTCGGCTAACAGTTGACAGCCTTTCTGGACCGGGTCCAGCCGCGACGGCCAGAAGAAGAGCGGCGCGCCGTCGGCGCGCGCCAGCCCTACCTGTTTTTGGAGAGCACGCTTGGCCTTGAGCTTGCCGCGCACGCAGTCGTCCGCGCCATAACGGCAGGGCAAGTCAGGATCGCTCGCCGGGTCATAGGAAGGATTGGGCGCGTTAAGGATGCCCGTGGCACAGCCGGCCGCAAGTTTGTTGGCCAGCTCATGGCGCAGGGCGCCATCCACGAAATCGAACCGTCCCTCAGTCAATTCGTTCAGGAAAGTGGGGCTCACAGTATTGATGAAGTGCGCGGCGAAAATGCCGCTGATCAGGAAATCCACCGGATTACGGTCGCGGCTCTCCTCGTAGGCATGCGGCATCCACTGGTAATACAGGGAGCGCCAGAACTCGGCGGCGTCAATGCCGCTGTTCTCAATGTGGGCCAGGGTGGTTTTCAGGGAGTGGATATTATGCACGGTAAAGAGGCAGGGAATCTTCAGACGCCGGGCCAAAGCCGGGATGAGCCCCGTCATCCAATCGTTGCAATGGATCAGGTTCGGCTGGACGCGCGGGATGATGTTATTGATCACCTCCCGCTGGAAGGCCAGGGCCAGGTTGGGGTTTTCCTCCTCATGCTGGTTATAGACGTTGGAGCGGTAATAGAAAATACGGTCTTCGGCCAGGTGGATGCGCTCATCCGGCAGTTTGGCCTTGTAGGCGCGCAGTTCGTCGCTGATCAGGTTGCCGATGTTGAAATTGAACATCTGGCGATAGTGCGGCAGAGCCACGTGGACGTCGGCGCCAGCCTCGAACAGGGCGCTGACCAGTGCCGCGGAGACATCGGCCAGTCCGCCCGCCTTGGCCACAAGGTAGTTGGCCATATTGCCCATGCCGTGCGGGAGATAGGTGATCTCCGGCGTGACAATCAGAATGCGCGGGTTGTGTGTGCTGGCCACGGCGATGCTTCTCCTCTGTTACTCCATCTGGCGCTTGGCCTCCGTTGGCAGTGTGTCGAATTCGGTTCGCAAAAGGCAGCGGCGATCTTAGGCCGCCTACGGGCTTCCCGGACTTGCGCATACACGAGTATAGCGCTACGTCCGGCGCGCCCGCATTCGGCCCAAGCTTGCCTTGTTTTTGCGAAGCCCGCTCCGCGGACACCCGAATTCGACACACGGTTGCATCCGCCTTCGTCCCGATACCCGCCGAAGCGGTGTGATCGGGACTTCGGCGGACAGGTCGAACTTCGCGCCATGCTACGCCCGACATATCACGAACACGAAAATCAACAGTGTTTGCTTATTTCTGTCGTCCGCAGTCCGTCATCCGGCGTCTGGTTTTTACTCTGCCCAGGTCAGGAAGCCCGGCAGAGTCTGCGTCCAGGCATCGCCGCGGGGCATAATGCGCGCGGTAAAGCCATAACGGCCGGTTGTCCGGCATTCCAGCCGGCATTCGAAGATGTGTTGGCCTTGGCCGAGCTCGGGCAGGCCGTCGCCCGCCTGCGCTGGGCCTCCGGTGGGCAGGCCCGCCTGCGACGGGCCTTCCCCCTTCGCTAAAGCTTCCGTCTTCGCCAAGACTTCCGTCTTCGCCAAGGCTTCCGTCTTCGCCAAGGCTTCGCCGGACACGTCGCCGGACACGTCGGCGGGCGGGACGGGCAGATCTGTTTTCCGGTTTACGGTCATCGACTGTCGTTGGCCGGCCGTGACGACGCCATTCATATTCACCTGGCCGTAGAAGAGCTCCACCGTCACTTCCTCAGGGCGCAGTTCGCCCAAGTGCACCGGCACGGTCACCGTAAAGGCGTCACCCACGCGCAGGCATCCCAGTTCGGCTTGCGCCACCGGATGACCGGCGCGAACCTGCGGCCAGAGCCGAGCCAAACGCGTGTGCTGCTTGACCAGGGCGTGCGCCTCAGCCGCGTTGTCGGCCATGAGCGCACGGCCCCGCTGAAGGGCCGGAATGTAAAACCGCTCCTCGTATTCCCGCACCATGCGATGCGAGCTGAAACTGACAAACGCCATCTTGATGGCAGCTTTCATCATCTTGACCCATGGCGCCGGTATGTGGTCATTAGGCCGCGTGTAAAAACATGGAATCACTTCGCTCTCGAGCAAATTGTAGAGGACCTGGCTTTCCACGGCATCCTGGTAGCCGGCATCCTGGTATTCCTCGCCATGCCCGATGCTCCAGCCGCGTTCGGGCGCATAGGCTTCGTCCCACCAACCGTCCAGGATACTGACGTTCAGTGCGCCGTTGACTGCCGCCTTCATGCCGGAGGTGCCGCTGGCTTCCAGAGGGCGGCGCGGCGTATTGAGCCACACGTCCACGCCCTGGACCAGGAAGCGCGCCACGTCAATGTCGTAATCCTCGATGAAAATGATCCGGTGGCGGACCTGGGCACGCCGCGAGAAGTGCACAATCTGGCGGATGATTTCCTTGCCCTCGTTGTCGCGCGGATGCGCCTTGCCGGCGAAGATCACCTGGATTGGCGTTTTGCCGGTCAACAGCGCCTCGAACCGCGCCGCATCGTGCAGGAACAAGCCGGCGCGCTTGTAGGTGGCAAACCGCCGGGCAAACCCGATGGTCAGGATGGCGGGATCGAGCACGTACTTGGCCGCTTCCAGTTCGGCTTTGCCGGCGTTGCGGCGATGCATCTGGCGCACCATCCATTCCCGGCATTCGCGGATCAGGCTGGCGCGGCTGAGTTCGTGGGCCCGCCACAGTTCCTCGTTCGGAATCTGGTCTATCCGCTCCAGCATGGCGGCGTCCCCGGGCTTAGTGTGCCACTTGGGACCGAGGTAGCGGTTGAACAGCAGGATATTTTCCGGCGATAGCCATGAGGGTGAGTGCACGCCATTGGTAATGGAGGTGATGGGGACTTCATCCTCCGGCCGGCCGGGCCACAGATGCGCCCACATACGGCGCGCCACGGCGCCGTGCAGGCGGCTGACGCCGTTGCAATATTGCGAGAGGCGCAAAGCCAGCACCGTCATCGAAACGGGCGTGCCGTCGCCGGCGCGCACAGCGCGGCCCAGGCTCAACAGGTCGTCCACATTCGTATGCAGGGACCCATGCAAGGCCTCAAAAAACGGGCGGAGCATATCCACGTGAAATTCGTCATGGCCGGCGGCCACGGGAGTATGCGTTGTGAACACGTTGGTACGCACGATGATTTCCAGGGCCGTCTTTTTATCCAGGCCATATTTGCCCATAAGGTGCGCCAGCCGCTCCAGGCTGATAAATGCGGAGTGGCCTTCGTTCATGTGGCAAACCTGCGGCTCGAGCCCCATCTCGTACAGCGCGTGCAAGCCGCCAATGCCGAGCAGAATCTCCTGCAGGAGACGCGTGCGATGGTCGCCACCGTACAGTTGGCGGGTAACATCATGCCAATCGGGCGGATTTTCCGGAATATTGGAATCAAGCAGAACGACCGGGATACGGCCCACCTGAACTTTCCAGACCGCCGCATACAGGGCGTGGCCCGGCGCGGGAATGTGGACGGTCAGCGGCTTGCCGTCGGGCTTAAGCACCCGTTCCAGGGGCAGGTTGTGAATTTCGTTTTCAGGATAGACTTCCTGTTGCCAGCCGTCGTTGTTCAGGTACTGGCGAAAATAGCCCTGCCGGTACAGGAGGCCTACAGCGACAAGTGGCAGGCCCATGTTGGAGGCGGATTTCAGGTGGTCGCCGGCTAACGCGCCCAGGCCGCCGGCAAAGAGCGGTAAACTTTCGTGAACGCCGAATTCGGCGCAAAAATAGGCAATGCAGTCGCCCGGCGCATACACGGGACTACGCGTATCGGCCGGTTGCAGGGTGTCTTTCTCGAAAGCCTGGCGCACCCGCCCCAAGTGGGCCATAAAGCTTTCATCGGCGGCCAGCGCCGTCAGCTGGTCCTGGGGCAAACGGCTCAGAAACAGAACCGGATTGAACTTGGTCTCTTTCCAAAGTTCACGGTTGATCCGGCGGAACAGCTCGATGGCGTCGGCATTCCAGGACCACCACAGGTTGCGGGCGAGGGCTTCCAGGAAACGAAGTTTTTCGGGAACTGCGGGGGCAATTGTGAAGAGTTGGAGTGTTTGCATGCTGCGATAAAACACTCTTCTGGCCCGTGGTTCAAGAAGAAAACACGGCAACGCCCTAAAATGGCCTCAACAAGCTGAAGCCCTACAATGGTCTGCGTAGGGCGCGACCTTGCCTGCCCTGAGCTCAGGCGAAGGGCGTCGCGCCATTGGCGACTATTCGACCTTAATGACGCTATTGAGGGTCCCGCAGTTGTTGCGTACCCAGTTGCGGCATTCGGGATCCACGACCCAGTTGCCGTTGATCACGAACTTGTATTCATGTTCCCCCTTGGGGAGCATCAGGGTGATCGTGTAGGTACCGGCGCCCAGGATGTCTTTCATCGGATGCCGCTTAACATCCCACTGGTTAAACGTACCCGCGAGCGACACCGTGCTCTTCGGGCTGGCCGTGACCTGAAACGTCACGCGTTTGGCGGTAAGAGCGGTTTTCATTGCTTTTCTCATGGATAATTCTCCTTTCTGACTGATAAACTCAGTGTTTCCAACAGGATTTCCTTCCCAGTGGTCCTTGCTCGTGAAGAAACCACGCGACAAGTGTTAGTATTTTGTATCAATGGCTTTTATTATAGTCAATGCTATTCTATTTACAAGCTTTATTATCGTTCTTTTCCGCGCCCAGTGGTTTGCCATTGACAGTGGGGCCGGATATGCTTGAATTACAGGGCGTTATTGACACTCGCAGACGAATAAAGAACGAAGAAAAGCATGATTATTGACGCCCACAACCATCCTGACTGGCACGGGTATGCGCTCAACGCGCTGAAGCTGGTTCCGCTTCTGGATTAAGTTCATGCAGGAATTTGAATGTTGGTAGGAGGGGCGCTACGCGCCGCGATCGTCGCCGCACACCCGCCTGCAACGCTGTGCGTAGCACTGCGGGCAGGTAGTGCGCCTCCCACATAAAACAGTTGCCACAGTCTTAATTTCCCATGAAAACGAAACGCAAAGTCAATACCGCCCTGCGCAAGGAAATGACCTTCCTCGAAGCGCTCGCGCGCCGCTGTCCGCAGGATGTGGACGTGCTCAAGGCGTTGGGCGATCTGTACACACGGACCGGCCGTTACGAGGATGGGCTGAAGACCGACTTGGAACTGGAGCGGCTGTGTCCCCGCGAGTCGCTGGTCTGGTATAACCTGGCCTGCAGTTACGCCTTGCTTAACCGGACCAAGGAGGCGTTGGCGGCCCTGGAGCGGTCCATCGTCCTGGGCTATCGGGACGCGCGTTGGATTCGCGAGGACCGGGACCTGGACTCGCTCAAGAAGGACCAGCGCTTCATCGCCCTGCTCCAGCGCCTTACGCCGTGAGTGCGTTCGCTTGTTGTGCCCGCCATCCAAAATTGCCACGCTCACGCCGAACGCAATAATTACTGATTCTTTATTCTTTCTCCGTCGTCTGTCGTCCGGCGTCCGGCTTCCGCTCTGGTGCGCTTGACAGTGGCTCGGCGATGACACGGAACCCGATGCTTGACGATGCGTAATCCGCCGTATAACTGCTGCGCCGTGAAATTTTAAGGAACAGGGGCGCACAATCTGCCCATGAGGCGCCCTTCAGCACGCGCGTTTTACCTTCCGCATCGTCGGGGTCCTCGCACCATTCCCATACGTTGCCGCCGACCCCGCACAGGCCCCAGGCATTCGCACCGCTTTTCCGCGCCGGACAGGACACACGGTAGCCGTCATTGTGATCCAGTTTCTGGCCCGGTTCCGGGTTTTCCCGGCCGAAGTAATTCCAATTACGGGGAATAGGCCCGTCGCCCCAGGGATATTCCGCCGGCTTGCCGCAGGCGGCCACCGTTTCCCATTCCTTTTCGGTCAACAGTCGGAACCGCCACTGACTGCCGCCGAAGGTTTTAGTCATCCACGCGCAAAAGGCGCTCGCGTCGTTCCAGCTCACGGCAACTGCCGGCTGGTCGTCTCGATCAAGCGTCATCTGCTGGTGTTGACCGCTGTTATGCGACGGCTTGAAACAGCGATACTCTTTGTTGCTGACCTCGTATTTGCCGACATACTGCTTCAACGCCGGGATATAGATCAACCGCATCTTGGTTTTAGGCCCGAGTGCCACGACCAAATCTTTCACGTCGCTGATCGACTTGCTGCAACCGAACAGCCCCGTCATCAGGCCCGCCGCCAAACACAAGTTCCCGACATATACCACCCACGCGCGTCTATTCATTGCTTACTCCTCATGCTAATGCGGGCTGCGCCCGCAACCCAAACAAAACAAACCTCACCACAGAGACGCGGAGGCACGGAGCGTGATCCGTCTCCTTGATTTCCTTCCATCTCCACACAGAGTGTTGCGTGCATTTGGCGTCCGGCGACTGCCGGACGCCAAATGCACGCAACGATTGATCGAAAGAGAACACGTGAGGAGAAGTCTCTCTGTACCTCCGTGTCTCTGTGGTGAATCCCCTCTTGTTTTCCCGCCTTGGCGGGTCCGCTTCGGGCGGAAACATTTTATTGTTTTTCCAGCCACGGCTGGTCTGCCTATGGCACGATATAGCGGTTCCCAGCGTTTAAGAGGTACTAATTTAACGTCAAGCATTCTGAATCTGAATGCGGACCGTCGCGTTCTTCGTCGCTTCGTCGCTGACGCTTAGATCGGCCGGCTTGATGCCCGCCGGCGTGCCCCCGAACAGCTTCACTAGGGCGGCCTGGAACGATTCCGGATTGCTGCGCGTGACATTGAACACCGCAACCTTGTCCGGCAACATCAGCTGGGATTTCAGGTGATCGCCCTGCGAGAGGATAATAAACGGCTTGGTGCAGTTTGGGCAGCGCCCGCGCTTGCCGACGTCCGTATCCCGCAACCAGAGTTTCTGGCCGCACGAGGGGCAACTGATCTTGAAGTCCACTTCGCCCTTGTCGCGCAGCATGAAAATGGCCACGGGAATGGCAATCTGGTCCGGCAGGTGACGGTAAATGTTCTTGATCTTTTCCAGGGAAAGCACGTCAAGAAAACGGACAACGATCGCAATGGCATTGGCCTTGGCCAGGTGATCTTCAAACGTCGGATCCTGGCCGGGATCCCCCGCGACGATGTCGAAATTCACCCGGAAACCATCGATGACCACCTCGCTCTTCGACTCGACGGCGAAGGAGCCCAGAAACTCTTCCGCCAGTTCACGATAAATGGACATGACTAATGTGTTTGTCTTTTTAGCAGCATTCATGGAAGTGCTCCCATTATTTCGATAGCGCTTGGCAAGTCGCCCGAATCGTGACATGGCATTGAGTAATTAGCGCCCGATGCTTATCGCTAAAGATTAAAGATCATTGCCGCGTCCGATTCAAGCAAAAAAGCGTTACGGCCGCGCCGCGGCCATTTCGCGCCGGAGCCAGGCCAGCGCCGCCTCCCGGTTTTCCACCAGGCCTTCCAACTGAGCGTCGTAAACCCGCTGTTTCCATCGGCCAATCTCAGGACCGGCGGAAACGCCCAGTAACAGGATGTCATGACCCGTGACCCACGGCTTGGGCAGGACGGGTTCGGCACGGCGCGCGGCCTGAAACTCGACCAGAAACGCGTGGTTCGTCATGTCCCCGTGGCTGGCCGCGCAATCCAGGCGATGCAGTTCCAGCTCGGTGGCAAATGTCGGCGCCCCCACCAGCCGGCAAAGCGTCGCCTTGCGCATGCGCCGGACATCCATGAACCGCATGTGGTTGCCGATGCAGAACACTATGGCTTTGATATCGTCATTCGGCAGGCGCAGGCGCTTAAGAATCTCTTCTGCCAGGGCCGCGCCCACGCCGGCATGACAGTCGAACCGGATGCGGTTCTCCACGAACTTGGCCGTACCGGGCTTGCCCACATCGTGGAGCAGGACGGCGTAAGCCAGCTTCAGGTCCGGTTGGCGCATGGCGTTCAGCATCATGATCGTATGCGTCCAGACGTCCCCTTCGGGGTGAAACTGCGGAGGCTGTTCCTGGCCCCGGAGCGCTGAGACCTCCGGCAGGATGACCGGGAGCAGGCCGACCGCCTGGAGGAGTTCGATCGCCGCGCCGGGCTGCGGCGCTTCCAGCAGGATACGCGTCAGCTCCTGCTGAAGGCGCTCGGCGCTGACTTTTTCGATCTGCGTGGCGTGATGGCGGATGGCATCGGCTGTGGCGGGATCCAGCTCGAAATTCAGTGTGCTCGCAAATCGCACGGCGCGCAGCATGCGCAGGTGGTCTTCCGCAAACCGGTCTTCCGGACGGCCCACGGCCCGGATCAGGCGCGCGGCCAGATCCGCCTGGCCGCCGACATAGTCGCGTACCGCGCCGGTCAGGGGATCAAGGAACAGCGCGTTCACCGTGAAGTCGCGGCGGAGGGCGTCCGTCTGCTCGTCGGTGAAAACCACGCCCTCGGGATGGCGGCCATCGCGGTAAGCCTGGTCTTTGCGAAAGGTAGCCACCTCGTATTCATGGGCTTGGACTCTTACCCGCACCACGCCGAACGATTTGCCCACCGTCACGGCGCCGGGGAAAAGACGCTCCACCTGGTCGGGCACGGCCAAAGTGGCGATGTCAAAATCCTTCGGCTCGCGTCCCATGATGAGGTCGCGCACGCAGCCGCCCGCCCAGAAGGCCGTAAAGCCCTCTTGCGTTAAACGCCGGACCACGGCGCAGGCGCCAGCGCTTAAGGGATTGGAGGGAATGGAAATCATATTCATTTTTTCTAATTCAATGTATAGTAATTTTACGTCATTGGCGGACAATGTTTGTAGGAGGGGCGCTACGCGCCGCGACCGTCGTCGCACATAGTGCGCCTCCCACATAAAACAGTTGCCGAAGGCCTAATTGCATAATCACAGGTTATCCCAGCCGGAATACCCGCGGCAACAGATCCTTCAGTGAATAAACAGATATTGCCGCCGGATTTCGCGCAGCGGCCGTTACAATAATGAAATCCGGCCGGCAGAATTCGGCCAGCGCCTGCAGGCAGGCACCGCAGGGCATGGGCGCGGTTTGCCCGCCCTTCTTCGCCAAGCCCCGTGGCTCACAGGGCTTGGCTTCGCAGGGTGCTTCACTGGAGACGATTGCTATCGCCGCGAAATGGCGATGGCCCGCCGAAATGGCGGCGCCCAAGGCCGTGCGTTCCGCGCAGAGCGTCAGGCCATACGACGCGTTTTCAACGTTACAGCCTTGGAAGACGCGTCCTTCCCGGGTCAGCAGGGCCGCGCCGACGCAGAATCGGGAATAGGGCGCGTAGGCCCGCCGCATTGCCACGACCGCCCTTTTAATCAGATTCTTTTGTTGGTTGGTAGTCATATTAGTGATTAGGCATGCGTTGTTAGTTCTTGGTTCTTCGTTCTTCGTTTTCCGTCGTCTGCCGTCCGACCTCCGTCGTCCGTCCTCCGGCCAGTTCTTTCCAAAGTTCCTGCAAGAGTCGGCTCATGACCGGAGCGGCGCTCTCCGCGGTGGCGGTAATTTCTGCGTGTGCCAGTGGCAAGTCACCGAAGCCCGCCTGTGCCTGGCCTTCCGCCTTCGTCCGGCAGCGCCGGACTACGGAGGACACGCCGGCGGGCAGGCCGGCCGCCCGGTTGGCGATGAAAGAAAGAGCGCCTACCCGCAGGCCGGCGGCATGGGCAAGCAGGGCTTCCGGCACGGTGGACATACCGACGGCATCCGCGCCCCAGGCGCGGAACGCGCGAATTTCCGCCGGCGTTTCATAGGTTGGACCCGAGGCCGCGAGATATACCCCATGGGCCAGGGGTTGTCCCAGGTGTTTCGCCGCGCGATCCATCCGCCGGCGGAGATCGGCATCATACACCTGCGTCTGGTCCGGGAACCGCGCGCCCCAGCAAGCATCATGTGGCCCGACCAGCGGGTGGACGCCCATGGCATTGATGTGGTCGTCGATGACCATCAATGCGCCCGGGACCAGGTCGTCCCGAATGCCGCCGGCGGCATTGGTCAACACCACCAATGAAGCGCCAAACGCCTTGAGCAGGTAAATGGGAAAGGCGACCGGTTCCCATCCAGCGCCTTCGTACCAGTGACGCCGGCCCAGGAAAACAAACGTTTCCAGGCCGGAACATGTTCCCCAAAGCAAGGCGCCGTCGTGCCCGGCCACGGTCGGACAACCCAATCCGGGAATGGCGCGATAATTTAAGCGGCCTTGTATTTTAAAGGCCGTTGCGGCCGCACGCCAGCCGGAGCCCAGGATGAGTCCCCCCATGGGTTTCGCCGTGGGAAATGCAGCCCGGACGGCTTGCGCGCCTTGTGAGAGCATGGAAAGGTTCACTTTATTGTCTCCAATGCGGGATAACCGCAACCCAAGAAAATTAACCACGGATTACACTGATTTCACGGATAAAGAATCGAATATAAAAACAAAAAAATCCTGATGTCTTCTCATATCCGTGTCCATCCGTGTTATCAGTGGTTCCGCCTGTGCGGATCCGCCGGGGCGGAAAAAAATCTTTGCTGATATTTTTCTTGTTTTTTGCGATGGTTCCCAACGTTTCAGGTACACTAACGCGGACTTAAATTTCGAGCGTGATGAGCGGAGGCGGCAAAACGCTTTCCGCGGTTATCCGGAAGGCCTCCGCGCAAAGTGGACGCGCTTCCTCCAGACGGTTCCGGCGGTTTGTATGCAGGATTGCCAGTGTCTCGCCGACGGCTACCGCTTCGCCGATTTTTTTCAGCGCGGCTATGCCGGCGGCAGGATCAATCGTATCCGTCATGCGCGTACGGCCGGCGCCCAGCAGCAGGACGGCCCGACCGATGGCCTCGGCATCCACAGCTTGAACGAACCCGCCGCAGCGGGCCGGCAAGGGTTCACGGATGGCGGCCGAGGGCAGCCGCGCCGGATCATCCAGCGCACGCGGATCGCCGCCATGCAGGCGCACCATGGTCTTAAAACGTTCAAATGCCTCGCCGGACTGGAGTTTGGCACGGAGCTGTTCCAGCGCCTGCTTTCGATCCGCGGCCACGCGGCCCATAATGAGCATGCGCGCGCCAAGTTCGAGGGTAAGCGCCACCACGTCCGCCGGCCCTTGCCCCCGCAGGACATCCACGCTTTCCGCCACTTCCAATGCGTTGCCAACCGCGCGGCCCAAGGGCTGATTCATATCCGTGATCAGCGCCGTGATGCGCAGCCCCAAGCGCCGCCCCGTCTCGACCAGCGCATGCGCCAACGCTTCGGCTTCCGCGCGCGTTGTCATAAAAGCGCCGCGTCCCCATTTCACGTCCAGCACCAAGCCATCTATGTGGGCAGCCAGTTTTTTACTCAAAATGCTGGCTACGATCAAGGGAATTGAGGGCACGGTGCCGGTCACATCGCGGAGCGCGTAGAGTTTTTTGTCGGCGGGGACAATGGTTTCCATGGCGCGGATGATGGAACAACCGCAGGTATTCAGCACATGGAGAAAGGCGGCCTCATCGAGCTGGGTGCGGTAGCCGGGGATGGATTCCAGCTTGTCAATAGTTCCGCCGGTAAGACCCAGGCCGCGCCCGGCGATCATGGGCACGGCAATGCCGCAACAGGCCGCCAGCGGCGCCAAGGCCAGGGAAATCTTGTCGCCGATGCCACCGGTGGAATGCTTGTCAATCTTGGGGTTGCGCAGCGATGAAGTATCCAATATGACACCAGAAGATAACATACTGCGGGTCAGGGCCGCAGTTTCGTCGGGGGCCATGCCCTGGAGCGTGATGGCCATGGCCAGGGCGGCCATCTGGTAGTCGGGAATGGCGCCGCTCGCGTAGCCCCGGATAAAAAAGCCGATGTCCTCGTCCGTCAGGGCGTGACCATTGCGTTTTTTTTCAATAATCCATTGCGGTACCATAGTTTGTTCAGTATAGTATCAAATATAAGTATGTCAATGACCGCAAGGTCAACTGGTTGTTGTGCAACCGGATGGAAACAGTTAGTTTCTCACGTTAGCGGGTCACATCCGTGACTGCGGCATTATCCGTTCAATTGTTACCATGCTTCAAACCCAAAACAACCCGGACACGTTTCCGGAAACTGCGGACATCGAAACCGCGTCCGATGATTATGCCGCTCGGTTTGCCGGCGCAGTCGGCGCCTGGATGCTGAAAATCCAGGAAGTCACCGTTCTCGATCTACTCCAGGATCATCCCGGCGCTACGATTCTTGATGTCGGCGGCGGCCACGGCCAGTTGGCCGTGCCGCTCTGCCGGGAAAAGTATCCGGTGACAGTCGTCGGCAGCGCGGAGGTGTGTCGCCAACGCCTGGCCGCCATCGTGGACGCGGGCCCGCCTGCGCCGGGCCTTCGGCGGGCAGGCCCGCCTCCGCCGGAGCGCTTCGCGCAGGCGGGCCTGCCCACCGTAGCCCCTTGGGCGCAGGTGGGCCTATGCCGGTTCCAGGTGGCCAACGTATTAAAACTCCCCTTTGCCGACCGGTCTTTCGACACGGTCCTGTGTTTCCGGCTGGTGACCCACTGTGCGCACTGGGAAGAACTTATTGGCGAGCTCTGCCGGGTGGCCGCGCGCGCCGTGATTGTGGATTATCCCACCAGCCAGAGCCTGAACTGCGTGGCCCCGCACTTATTCGGCGCAAAGAAAAAGCTGGAAGGAAATACGCGCCCGTTCCGCCTGTTTCGTCACGAGGAAATCGCCGGAGCTTTCGCCCGGCATAGCTTTGTTCCCGGCCGGCGGAGCGGCCAGTTCTTCCTGCCCATGGTCCTGCATCGCCGCTTGAAATGCCGGCCTCTTTCCGCCGTGGCGGAATATCTGTTGCGCCAAGCCGGCCTGGTTCGACGCTGGGGTTCGCCGGTCATCCTGGAATTACGGCGTCCGGCAGCGCCGGACGCCTTCGAGCCCAGCCAGCCGTCCTGCGCAATTCCCGCCGGAACCCGTGTGCTGGTAACCGGCGCGACCGGTTTTACCGGCGCCCTCCTGACCCGCAAACTGGTGCGCGCCGGCCTGGAAGTGCATGCCATTGCCCGGGCCTCCTCAAACCTGGAGGCGCTCCGCGATCTGCCCATCCATTGGCACCGGGGAAACGTGTTTGACGAGATCGTAGTGGCTGAGGCCGCGCAAGGGGTTGACTATATTTTTCACGTGGCAGCGGCCTACCGGGAGGCCAAGCATGCCGACGCCATGTACCACCAGGTACACGTGCTCAGCACTCAATTACTGGCCCGGGCGGCCTTGAAGAATCCCGCCTTCAAGCGGTTCGTGCACGTCTCCACGGTGGGTGTCCACGGCCATATTGCCAACCCGCCGGCCGACGAGCTCTATTCCATGCATCCGGGTGACATTTACCAGCAGACCAAGGCGGACGCCGAGCTGTGGCTGAGGGATTTTGCCCAGAAGAAGTCATTGCCCTACACCGTGATCCGGCCGGCCGCCATTTACGGGCCGGGCGACACGCGCCTGCTGAAATTTTTCCGGATGGCCTCGCGCCGCATCTTGTTCCTGCTTGGGCGCGGCCAATACCTGTATCACCTGATTCACGTGGACGACCTCACCAATATCATGATCCTGGCGGCGACGCATCCTTCCGCCCGGGACGAAATCTTCATTTGCGGCAACTCGGACTGCGTGACGCTCGACCAGATGGCGCGGATCGTGGCCGGCGAGCTGGGCAACCGGTTTCGTCTCGTGCGCCTGCCGGCGTTCCCGTTCTTTCTGGCCGCCGACGTATGCGAATGGGTATGCCGGGCACTGGGCGTCGAGCCGCCCATTCACCGGCGGCGGCTGGCGTTCTTTACCAAAGACCGGTCTTTCAACACGCGCAAACTGCGGGAAAAACTGGGATACCAGACGCGCTATTCCAACGAGGCCGGACTGATTCAGACCACGGCCTGGTATTGCGAACAGGGATGGCTGAAACGGCGTTGATTAACCAGGATAACACATCTGATCAAAGGTGTCATTCCGAGCGAAGTCGAGGACAGCAATTCTCATTATGGTGTTTTGTCGTCAGTTAACATGTCATCCCGAGCGAAGTCGAGGAGCCTGCCCTGAGCTTGCCGAAGGGATCTCAATTCATGCGTAACACGTTGGTTCAGAGATTCTTCGACTCCGCTTCGCTCTGCTCAGAATGACAGATTGCCGGGGCGTTTTTGACAAAGCGTATCCATAATGAGAATTGCTGAGTCGAGGAATCTCGGCCGCAGGCCGCTTCGCGAGATCCCTCTCCGGCAGTGCCGGATCGGGATGACAAACTGTTACCCTCTTGTGGCAGCGTAGCGCGATAGCCTGAACCCGCTGGTTCGCCGTTTTGCTCCGTCTGCCCAAAGGGCAGATACATCATAGCCCGGGGCGAAACCCCAGGACAAAAGATGTTGCCACACCAAAATCTCCCGCACCCTGAAGGGGCGCCACATCTCCCCGCGTTCGTTTCGGAATGTTGCTCCCCTACCCTCCGTCACCCCGGGCTATGGAGGGCAGGCAGGGAGCATTTCTTTTTCGCGTTCTTCGGTTAACCCAGCGATTCCTCCATAGGACAAGTCTCGCTGGGCTATTATGTTCGACCCCGTTGGGGTCGTGTTCCTAAATCTCTTTAGGCGAACACAGATTAGGTTAAGACTCCCTAATGGAAGCCGAAAATTGCGCCGCTGTTGATGCGCTCATAGGCCCCCATGTCCACCGTCCCATACCGGATGCGGGCTCTCCCGTCCAGGTCAACCGCGTTCGTCATCCAGTCCTCATTTGAACCCCGGTTGACGCAGGGTGAGCTGGGGGCCAGCCGGTAATTCTCTCCGACAAAGTCCTTGAACTGCGGACTGGCGACAATGATGCCCGCCCCGGTAAATCCCGGATTTGTCCCCACGCAGGAATACCGGAGCGCATTGATATTTGCGGGTGAAGCGGCGTCATACACGTCGCTGGTCCCGCTGACGCCGTTCGAATAGATGATGCAGGAAGAGACGGAAATAATACCCGGCGTTGCAAGCACAAACCTTATCCCCGAGCCGCCGGCGATGGTTGTCAGGTTACTTGCGATTGTGCAACCACTAACCGATGAGGTTGATCCAAGATACAATCCGCCGGCACCCCAGGCGGAGTCGGTGTTTTTGGCAATGAGACAATTGCGGATGAATGATCCGGTTGCGGCAGCACATGATATTCCAATACCCTGGTTCCGACGTATTTTGGAATTAAGAATATAAATATTTGTTCCTGTGTTTACAAAAACACCACGGACCGTGTTGTCTTCAACAACACAATTATCCATTACAATCAGGTGGGAGGCGGCGTAAGGGAAGATCTCCACGCCCCCGTTGGTGTTGCCCGTAAACGTCGTATTATACACTTTCACGTATACGTCGGGCCTTGTCCTCATTCCGCCGGCACCATCGACGTCTTGATTATATGAAACCACGCAATTACTTATCGTTGCCGAGACACCGCGTGCCGCAATTCCTCCCCCAGCGCGTGAGGCATAATTTAACGTAGAGGTACAGCTTAACA
>Ga0247841_10006706_pt1 | contig 17581 bp, 4 predicted proteins | sample LaCruzMarch2015__2_FD_192410 | JGI IMG/M metagenome (GOLD analysis project Ga0247841, IMG submission 192410) | Freshwater microbial communities from meromictic Lake La Cruz, Castile-La Mancha, Spain - LaCruzMarch2015_18m | ecosystem: Environmental > Aquatic > Freshwater > Lake | place: Spain... | reverse complement strand
TACTGGAGCAACTTGCTTTACTGGAGCAGGTACCACTTGTTTAACAGGTATCTTCTGCTGCTCAATCTGAATCTTTTCTACTATTGCCGGAGCCTGTTTTTCAATTACAGGTTGCAGCGGGGAAACGATTGATACTGATGGTGCGGATTGATCAGAATCAGCCGGAGCAGATATGGAATCTGCTATTTTATTGAGAGGGACAGATATCTGTGAACTGGGAGTAAAAATGCCATAGGTAAAATTTAATATAATCAATACAATAACTCCTGTAGAAAGAGCGATAACAATTCCTCCTCCGAACTTCTTGATAATGGGGCCGATACTTCTAATCCCCGACCATGATCCCCGAAGAACGGTGTCCAGAACGTTTCGGACTGCTTCAAATTTTATCGCAAGAAATGCCAGTAGCGTTCCGGTGCTTGCTACACCTGCTACCCCAGCCCCCACTCCCTGAACAGTAGCGGGTGGAATAGCTCGTACGCCCTGCCATAAAGAACCAATACTTCCTGCAAATAACACTCCGAACCAAAATACCTCTATAAAACCAGCCGTGAGAAGAATCCAGATAGGAATAGTAGAAATGAATGTTCCTGCGCTTGCCAACAATGGTCTGGCAGTGGTGTCCCACCAAATAGCAACTACATTAGATTTCGGCGACGTCGTTACAGATGTTGCAGGAGTTGTTACTGAACCAAGCCGTATCGCCTCTAGATACATTTGATTTAATCCTTGTTCCCAATTTTCATCTTCCTGAGAAAAAGCCACGTATCCTCCGAGAATGCCAAGCCCACCAAATGAATCAACAAAATCATTTATTTCATTGTCGGTTAATTGTGCTTCTATCTTCACAGCATCAAGCATGCTTCGTAACATATCTTTTCTCGCTGCATGTTGGACAAAAGACTCATACTTCTGAGTGAGTTCAGTAACTAATTTTCCACTCACCTGCTTGTCTTTCAGTGATTGAATTTTTTTCAAGCCGCTTGTTCTGTGCCCTTCAGAAAATCTCAACACTGCGCTTCTTGAAAATCCGGATAATAAACCATATCGGATGAGTGTCTCTTTTTGACCTGGCTTTCCTATCCATTCTTCTTGATGATTTTGTATCCATAATTTTGCAGAATTCTTGTCTGTTGTAGCTTCTGATGGAAACAGGTCGACATTGGCAAGAATTACCCGACTTGCAGACTCTGCATTAACAATTTCATGACTCCCAGCTTCTACAGAAATAACAAGGATGTTTGGATCTGCCTTCATTGCATTTAAAAAGATATCCTTTTCAGAAGCAGACATAAAAGAATCTAAATTTATTGCTCCGGATCCTTTATAATCAAAACGTTCCGGTACTACACCCATATAAAGAGGTAAAAGATATTCAGATAGCTGAGTCTTGGACTTCAACTTTTTCTGAAGCGTTTGAGGAAGGCTATTTATCATATTCTGATAAGCAGATAAACCTCTGAGTGCAGTAGAAATATCAGATGGATACGGCTGTGTTACCGAAACCACTGGAGTTGATACCTGTGCGGAAACCGGAGGTAGAACGACTGGTTGTACTGCCAGTTGAAGGATAATTTTTTCTCCCGTAATCTTTCTTGCAATCTGAAAGGCTGATCCCTGAATTTTAGAATCTTTTTTTAGATCATCTAAATTCATTCCCCGTTCCAATGCGATTCTTCTCAAAATATCTTCTGCAAGGGTATTTTGAACTTCGTCTTTCGTCCCAAAGAAAAGTTGTGTGATAATAGGATCGCCCTGCATTGCAGTCAGGACAGTAATGAAAGCACCAGCTTCCGCCGGAGAAAGAGATGCGGAAGCAATCGAACACGGGCCCGCCGCGTAGACCGCTGCGAGATGGAGAAATGTTCCGTTCCCACTGGTACAATCAGTACTTTTTATCTCTTCTATAATAGATTCAATTGCCTGATTAACTTCTTCTTGCAAACCGTCTGCCTTTTGTTCTTGAAGGGCCTCATCATACACACCTGATGAAGCAACCGGTAGAGATATTTTTCGCTTTTGCAATAGGAAAAGGAGATACGGAGTGAGATCTTCAGGGGTAATGTCATAGTCTTGTAAGGATTTCGTTTGACCGGAAGCGATTTCTTTTAATCTTGAATCTAAGAAGAATTGGACAGAAGTGTCAGTGATATTTCCCTGCGCGTCTCCCCACTCGGCTTTTTCTAGCGCTGCAAGTGCTTTCTCGGTATCAGTAATAAACTGACCAGCTTGATTTTGATTATTTATTATCCCTTTAATGATAATCGGCGCGATGAAGCGATATCCTAAAAGGGTGTTTGTGGAATCCCTTAACATCTCACTCACCTGATTCCAAACTGGAGCAACTGCTTGCCAGTCTGCAGATGCTTCCGTAATGAGCGCATTCCAGATTTCAAAAGTCGGAATTGCTTGAGGATCAAGTCTACTGAATTTAGTCCACGCGGATATCCATTGATTGAGCGCTTTCAAGCGGGACTTGAGCAGTTGTAACTTTCTCTGTGTAAAATCTATATCTCGTTGAAAAAGAGCCTCATCGTACACTAACTTCAAATCATTGTAAGTTTTTTTCACCTCAGTTAATTTCGCATTGGTTTTTATAGATTGTTGTTCAGCCAATGTTTCGACCTCTTCGATAACGATTACTTGAGCTTTTTTAGGCGCCACCAATACATCATTTTGACGGAGAGAAGCATTTTCTAATACTACTTCATCAATAAAATAATTGGTAAATGCCTCCGGTTGCAGCCGCATTGCTACAAAGTCCATAATTCCTTGTTCTATCGGCGCTATTCCTCTGCGCTCCAACATAGCATTCACCATATTCATATATAACGCCTGATTTGTTTGCACAAACATTCTGCTATTAATTGCATATTGGAAAAATTTTCCTATATGAGAAAGATATGTTTGTATGTCAATATCCGGTGTGTCTGCAGCAGCAGATAGTTCCTTTTGCATCATCAGAAAGTATTCATTCATATATCTCGAGTGTGGATACCAATGAATCATAGTCTGCGAATCTGTCCAAATATCTTTGGGCAAACCGTCAAGGGATATTCCTGGCAACTGTACTTTCTGAACAGAATTTGGTTTGTAAGAATCATCATATTTTTCTACTAAAGAAAGAATGCTATTCAGCACAATTTTTGTATGGGAGCGGGAATACATCTGATCTTTCGAATCAGGAACTAATTCTCCTGGTTTGGATTTATAAGATTGTATTTTATGTAAATCAACTATCCATTGCTTAAACGCTTCAGGGGTAGATTTATCATTTCGTTTGTCAATCCCTTCAAGAAAGGATTTTTTCATGTCAATACTTTTTTGTATGTAATCAACTGATCTTTCGTCGAATGCTCCGGATGGTGAGGTTGGAGGAAACGGTTGATGTCCATACGGAAAATACGGAGAAGATAATGGGCCTTTCCCTTTATAATATTTTTCCCATCTTCCTGTTGCATCCCGTACTAACGATTTCCAAAATACTTTAACGCCTTTTTGATCATTTTCTTTAAGTGCCTTTACGACAGGAGCGTATATCTGCGCATTGACTTCCGCTGCTGAAAATACGTTCACTGTTCCCGCTGCTACTTGTTCTTTGAGAATACGTTCTTGTTTGAGAACCTCATATGTGCTCAAATCAATTTTTAATTGCTTTTCTATTTGTAGTATTTCTCTATTGAGGCTATAGAGTTTATCGGATGTATTGTTTATTTCGGTAGTATCAACAATGCTATTTAGTTTTAACCCGCTGAGAATTTCTCTCATACTATTCAGCTTCTTTGTCATTGTAGCCAATTGTTTTTCTCTCTCAGCAATTTCATTTTGAAAACTATCAATAGTATCGGAAACATCTATGCCGGCAATTATTGTAGGGCCTACAAGTGGAGCATCTGATTGAACGACTGATTCTATCGCAGACTGAGCAACTACTGGAATCACCTGTTCCACTACCTCCGTAACAGATACGGGAGCAATGGGTATTGGTTCAACAATTACTGGAGCAGTTTCAATAATTGCTTTTTCTATGGCTACATCCGACTGTGACACAACAGGTACTGAGGTAATGGGTTGCGAAACTGGGATAACTGCTGATTGCGCCACTGGTTTTGGTTTATTTAACTCTGCCAATCTTATATTTATGTTATCTGCAATTGGTGTGAGTCGAGCAACCACGTCTAATCCGGGTATCTGGGAAAATGCAGCCTTTTGAAGACTTGTCACTACTTTTTGTAATATTGTCAATTCTTTCAGATCATCTTGTGATTGCGTATATGCGTCATTTACACCGGTAATGACCGCATCAGCAAACAATCGTATCGTGGCAAACGAATCCGTACGGAATTCTGGAATAACTGCTGTAATTTTTAATTTACCAAGTAAATTCTCAAGCGACGTAATGTTAGTGCTCGCTTTTTTCAATGCAGCCTGTACCTGTTTGTATGTTGTGCTCAGACTATTGATAGCGGAATCAAGATTTGCCACCCCCGGGGTACTGCCAGCTAACGGACTCACTTCTGCCAAAATCGGCGCGGTGAGGGAGGCGAGGAGTTGATCCACCTCACCTGAATTCAATACAATTGCTTGATTATCTGGAAGCGTTTTATTCGCAACCTGCTTATTTCGTTCCTCAATAAAGGAATTGATCTCATTTGTTAGTGTAGTATATGTATTGAGCGTTTTAGGATCTGCGTTCAGATTTGCTTTTTCTGCCTCCGCTACCGCAAGCTCATGAGAAATAAACGCATTGACAAGCTGGAGTGAAATCTGTTCTGGTGAGACAGTAATTTCTGAATCATATACTTTAAGTGCTGATTGTAGTGGAGAAACCAGGGAATTTTGAATAATCGGTGCAATTTGATTGACCATTAGCTCTGCATCCGCTATCTCTGTTTTTTTTGCATCAATTTTTCCCTGCAGTTCAAATTTCAAATCTTGAAACGCTTGACCATCTCCGTTTTTATCTACTAAATCGTTCTTTTTCACTTCTCCTAACTGCACATTTTTTATTTGATCCCTCGTGGCTCCGTTCGATAACGCACGTTCAAGCACGATTGCATATACTGCATTTTCATCATCTGCCAACTCTGTGACGATATATGGATCTTTGATGGAATCATCAGTCCTGTAAAGTACAACAGGCCCGGAAATTGGAATGGGCAGTCCGCTTGAGGAGCGAACAATATCACCTGCTTGAAGCGTGGTGTTTGAAAAAGATTCAAGCATGGGTGGTTCATTAGAAAAATCATCCATCTCATTTTGTAATGTACTGAGATCGGTAGTTAGTTGCTGTAGGTTTGTCATCGCCTGTGCGTATATCTTATACGTGTTTTCTATCCCCACCCCACCTGCCCCACTTATTGGTCTTCCGCCTTTTAATTGCGAAGCGAGATCTTTCGGAGTAACTGGAGCAACCAGACCGGTGATTTGCTGACCTGCTGGAGCAACAGGTTGAGCGGCAGCGGCGGATTGGGCAGCTACCTGTTTCTGATAGACCAATTCTCCAAGCGGAGATTGATTCTGCCATGCACTTTTTGGAAGAGTTTTTGGATTGGTAGCATCCGCCCATGCCAATGCGATACCACGCGGCCCCAATTCTACATTTCCTGTTGCAAGACTTGTTTCCGTGGCATACCGCGCGAAAAATTCCTGTTCGGTGACAAATGGTTTATCTATGCCAAACGATTTTTTCAAGCTATTCAGCTCTCCACCGGAAAGTTTCAGTGATTTTTGCAGTAATGCTATGGATGATTCCAATTGGGTTTGCGCTTGTTGACCACGACTAAATACTTCTGCTGGAATCTGCTCTCCGGAAAGGGGTTTTGTCTGAATCTCCATGGTCTGAGCCTGTTCAAACCGACTTGCATCCTGAAGAAGCGGTTCAAATGAACTTTTAATAGCATCGCTATTTGCCGGTTTCTCCGCTATCATCTGATCACGGAGATCACGGAGCGTTTTTCGTGGAGAGGAAACTATATCGCGGACTGTTGATTCAAAACTCGATTGAGCAAGTTGTTCCCGAAGCGCAGTTTTCATGTGAGCAACAACATTCCCCTGGGTAATCGATGTATCACCGGTCCGCATCCAGAGTCCGTATTTGGATGCCTCTGTTTTTCTTCCCTCAATATTAGGGCCGGTCCACCCTCGATTTGCTAATTCTTCGGCCGTGTACGCACCCACACGATTCCGTCTATACGACTGCATGCCTGTTTCCATGTTCATCGCATCATTACCGATTGTGGTCCATCGGATATTTTCATTGAGTGCCGTTACGGCAAAATCAACTGCGCGGGTCCTGCCCTCATAGACGATCATCACCTTATTTCCTTGATTTTTCAGATATTCCTGCGTCCTACTGCTCCAGTCTGCTTCAGTCAACGGTGTTTCTACATTTTCCAGTCTAGATGTACCGTCAGGATTACGCACTACCCTATCGATAAAATATTCTGTCTCAACTCCTCCATACAGATCTGTTTTGAATTTTGTCCGCGATACATACGCCACATCAGGAAAGTTTTTCACCAATGCCCTTGTGGTTATATCATATGAAACCCCGCCGTCAGCAATCACAAATGCCGGTATTTTCCCCCTCCAATCTTTCTGCCATGCTTCTGCTCCTTGTCTAATAAGAGTCTCCATATCAGACGCACTGGTAAAAATTGAAGGAGAAGGAGGTGGTTCTGAAAAATCGGTTGCAGATACTCCGATAGCATTACTGGCTGAATCAGGGGTCGCGTCATATCCTTTTAGCTTTCCTTCTGCTGCTTTTGTCCGCAAAAGATCACGGAGAGAAAGCTGATCAGAATCAGGAGTGATCGTCAGGTCAGAAACGCTCCGTATGGTTTTCCCTGCAATGTCAGCATTCCCATCAGGCCTTGCTTTCAGCATTTCCAGTCCTTCTTCCTGAAGTGATATTTTTTGTGCGGTCTGCTGGTATGTTTCTCCTGTCGTTCCCTGCTGTTTACGAAGCACTACTTCGTATGTTCCGTTATTGAGTTCTTGTGCAATTTTTAATTTATTCAAAGCTATGTCCGCATCGATTTGTCTGACAAGATCTTGCGATGACGCGTCTCTCCGATTAGCTAATTCCAATACCCTCTGCTCCAAATTTACAATTTCTGCTTCTAACTGTGTCCGATTTTGGGATTGCGCCACTTCCAATCCGAAATCTACTCCGGGAGTTTTGGACAAGGTGTCCCACCGCGCCTGAAGGTCGGATATCCTGTAGGAAAGATCCAAAATTGCTTTCCTGCTCGCACCGTCAGATACCGTTGTTTTTTGTAACGCTTCAAATGCTTGTCTGCTTATGTTTATATCCACATCATTCGTTGAAGTGAGAAGTGAACCACGCACTTCCTGCATCTGTTTTTTGATCGGCGTACCGTCAGGCGTGTCTGCAATCACTCCATCAAGAAGTTCCCTATATGTATCATTGACCAGTTTCATATCAGCAGGATATGGCCGCGTGGTTCGTACGCCATTTGCATCTGTATACGTAAAAAACAATCTCTCCTGTGACTTTCCTTGCCTGAGCAAATCCATGACGCTGGTACGAAGTTTTCCGAGGGATGTCGCATCCCGTACTGCCATGCTTGCATTCAAAAGATCAGTACCGCTTTCGTATCCATGAAGATTTGGATTATTCCGCTGGAGTGCCGTAAGAGTTGTTTCCGCACCTTTTGATACCGATAAATGTTGTCCTGCAATGGCGCCGATCTCATCAACCACAAGTGTATAGCTTTTCCCTTTGCCCAAAAGCATCTCACGAAGCAGTTGTGATGCCGGTGAGCCGTCAATAGTACGGCCCTGGATTTCTCCCCATCCGACATGTTGTACTTCACCGATTATCATGAGACCGCGATTTTTCGGATCAGAAGCAGCCAATTCTGCAGATTTTTTCACTGTTTCCGGAGAAATTTCTGTTGCTTTTGCGGGATCAAAATCACCGCTTTTTGGAATTTCCAAAAACCCTTTCGCGCTGTCGAAATAGTACATATCAATATTCTGACCATCGTAAAATGACCGTATCTTAATGATGTCATTCACAAATGATTTGGCGTCAGAAATTGTAGGGAGGCCAAAAATAGTCCGTTTTTCCATCGCGGCAAGCATCGGGCCTATGACCGTCGTTTTTCCGCCCCCTGCTTGAAGCTGTAAAATAGATTCTTTACGGACAAGTAATTGTACTTGATTCTCACGAAGAGGGTATCCGCGGGCTGTTTCAAATGAACCAAGAAGAGTGTTTAATGCTCGAATATCCTTTAGCACATCAGCATCTGTCGTCACTGATTCACTCAATCGGTATGTAACGATTGTTTTTCCGTCCGTAGTTGTTTCTATTTTTTCTACTGCGTCACTTTGCGCGCCAAAATTCTCAGTTTCATTTGCCCGTACAAGATTTTCAAACCGGTGCGGCACTTCAGGCAGAGATACACCGAAGTTTTGCGCAAAGGCTCCCACTGCTGTCGGCTTGCCGACAGTTCCAAATATGCTTCTTCCAAGTTTCGATACGGTGACGCCGATAGATTCCCGGGTGGTTTCTATCCTTCCTGCTATCGTTTTCCGGTACGCATCACGGGCTTGCTGAGCAGCATCGACTTGTCCCTGCAATCCTGTTTCCCTACTTCTTGAAATATTTATGGTATCTGTAAATCTTGTAATCCCCGTCTGGACAGAAGACAACTGGCTTCGAAGACGGGACAACTGCTGGGAAAGTGAGACAGATTCGGCTGGTGTTGCATTTTTTATAAGCGCTTTTTGTGCCGCGATTTGCCCTTTAAGGCTTTGTCGTTCTCCTTCTGCCTGAGCAAGATTTGCCTCAGCAGCTCCCCGCTGATCCTGTACCCGGGCAAGCGACGTTTCCACTCCTCCAGTTTCTCCAGTAAACCGACCAAACCCATCCGCAATATATCGAATAGTATCAGGAACACTATATAACGATTCTGTAATTTTTGCATTATTTTGGATATCACTTACAAGTTTCCCGATCCGCTCATCTGTAGATATCTGCCGGGAAAATCCATCAACGTAAAGATCTGCCATCGTTGTCTTATATCCATCGGGAACCCCTGATAATCCCCCTGCTACCGCAGTGACGAGCCGATCCCTCATACCTGCATCTTTTATCTTGCCGGTCGTGTCGAATAAACTTTTTATTGACTCAATATTTGAAGGATCTCCGTTTTGTGCGGTCTTAACTTCATTTTTTAACGCCAGATCAAATGCTTTCGCTGCCCCTTCCACAGAGGTAATCGTCTGTTTTGCTATACCCCCTAAATCATCTGGATGCATAGCCGTCCATGCCTCCTCGGCAATAGCACGCGCAGTGGGATAATCTATCCCCTGCTCTCCAACGCGGCCGCCATTAAACTTATTGCTTTCATCCACAATTCTACGGGCCAAATCATCGCTACTGACTGCTTCCTTCAAAATCGGATCGTCAGCAATTTTTGGAACGAGCGCTGTATCGTATGATCGAACAGGTCCTTCTATTGAGCTCACTTTGCCTAAATTTTCCGCGATCGTTACGCGACGCGAAAAATGTGGGGATTGAGACTTATTAGCAATTGCTTTCACCTTCTCATACAGATTTGATACTGGAATTTTCTGGCTATCCGGCACCAGTGCATTTCTGGCATCAATTACCCCTTCACGGGCAATGAGATACTCTATGTCGCTGGCGCTGTTTCCCTTTCCTATCGTTGTTTTCAATTGATCTTGTGCTGTTTCAAAATCAGTTGCTTGCTGACTTTTTCCCAATATCCCACCCAAAAAGACGCTTGGAGCTTTCCCCAACGCTACATTTTCCCGAGCAAGAGATTTACTGGCTTCCACAAATATCGTTGCCGCATTATCGTATGATTGTGCGGCTTTCAAAAGATCGATAGGATTATTTTGTTTCATCGTATCAAATAATTTTCCTTGAGCATCAGTCATCGTCGTCTTTGCAGCAAGAAGTCCTTTCCCTGCTACGCTTTCCACATTTACAGGAGTAAGCTTCATCAATCCATCAATTTGTGCCTGCGCCACAGCCAAATTGCGCATACTGGTTTTCAGCGCATCCAATCTAGCTGCCTGCACTTCAAGAGAAGGCTCGAACATATCGGGATAGGATGCCCGTTGCTTTACTGCAAAGTCCTCCGCTACAGTTACTGTTTTTTTTCCGGCAGTCGTTTCTATTCCCCCTGCTTTCAGTTGTCCGAAATCAAGAAGTGTCATTGTCACGGACTGCGCACAACCGGTACCAGACGCACACGCAACGACCGCCTGCCCGCCATCTCCGATCAAATCCACTATTTCTGCAGGATTTATTTTTGAAGAAATGAGACTTGTAGGAAGAATCGCACGCATACCGGAAGCCAGTACCATCCCTGCCTGGAGAAACCCATTGGTTATATCTCCTTGCCTAAAACTTTCAACTGATTGTGACCCAAAAATCGGTACTCCGGAGGCAGCGACAAGTCTGTTTGCAAAACCAATTTTTGCCGCAGCAGGAGCACCTACCAACGCATCAGCGCTTGCCGAAATTTTTTGTCCGAGAGCCGGAAGATTTCTCAAATCGCTAAATGCTAAACGGGCGATTCCTTGTTCAGCTGTTACCTGCCCCACTTGTAGTGCTCCACTTACAATACCGAGCATTGTGGAAGCCGCCATAAATGCTGTATTTCCGGATCCATATCGACAACCAGTACTGTTTCCTGACCCGCAGGCGATAACAGTATCTGCTGCACTTTGAGCAGTCATCACTGCCCCAAAGGTCGTACCTGCGATATTGAGAGCTGCCGTACCGGTAAGAGCACTTCCATAGACAGCCACACCTCCAAACGGAAGAGCGATGAGTGATCCAACGGCAACTGGAGCGGATGCAGCGGCGACAAGTCCGTTACCATATTGCTCCACTTGTGTCACAGTTCGGTCATACGCTACTGTTGAATTAGTGTATCCAGCGATAATTCTCCCGATATCACTATTCTTTTGAACATTTGTTAATACACCATCAACGAAATTTCCTGCTGATTTACCAAACAATCCTTCAGCAATACCCGCAACTGCATTCCGACCCAAATTTTGAACTGCTGAAGATAACCGCAATACACTTGCACCCACCAATGTCGCTCCAACAGCAGCGTCATTACCAGCAATAGCCTGAAACACTGCATTATTACTTTTTGAAAGATCATCACGGAACTCTGTTGCAACTTTTACCATGGTCTGCGTTCCTGCCTCCATATTACCTTCAAATAACCACGCGTTATTCCACATGTAATACTCTTGCGTCCCTTGACTTGCCATCTGCATTTTTTGTTCATAATCCACCGCACTGTATTTTCCTGATTTCAGGCCGGCAAGAAGGTCTGTATAAAATCCATCCGTAATGCCTAATTTCAATTCACCTTTTTGACCATTTTCCAGCGTCGGAGACATACGAATAGTTGCAGCAAGATTTTTATAATCTTTTGTATATCCTGAGGCAAGAATCTCTCCTGCTTTTTGCGGATTATCCATGAGAGTCCTCACATCTCCCAAAGAAAGATTGGCAAACTTCGAATTATTTTGGGACAACGCTGTTAATTCAGACTGCAAAGAAGGACCCTGCTGCATCGAAAGTGCTCGGTTCGCCACGTCCTTTGCATTGATGCTTTGTAATGCCTGTTTGAGCTGTAAAGATGCATCATAATTACTCATTAAAGAGGCTTGGTATGACACACCGGTTATTGGATCAGTTTTTTGCATGAGTGGATGATCGGTAACGCTAAAAAAATTCGCTGCCGCGCTCTGACAATTTCCTCCATTAGTACAATTCAGGAGCGCATCACGTGTGGAGTAATATTCATTTGTCAACTTTTGGGCATCCCAGGGCTTTTCTATCAATATTTTTGCATCGGCAAGCGATTTTCCTGTCGGATCAAGTAATGTCAATTGCTTCTCCAAGGCAACCAGTGGCTCTTTACTAATATAAATATTTGTTACGCTATTTATTTTTTGTGCAGTATCGATGTATTGCTGGGCCAGCACCTCTATCTGATTATTTTTTTGATATTCTGCTTTCAAATCAGGATATTTATTCATTATTTCCATTCCTCTATCAACAATGGTAGGATTTGTTGAGCTGACAAACTCTTTGGCGGTATTGAAATCCGCCTGTTTCTTCTGCTCCGCTTGATACCAAGAGGTAAATTGATTCTTAAGATCACTTTTGATTGCCTCTAGATTTTTTGTGTTACCGCTAGTTTGTATTGCATCGGCAGCTTTCGTAAGCGCCGCATCTGCCTTTTGCAAAGACGAGATGGTCTCTCTCGCATCTGTATAGGAACTTTTTCTCTGATTTTCTGCCGCTAGTGCCGCAGTGAAATATGTTTGCTGTAGTGCCTGCGCCTGTATCTGCGCCATGAATTGGTCTTTCACTTCTTGAGCAGTAATCTTCGGGTTTAATATCTTAAGAGCAGTAGTACGTTCTTTCGCAGCATTATTATATTTTTCTAAAATTTTATTCGCACTAGGTGTACAGCCACTACTCCCACATTGTGTTAATGCAGCCTTCTGGAATTCAGGATAGCTACTCGCCATTTGAACGCTTGCCGCTTCTGCCGTTTTTGCGGCATCCATAACTTTTTGCTGTTGTGCAAGCTGAGCTTTTTCTGCAATTTGCTGCTTCTCATACTGATCCTTTATAGTATTTTTTACATTCGCTAAATCCGCTGCAGCAATTTTTGCCGGATCATATCCGAGCGCTTTCAACTGTGCCGTTGCTGCTTTTGTCAGCGCAGTTTCAAGAGCAGTTTTTGACGTGGTCGTGATATCTTTCAGCGCTTGATATGCTTTTGTTTGAGATTCTGCTACCGCTCTGTCAGTGCGTAGTGTGCTATATTCTGTACGCACAGTAGTTGTCGTCACGGTAGAGTCAATTTTTTGCCGCGCATCGGCATAGGTCTTCAATGCGTTTTCCTTCGCGGTATATGCCGACTTTAATTCAGGATTATTATCCAACACAACAGTATTTGGTGTCATATCAGGAGAAAGCGACATACGGCTAGATATACCAATAGGAATACCAAAAAGAGACATGCCGCTAGGAATATTAATAGGTATACCAAAAATATTTGTTGTCTGAGGATTTGTTTTTGCTACCTGCTCATCATACGCTCGTGCCGCAGCATCAAATTTCTTTTGAGCTACTTCGACGGCCACCTGTTTATAGGTATCTGCACGAAGCGTCTCTACGGATGTGCTGTACCCTGCACCTTGAAGAAGATTGGAATAAGCCGTTGCTGCGGCTGTATATTCTTTAGTCGCAGCATTGAGTAGTGACCCGGTCAATCCTAAATCTGCTACTGCAGCAATATACCTATCATTTGCAGATGTATAGTCTTTTCCTATTTCTGATTCTGATAAGTCTCTATATACATATTGGTCTTGTGTTATGCCGCTTTGAGACAATCCATACGCATTCTCTTTAAATTTTTCCTTTGCAGTTGCTACAAGCTGTGCTCCGCTTGTTTGTGTTATGCTTTGTTCTGTAGATATGCCGAATTTTGAGGCAGCTACGTCTTGAAGCACCTGAACTTCTGTTGCTAATTGTTTTATTTGTGATTTCTCAAAATCCGTAGGAGTAGTAATTGCTTGAAGTTGCTGTAACCGTGTCTGTTGGGCATTCAAATTTTGGTTATATGCTGTCCGCTCATTTCCAGCTAGGGTATCTATCCGCTGATTCGCTTGTGCATTTGCAGTATTTAAGTCTCCTCCGGTTTTACCATAGGTATTCCCCCATACTTGTTGTACTCTAGAGGTATCAAGTCCTGCATTTTGCAATGCAGCTGTTCCAAAGCCTGACACATTATGATACAAACCATCATTTCCCATCACATACAACTGGCCGGCAGGACCTATATCTACCTTATCTGTTTTACATCCACCTGCTCCACACGCAGAAACACCACTCTGTTTCGTTTTTGATTGATCAGAAGTGGCATTCGATGGTGTTTTTGCTGCTACTGCTTTATCCGCGTTCGTTTTTTGCTGCGCCACTGGCAATGAGTACTGCGGTTTTGCTTTTTCCTGTTCTATTTTTGTTGCTTGTTCTTTCGCTGCTTTTTCCGCTGCTAGGTCTGCTGCCATTTGTTGAATCTGCTTTTTAGCATCATCATTGACCCCTAATTTTGGAGTGTTTCCTGCATTATGCACCGCAATTCCCTCGGCTACATAGGTATGAAAATCTTCAATGAGGAAATTATATACAGGCACAACTTCCTGTTTTTTTTCTATAGAGAGGATACGGATAAAACCATGTACAGTATCATTATGGATGGTACGCACGAAATCTCCTGCCTGTAGATGTCGAGCCTCTTCAAAACCATCAGGTTGTGTATGATAAATCCCCGGTAAACTTTCTCCTTTAAATGAAGACTGATACGAAGGATTGATGTAAAAAGGATGTTCCGGAGTTACCCGAAGCGTCCGCCCGTTAGAAAGAGTAAAAATATAATATTCATCATTGTGACGAGGGAAAATTTTTGTGACATGCTTATTTGCCAATATTCCTGTTTTTGGATCAAATGAGACAATCAGATCTCCCACCTGGATATTTTCTATCGCCTTCTCCCCGTCAAACGTCCGTATCATGGTGCCGGCCAGGAAACATCCTTCTGGCGTAATTTCTTTCTGGATTGGATACGCTGCCTGACTTCTCAATTCCTCCGACTGATTGCGCTGCATGACGACCACAACGGTAGCGGTACTCAAACCCATAGCAACCAAAAGAAATATCGGAAGAATCCTCCGGAGAGAAAGCCGCTTTGGAGTCGGGGGTTCAATTATCCACGGGTCTGAGTAGCTCACACTATCAACTTCTGCATCATCTGAGAGGAATTTTGAGCTGGCGCTCTGCGCATATTTTTTCTTGGCTTCTCCTATTTCCCACGGGCTATTGAAAAAATGAGGCATTCATCAGAAACCCGGCGTATTTCCCAAACTACGGCAGATGCACCGGTTTCTATATATAAAATAACTATTATAATAATGCGGGCATTGTGTACTCATTGTCAAGCACAGGATTTGATCGGATAACCGTGTAACTATTGACAGCTACGGTGTTTTACGCAATACTTAGAAGCATTATGAAGCACAAAACAGTTCTCAATTATCAGGCGGTTTTTCAAAAAGAACCAACAGGTGGATATGCCGTATGGATCCCTGAATTACCGGGATGTACCTCTCAAGGAAATACGCTGGACGAAGCGAAATCAAACATCGAAGAAGCCATACAGTTATACCTAGAAGATGCTCCCCGTGATGTGGTCAGAGAAGCACGATCACAAAAAGAACAATTTTTCGTTCCCATTTCCGTTCCCTTTGTGTATGGGTAAACTGTCCGATCTTTCCTGTCTTGATGCGCAACGTGCATTTAAACGCGCTGGCTTTCTCTTTATTTCTCAAAAAGGAAGCCATTTGAAATTCAGAAGAATCCGATCAGACGGCCGTGTAGACACCATTATTCTTCCAAATCATAAAACGCTCAAAGAAGGGACTCTCAAAAAAGGAATCCTCCGCCCTATCGGCATGACCACCAATGAATTTCTTCACTGGTTACATCCGTGATTAATTTCTTCAAAATCGCACTCTTGACAAGAGTGATAAAAATATGCGACGCTGAATGTATATGAAGAAAAAAGCTGTGCGCAGATCAAAAGTCACGCGCGCTTCTCGACGGATCAGTGCGGCACCAGCCGAAAAAAAGAACGTTCTCGTTCTTTTGAAAAGCTGGATGTTTGTGGTCATGTTTGCTCTCATGCTGGGAGTAGGAGCCATCATTGGCACCTACATCAACCAGGAAATGAATATGGCAAATCCACAGGTAGCCGGCGTTTCTATTGAAGCGGAGTAAAAGAAGTTTAGAAGAATGGATGTTTAGAAGCTTAGGAAGAGCTTAGCTTATTGGATATCATCTAACATATTTTCCTTTCAATCCACCCCTCGCCTATCAACGTAGATTTGTTATAATACTTCCTATACAGGGCCCGTCGTATACCGGTAGTATATCTCCATGGCATGGAGAGGAAAGGGGTTCGATTCCCCTCGGGTCCACATTGACATTTCTTTACGATCCCGAGCGAAGTCGAGGGAGAGTTTAGAAATGACAATGCCCTCCTAAATTCGCTCTTCGAGCCGCGCTACGAATAGTAGGTAAGGCGAGAAGTAAGAATAGGAGGGCACTATCGAAATTTGGGCCTGTAGCACAGTTGGTAATGCGCCGCATTCGCATTGCGGAGATCACCGGTTCGACTCCGGTCAGGTCCACCATAATATTTCCCGAAGGAACGTCCTATCGCTCCAAATTAGTCTCAAGCAATCTTACGGAAATACTGCAAGAATATCGTCATATACAATAAATATCCGGTAAATATGTAGCAATCACACCACGACAATGCCAAAATAGGGTATTAGCACTTTAATGCACTGAGTGCCAAGACGTTTCTGGAGCCAAATACCAAAGAATTTTTGGGGCTACTTGATATATGGAAGCGGATTCACTGCAATACCACCACTACGGACTTCAAAATGAAGATGGGTGCCTGTCGATCGGCCGGTTGATCCCATTTTCCCTATGATTTGACCTCGTGCAACTCTATCCCCGGGTTTGACATAAATTGCCTGCATATGCCCATAGAGCGTCGACAATCCATTTCCATGATCTACGATGACATGAAATCCATATCCATACCGAAGGTATTCAACAAGGATAACTGTCCCGCTATCTGCTGTGGCTATCCCCGGAGCAGAATTATCCGCAATATCAAGTCCCATGTGATACCATGATGGATATTGTGTGACACCACCGCTTGTGGGCCACAACAACCGCCCAGTACCTTGACCAAGCGCAAATACCGGTCCTCGTGGGATCACGATAGCTGGAGCTTCAGGCTGTATACCATCAGGAATGATCAAATCCTGACCAATGTTGAGAGCAAATGTATCTTGATCGGCAAAGTCATTGAACGGAAAGTTAACGATATTTTGCGCCTCTGTCCGATATTTTTTCGCAATCGTATAGACCGTATCTCCTTCACGCACTTTATGCACCATACCTGTTACCGGTGGGATTTTAAGCTCCTGACCAATTGCAAGAGTATCTTTTTTTATATCATTAGCCCACTTTACTGTATCAGATGAAACCCCTTTACTCTCTGCGATACTGGATACTGTGTCCCCTTCCTTTACTATATAGAGCTCTACTTTATCCCTGGGCTTTTCAGAAATTTGTGTTTGGACAGTTTGCGCTAAATCCAATGTTGAAAGAACTGCTGATGGTGGCGTCTCGCCGGTCAGGTCACTAGCACTCCCCGGATACGCACTCGCTACTATAGGAGCTGACAGTACACCCGCAATAAGAAGAATGATAAGGGACACATGAAGAAACGGCCATTGGTACGTTCCGCGTCGGGCCAAAAGAAAATCAACGACAATATCTTTCTGAATCTCAAAACGGGTACCAAATCGAACTAAATGCCGTTCTATATACAGATACCACCCTCGCCACCAACTCTGTACATCATATAAAAATTCCTGCCATTCTTTCTTCATGGTA
>Ga0247841_10006705_pt1 | contig 17581 bp, 12 predicted proteins | sample LaCruzMarch2015__2_FD_192410 | JGI IMG/M metagenome (GOLD analysis project Ga0247841, IMG submission 192410) | Freshwater microbial communities from meromictic Lake La Cruz, Castile-La Mancha, Spain - LaCruzMarch2015_18m | ecosystem: Environmental > Aquatic > Freshwater > Lake | place: Spain... | reverse complement strand
TCCTGGAGCGACGCGCAGATCAGGTGCAAGGTGCCGGCCAAGGCCAGGTACGGCTCCGTGCAGGTCACGGTGACGACCGCCGCCGGGGCGAGCGACGCCGTGAGCTTCAAGGTGAAGCGCTGACCGTCCGCGGCGCGCGGCGCGGCCCGCGCCGCGATCCCCTTGACCCCGCTGCGCAGGGACCGCTGGCCCCGCGCTTTGGCTTGGTCGTGCGTCCTCTCGAGCCCCACGTCAAGGATCGTGGGCAAGATAGGCGATAGACGGCTTGACATACGTGAGGCATGGCGTAGAAAGGGTATGGAAGGAATCATGGAAGGGGAGGCGGCGGGTGACCGTCGCGAAGGAACAGGGGGTGGTCCGGATGAGGCCGCGAGCTGGCAGCGCAAGCACGTACAGGTCTGACGGTCGCCGGCGGGTATGGCCGCAGGGCGGCCGCGGCGCCCAGGCCACTGTCCTCCTCGTCAGTATTCTCGTGGTCATGGTCTGCGCCGCGGCGAGCGCAAGGGCCGTGACGTCACCGACGACCATGGACGCGGCGTCGGACGTGCTGGCGCGTCCCGCCATGAGCGGGGCGCTGCACGGCGAGATGGGCGCGGGGGGGAGTCCGCTAGCGGGCGCGCCCGCCCTTGTCGCGCCGGCGTCAGGCGCCGGCGGCCGCGCCTCTGGCGCCACCATCTTCTACGACGGATTCGAGGGGGGTATGTCGAACTGGTCGGTGTTGCCGGCGAGCGGCGTCCCGACGTGGGCCACCAGCACGTATCGGGCCGCCGCCGGCTCGTCCTCGGCCTATTGCGTGGGGAGTCAGATCCCGGCCCCCGGCCCCTACGCCAACGACATGAATGCGTGGATGATCGCCGGTCCGTTCGATCTCTCCGCTGTGAGCTCGGGGACGTTCCAGTACAAGGTCTACTACAACACTGAAGTGGACAAGGACAAGGTCGGTGCGTATGTCTCGATCGACAACAAGACCTTCTACGGCCATAAGAACACGGGCAACAGCGGGGGCTGGATCGACAGGAGCATCGACCTCACCAACGTGTACACGCTCGGCAACGTGTGCGGCAAGAGCCAGGTGTGGATCGCCTTCGCCTTCGTGAGCGACCCCGCCATCACCTATGAGGGCGCCTACGTAGACGAAGTCAGGGTGCTTGCGAGCTCATCACCGACCCCCACGCCGACGCCCACGCCGGGCGCCGACGACGACATCCCCGGGGTGGCCATCCCGGGGTCCCCGTTCACCGGGAGCGTCTCCCGTGACACCGATCGGGACGACGTGTTCAGCATCGCGCTCACCTCAGGCCAGGCCCTGACTGCGAGCATCACAGGGCCGTCCGGCAGCGACTTTCGCCTGTACCTGTATGCCCCTGGTACGTCCAGCGTGAAGGACTCTGATACTCCCTACGAAGCCGTGGCCTCCGGCGGCAGCTATCCGTGCAGCTTCAGTCACACGGCCACGCAGAGCGGCGCCTACTACCTCGACGTGTATTCCCAATCGGGCGCCGGCGACTACACCGTCACTTACTCCGTCTCCTGGCCACCGCCCACGGAGCTCCACTGGAGGCTGACGCCGCTGCAAGGCCCGTCCAGGGTCCACGCCGACGCACGCGTCAGATTCACTGGCTGGCTCAGGTCGACGCTGACGACCGGGGGTTCCGTTGGGATCGCCCGTGCAGGGGCCTACGTGAAGTTCCGACTCGCGATTCCTTGGGAGCACTTCCTCGATGGGAGGTGGCAGATCCCGTCGAGGGCCTGGAAGAGGGTCTTCCCAGTGGACCCGACCAGCGGGCTGAATTACTCGGCGGGTGCGAGGTTCAAGCCCGGCAGGTGGCGGGTCCAAGCCACCGCCAAGGAGCTGGGGACCGGGAGACTCGTGAAGTCGCCCTACAAGGAGTTCACTGTGTACCCGTGACCTTGGCCGGCGGGCGCTTCACCGCGCACTGACGCCGGCCGGCGGGATCGGCAACGACCGCCCGCCGGCCCTCGACCGCCGGGAGGTTTCGTGGAGCTGAAGGCCCGCGACGCCCTGCTCGCGCGGTGGGCCTGACAGGAGGCGGCCGGCTGGCCGGCCGCTTTCCGCCGCCCCGGCTGCCACCGCGTCAGGTCAGCGGCGCCCGCCGCCGAGCAGGACACGCAGACGACAGACGACAGGGTCCGCGTCCGCGAAGCAGGGCCGCGCGCGTCCGCGGCGCAGGCCTTCCGCCAGCGGGGACGCCGCGCCGGGTCGCAGAGCACAGGCGCCCGGCGCGGACAAACGAACGACGTGACGCCCGGCGCCGCGCCGTCACAGGGGAGGTACCAGATGCCGCAGTCCGCGACGCCCACCCACAAACGGGCCGCCCGGCGGCGCGCCTCCAGGCTCCTCGGCCTGGCGCTCGTCCTGCTCGCCTTCGCCCTGGCGCTGCCCGCCGGCGCCTCGGCCTTCATCCCCGCCGCCGGCGGCGGCTGGGTCAAGCAGACCTCGGGGACCACCGCGTTCCTCGAAGCCGTCGCCTTCCCCGACGCCACCCACGGCTGGGCGGTGGGCGAGGGCGGCGCCATCCTCGCGACCACCAACGGCGGCGGCGCCTGGAGCAAGCAGATCTCGGGGACCACCAAGTGGCTCTACGGCGTCGCCTTCAGCGACGCCACCCACGGCTGGGCGGTGGGCGAGGGCGGCGCCATCCTCGCGACCACCAACGGCGGCGGCGCCTGGAGCAAGCAGATCTCGGGGACCACCGTCACGCTCTGGGGCGTCGCCTTCACCGACGCCACCCACGGCTGGGCGGTGGGCTGGGACGGCGTCATCCTCGTCACCACGAACGGCGGCGCCGCTTGGAGCCCGCAGAGCTCGGGCAGCAGCGGGCCTCTCTTGGGCGTCGCTCTTATGGCCGTCGCCTTCACCGACGCCACCCACGGCTGGGTGGTGGGCGCCAACGGCGCCATCCTCGCCACCACCGACGGTGGCGCCACCTGGGGCAAGCAGTCCGCGGTGTTTGCGTGGTCCAGGTTCCTCGACGGAGTCGCCTTCACCGACGCCACCCACGGCTGGGCGACGGGCGACGCCGGCGCCATCCTCGCCACCACCGACGGCGGCGCCACCTGGAGCCAGCAGAGCTCGGTGAGCGGCGAGTGGCTCCGCGGAGTCGCCTTCACCGACGCCACCCACGGCTGGGCGGTGGGCGCCAACGGCGACATCCTCGCTACCACGGACGGCGGAGCCACCTGGAGCAAGCAGAGCTCGGGAACCACCGCGGCGCTCGACGGCGTCGCCTTCCCCGACGCCGGCCACGGCTGGGCGGTGGGCAAGGGCGGCGTCATCCTCGCCTACCGCGGCGGCTCGGGGCCAACTCCCACGCCGACGCCCACGCCCACTCCCACGCCGACGCCGACCCCCACCCCGACCCCGACCCCCACACAGGCCGGCTGGGTCAAGCAGGACTCAGGGACCAGCGAGGACCTCAGCGGCGTCGCCTTCGGCGACTCGACCCACGGCTGGGCGGTGGGCGCCGCCGGCCTCATCCTCGGCACCTCAAGCGGCGGCGCCGCCTGGAGCCCGCAGGCCTCGGGCAGCGCCGCCGGCCTCCTCGGCGTGGCCGCCAGCGACGCCACCCACGCCTGGGCGGTCGGCGAGGACGGCGCCATCCTCGCCGGCGGCGGCGCCCCCTGGAGCGCGCAGACCTCGCCGACCGGCGAGTGGCTCGAGGGCGTCGCCTTCAGCGGCGCCACCCACGGCTGGGCGGTGGGCAACGCCGGCGTCATCCTCGCGACCACGGACGGCGGCGGCTCCTGGAGCGCGCAGACCTCGGGGACCGGCGAGTACCTCTACTCCGCCGCCTTCCCCGACGCCCTCCACGGCTGGGCGGTCGGCGAGGCCGGCGTCATCCTCGCGACCACGGACGGCGGCGGCTCCTGGAGCGCGCAGACCTCGGGGAGCGGCGCCGACCTCTACGCGGTCGCCTTCAGAGACGCCACCCGCGGCTGGGCGACGGGCAACGGCGGCGTCATCCTCGCGACCACCAACGGCGGCGGCTCCTGGACCGCGCAGAAGTCGGGGAGCGGCGAGTACCTCACCGGCGTCGCCTTCGTCGACGCCACCCACGGCTGGGTGGTCGGCGGCGGCGGCACGATCCTCGCGACCACGAACGGCGGCGCCTCCTGGAGCAAGCAGCTCTCGCCGACCGGCGAGGACCTCTACGGGGTCGCCTTCACAGACTCGACCCACGGCTGGGCGGTGGGCGACGCCGGGACCATCGTCGCGACCACCAACGGCGGCCTCCCTCCGGCGCCCACCGGCCCCCCCAAGATCGTCAAGCTGAAGCCGCCTTCGGCCAGGCGCGGCGTGACCGTGACCATCAGCGGCCTGAACTTCGGCGCCGCCCAGGGCACGAGCCTCGTGAGGTTCGGCAGCAAGACCTGCGCCGTCTACGCCTCCTGGAGCGACAAGCAGATCGAGTGCCAGGTGCCCGCGAAGGCCAAGTACGGGGCCGTCAAGGTGACGGTCACGACCAGCGTCGGCAAGAGCAACGGCAAGCGCTTCAAGGTGAAGCGCTGACGGCGACCCCGGCGCGCGCCGGCCCGACGGGCCGGCCGCCCCCGGGGGCGGTACGCCGGGTAGGGTAGGGTAGGCAAGACCGACAGGGTCCGCACCCGCGAGGGGGGCTTGCGCGCTTCCGCGGCGCAGGCCTTCCGCCAGCGGGGACGCCGCGCCGTGGGGCGCAGGCGCCCGCCGCGGACAAACGAACGACGTGACGCCCGGCGCCGCGCCGTCACAGGGGAGGTACCACATGTTGCAGTCCGCGACACCCACCCACAGAGCGGCCGCCCGGCGGCGCGCCCCCAGACTCCTCGGCCTGGCGCTGGTCTTGACCTGCCTCGCCCTGGCGCTGCCCGCCGGCGCCTCGGCGCTCATCCCCAGCGGCGGCGGCGGGGGCGGCGGCTGGGTCAAGCAGACCTCGGGGACCACTGTGGCCCTCAACGACGTCAACTTCACCGACGCCACCCACGGCTGGGCGGCGGGTGACGGCGGCGTCATCATCGCGACCACCAACGGTGGCGCCGCCTGGAGCCCGCAGACCTCTGGGATCCCCTCGAATCTCCGCGCCGTCGGCTTCATCGACGCCACCCACGGCTGGGCGGTGGGTGACGGCGGCGTCATCATCGCGACCACCAACGGCGGCGGCGCCTGGAGCCCGCAGACCTCGGGGACCGGCGCGAATCTCCGCGGCTCCGCCTTCATCAACGCCAGCCACGGCTGGGCGGTAGGCGCCGCCGGCGCCATCCTCACCACCACGAACGGCGGCGGCGCCTGGACCAAGCAGGAGTCGGGGAGCAGCGCGGACCTCCGCGCCGTCGTTTTCAGAGACGCTACTCACGGGTGGGCGGTGGGCTTCGACCAGGCCGGCGGCGTCATCCTCGCCACCACCAACGGCGGCGCCACCTGGAGCGCGCAGGTCTCGGGCGCCACCGCGGGGCTCTACGGCGTCGCCTTCACTGACGCCACTCACGGCTGGGTGGTCGGCGGCGGCGGCACGATCCTCGCGACCACCAACGGCGGCGGCGCCTGGATCAAGCAGAGATCGGGGACCACCAGGCTCACCGGCGTCGCCTTCACCGACGCCACCCACGGCTGGGCGGTGGGCGACGGCGGCACCATCCTTGCCACCACGGACGGCGGCGCCACCTGGAGCGCGCAGACCTCGGGGACCGCCGGGTGGCCGGTGACCTTCGGCGCCGTCGTTTTCATCGACGCCACCCACGGCTGGGCGGTGGGCGACGGCGGCGCCATCCTCGCCTACACCAGCGGCGGCCCGACCCCCACACCCACACCGACCCCCACGCCCACCCCGACGCCGACCCCCACGCCGACACAGGCCGGCTGGGTCAAGCAGACCTCAGGGACCAGCGAAGACCTCAGCGGCGTCGCCTTCGGCGACGCCTCCCACGGCTGGGCGGTGGGCGCCGCCGGCCTCATCCTCGCCACCACCAGCGGCGGCGCCGCCTGGAGCCCGCAGAGCTCGGGAAGCAGCGACGGCCTGCTCGGCGTGGCCGCCGGCGACGCCACCACCGCCTGGGCGGTCGGCGAGAACGGCGCCGTCCTCGTCGCCGGCATCGACAGCCCCGCCTGGAGCCCGCAGAGCTCGGGCACCAGCGAGTGGCTCGAGGGCGTCACCTTCAAGAATGTCAGCGTCGAGGCGCTCCTGCCCCTGTTCTACGGCTGGGCGGTGGGCAACGCCGGCACGATCCTCGCGACCAGGGACTTCGGCGACACCTGGAGCCCGCAGACCTCGGGCACCAGCGAGTACCTCTACGCCGCCGCCTTCGGCGGAGATCCGCTTGGCGGCAACCACGGCTGGGCGGTCGGCGACGCCGGCACCATCCTCGTGACCAGCGACGGCGGCGGCGCCTGGAGCCCGCAGGTTTCGGGGACCAGCGCCGACCTCTACGCGGTCACCTTCACCGACGCCACCCACGGCTGGGCGACGGGCAACGGCGGCGTCATCCTCGCGACCACCGACGGCGGCGGCTCCTGGACCTCGCAGAAGTCGGGGAGCGGCGAGTACCTCACCGGCGTCGCCTTCACCGACGCCACCCACGGCTGGGCGGTCGGCGGCGGCGGCACGATCCTCGCGACCACGAACGGCGGCCTCGCCTGGAGCAAGCAGCTCTCGCCGACCAGCGAGGACCTCTACGGGGTCGCCTTCGCAGACGCAACCCACGGCTGGGCGGTCGGCGACGCGGGGACCATCGTCGCCACCACGAACGGCGGCCAGCCGCCGGCGCCCACCGGGCCGCCGAAGATCGTCAAGCTGAAGCCGCCTTCGGCGAAGCGCGGCGTGACCGTGACCATCAGCGGCCTGAACTTCGGCGCCGCCCAGGGCACGAGCGCGGTGAAGTTCGGCAGCAAGACCTGCGCCGTCTACGTCTCCTGGAGCGACAAGCAGATCGAGTGCCAGGTGCCCGCGAAGGCCAAGTACGGGGCCGTCAAGGTGACGGTCACGACCAGCGTCGGCAAGAGCAACGGCAAGCGCTTCAAGGTGAAGCGCTGACGGCGACCCCGGCGCGCGCCGGCCCGACGGCCGCGGCGGGCGTTCCGCGCCCGCCGCGGCCCGTCGGGCCGGCCGCCCCTGGGGAGCCGGGTAGGGTAGGGTAGGCAAGACCGACAGGGTCCGCACCCGCGAGGGGGGCCGCGCGCTTCCGCGGCGCAGGCCTGCCGCCAGCGGGGACGCCGCGCCGGGTCGCAGGGCGCAGGCGCCCGGCGCGGACAAACGAACGACGTGACGCCCGGCGCCGCGCCGTCACAGGGGAGGCACCACATGCCGCAGCCCGCGACACCCACCCACAGAGCGGCCGCCCGGCGGCGCGCCTCCAGGCTCCTCGGCCTGGCGCTCGTCCTGCTCGCCCTCGCCCTGGCGCTGCCCGCCGGCGCCTCGGCCCTCATCCCCAGAGGCAGCGGCGGCGACGGCTGGGTCAAGCAGACCTCGGGGACGACCGCGTACCTCAGGGGTGTCGCCTTCCCCGACGCCACCCACGGTTGGGCGGTGGGCTCCGGCGGCGCCATCCTCGCCACCACGGACGCCGGCGCCACGTGGATCGCGCAGATCTCGGGGAGCAGCGCCCCCCTCGACGCCGTCGCCTTCACCGACGCCACCCACGGCTGGGTGGTGAGCAGCTACGGCGTCATCCTCGCCACCACGAGCGGCGGCGCCACCTGGAGCGAGCAGGTCGCGGCAAACACGAACACGAATGGCCTCAGCGCCGTCGCCTTCAGCGACGCCACCCACGGTTGGGCGGTGGGCTCCGCCATCCTGGCCACCACGGACGGCGGCGCCACCTGGAGCGAGCAGACCTCAGGCGCCACCACGTGGCTCAACGGTGTCGCCTGCAGCGACGCCACCCACGGCTGGGCGGTGGGCGGCTGGGGCGCCATCCTGGCCACCACGGACGGCGGCGCCACGTGGAGCGCGCAGAGATCGGGGAGCAGCAGTGAGGAGCTTGTGGCCGTCGCCTTCCCCGACGCCACCCACGGCTGGGCGGTGGGCGACGCCGGCCTCATCCTCGTCACCACGGACGGCGGCGCCACCTGGAGCAAGCAGAGCTCGGGGAGCACCGCGTACCTCAAGGCAGTCGCCTTCATCGACGCCACCCACGGCTGGGCGGTGGGCTCCGGCGGCGCCATCCTCGTCACCACCGACGGTGGCGCCAACTGGAGCGCGCAGGCGTCGGGGACCACAGCGCCCCTCTACGCCGTCGCCTTCCCCGACGCCACCCACGGCTGGGCGTTGGGCGGGGGCTACCCCCTCGCCGGCGTCATCCTCGCGACCACCAACGGTGGCTTCACGCCGGCGCCGACAGGGGCGCCCAAGATCGTCAAGCTCAAGCCCCCCTCCGGCAAGCGCGGCGCGCTCGTCACCATCAGCGGCACGGACTTCGGCGCGGCGCAGGGCGCGAGCGCGGTGAAGTTCGGCAGCAAGACCTGCACCGTCTACGCCTCATGGAGCGATACGCAGATCACCTGCAATGTGCCCACGAAGGCCAAGTACGGCGTCGTCAAGGTCACGGTGACGACCACGGCCGGCAAGAGCAACGGCAAGGGCTTCAAGGTGAAGCGCTAGTGTCGTTCAGGCGCCCCTCCGTGGCACGAGCCCGCTCGCCGGCGCTTGAACGAGCTCGTGTTTCCGGCATGCCGGGTAGGCACATTTCGGCGGTGGAGCCACTGCGCGGGCGCGCGCCACTCTGGGCGCCGCGCGCGAGGGGCTTCACCGCCGAGGGAGAGAGAGAACGACGTGAGGGGGCGACGCATGCGGACCGCTGAGCGCACTCTGGCGGACCTGCTCGAGCCGCTGCTGGAGGCGTAGCCTCAGAAGAAACGGCTCGATGATCTCGAGCTCGCCCCGACTCCCGAGAAGCGGCGCCTCAGGCTGCTCACGGTCACCGAAATCGACGTCGGCGCCTGATGGCCGGCCCGCGACAGCCGCGCAAGAAGAAGGCCGCGCCGCGCGCGGCCGATGACCTGCAGCGGCCGAGCGTGGCCGGCGATCCGCGCCGTCCGAGTCCGGCCGCGGACCTGCGCCGGCAGGCCGAGGAGCAGCTCGACGGGCTCTCCACCGCCGCCGCGCCCGCGCCCGAGGACGCCGCCGCCATCGTCCACGAGCTGCGCGTGCACCAGACCGAGCTCGAGGTGCAGAACGAGGAGCTGCGCCGCGCCCAGTTCGAGCTGGAGGCGCAGCGCGAGAAGTACTTCGAGCTCTTCGACCTGGCGCCCGTGGGCTACCTTGCTCTGGACGCCGCGGGCATCGCCCGCGACGCCAACCTCACGGCCGCCCGCCTGCTCGGCGTGGAGCGGCAGCAGCTCGTCGGGCAGCCATTCAGCGCCTTCGTCCTCGCGGCGGACCGGGACGCGCACTACCTGCACCAGCGGATGCTCCAGAAGACGGGCGAGCCGCAGACCTGCGAGCTGCGCCTCCAGTCCGTCAGCGTCGAGCCTTTCTGGGGGCGCCTCGAGTGGCGTCTGCAGCGCGCCGCCAACGGCGAGCCGCTGCGCTACCACCTGACCTTCACCGATGTCCACCATAGAGTCGTGGCGGAGGAGGCGCTGCGCGAGAGCGAAGCGAAGTACCGGCGCATCGTGGAGACGGCCGTCGAGGGCATCATCGTCCTGGACAGCGATGCCCGCATGACGCTCGTCAACCAGCGGATGGCGTCCCGGCTCGGCTACACCATCGAGGAGATGGTCGGACGGCGGTTCGAAGCGTTCCTCGCCGCGGAGGAGCTCGCCGATCACCGGGCGCAGATGATGATCCGTGCGCAAGGAGAAGACGCCATCTACGAGAGGTGCTTTCGGCGCAAGGATGGCGGAGAGAGCTGGGCGCTCATCTCCGCCAAGGCGATCGTCGATCCCACAGGCGCATCGCACGGGTCTTTCGCGACGCTCACCGACATCACCGCGCGCAAGCGGGCGGAAGCGGAGGTCGCGCGCACGCTCTCCCTTCTGGAGTCCACCATGGAGTCCACCGCCGATGGGCTGCTGGTCGTGGACGGCAAAGGCGGGATCGTCCGGTCCAACGTGAGATTCAGGGAGATGTGGGGTGTTCCCGAGGCGATCATCGCCGCCCATGACGATGACGCCGCGCTCAGCTTCGTCCTCGATCGCCTCAAGGAACCCGCGGTCTTCCTCAAGACAGTGCGGGATCTCTACGGCGCCCCTGAAGAGACCAGTTTCGATGTGCTGGAGCTGAGGGACGGCCGCGTGCTCGAGCGGTACTCGCAACCGCAGCGTATCGGCGATGCAGTGGTCGGTCGCGTTTGGAGCTTCCACGACGTCACCGCGCGCAAGCAGGCCGAGGAGGAGCTCCGCGAGACCCGCGACTACCTCGATAACCTGCTCGGCCACGCCAACGCGCCGATCATCGTGTGGGACGCGGAGCAGCGCATCACGCGCTTCAACCGCGCCTTCGAGGAGCTCACGGGGCGGTCTGCCGAGGAGGTCGTCGGCGAGCATCTCGGGCTGCTCTTCCCGGAGGACGCGCGCCGCGCCGGCACGCTCGAGCACGTCACCCAGGCCTCGGCCGGCGAACGCTGGCGGGTCGTCGAGATCCCTATCCTGCGCGCCGATGGCGAGGTGCGCACGGTGCTGTGGAACTCAGCCACCCTCTACGCCGACGACGGCGCGACGCCGGTGGCCACCATCGCCCAGGGCCAGGACATCACGGAGCGCAAGCGGGCGGAGCAGGCGCTGCTGCGCCTCAACGAGGACCTGGTGGACGAGACCGCCGCTCTCGCGGAGGCCAACGCCACGATCACCCGCATCGCCGCTACGGACCATCTCACCGGCCTCGCCAACCGGCGCCACTTCTACGAGGCCCTGGAGAAGGCGGTCTCGCTGGCGCGGCGCCACAGGTACCCCTTGGCTCTCGTGAGCCTCGACCTCGACGGCCTCAAGCAGGTCAACGACAGCGCCGGTCACGCCGCCGGCGACGAGGTGCTCACGAGCTTCGCCGCGCTGCTCGCCGCCCTGTGCCGCGCCGAGGACCTGCCCGGCCGCCTCGGCGGCGACGAGTTCAGCGTGCTGCTGCCGGGCAACGAGCTCGGCGGCGCGCGCGGCCTCGCCGAGAGGGTGCTGGCGGCGGTGCGTGCCTCCGCGGCGCTCGCGCAGCGCGGCGTCACGGTCAGCGCCGGGGTCGCGCAGTGGGCGCCCGACGAGCTCCCCGACGACCTCCTGCGCCGCGCCGACGAAGCGCTCTACGCCGCCAAGCGCGACGGCGGCGCCGCCGTGGCCGGCGCCGCTTGACGCTCCCCGGCGAGGCCGGCCGCCTGCGCCGCGATGAGCGCCTTCGCGCCGCGGCGGCCCAGGCGTACGTCGAGGGTAGATAGGCGATGCGGCGTCGTGGCGCACCGACGACACTGGTGCACTGGTGCATGCGCACCAACGCACCACCTTGGGATCCGCCCTATCCTACCCTCGACGACTACCCCCGCCCCCCAGCGAGCAGCGCCGGCGCCGCGCCGCGCCGGCCGACCTCGCCCACGTCCCGCAGCCCGGCCGCGCGCCGCGTCGCCGTCCTCGTGAAGCCCTGCACCCTGGGCACGCCTCAGGGCTCCGTCCCCCCGGCCCACCGCTCGGCGGACGCCCCTGCGGCACCCGCGCGCGGGCGGCCCCGGCGGTCCCCGCGCCCGCGGCGGCTCCGGCGCGGGGTAGTGTAGGGTCGGGCGCCGGCGCGGTGGCGTCTCGACCTGAAGGCCCGGCCGCCATGTGTCCCGCGGTCTCCCGCCGGGGGCTCGACCCGTCGCCATAGGTCGTTGACGCTCCGTTTCCAGCGCCCGCCTCAGCGAACCGTGCGTGCGGTCCTCCCGCACACGGCTCACCGACGCCGTTCACCGCCGGCGTTCGGCCTTCCCCGCCAGTTCGTGTGGAACCGTCGCGTGGGGTCGGCCTTGCCGGCCCGGCAGCCCGTTGCGAGGCCTGGGCCCGCGTCTTGTCCGGCGGGAGGCGAGGGCGCTCACCAGCCCTTCCCTGCACTGAAGGGCGCAGCGACGAAGCAGCGGCCCTTCCCTTTGCCGGCGGCCGGCGTTGTCCGTGCGGCTCAAGCGGCGGTGCGGCCGCCGCGGGCGCCCTCCCGGCTCCCCGCCCACTTCCCGGCGCAGGCCGCTCAAGAGGGCGCGACGCTTCCGGCGGCGCATCTCGCGGGCCGCCGGGCCGGGGAGGGCCTCCCCAACTCCCGCCGCCGCCTGCTGAACGTTCCGCGCCCGCTTGCGCCGGGGAGTCCCTGGCGGCTGCACGTCCAGGCTCTTCACCGCCTCCATGGCCTTCACCCCGATCGCCCGGGCTCGGCGCTCCCTTTCCCCGCCTCATGACCATCCCCTTCCCTCCGGTTGCGCGTTCAGCCTCCGGATCGACGGCCGCGAGAAGGCGGACATGGCGCGCCGCGCGCGCCGGGGCCGCCGCAGCCGTCGGACCCGCCGCAGCCGTGGGAGCCGCCGCGGCGGGGTAGTACCGCGAGGGAAGATAAGGAATCCCGGCGGATCCCTATCTTCCCTCCGGCGAGCGAGCCTGCGGACGGCCGTGCGCGGCCCGACAGTCAAGGAATCCTTGTCTTCCCTTTTTGCACTACCCCGCGCCGGGGTCGTGGGAGCCGCCGCGGCCGCCGGCGCGGCCGCCGGCGCGCCCGCCGGCGCGCCCGCCGGGCGCCCCATTCGTGGCTCACCGGCGCCTGAGCGACGGGGATGGTCACGACATCATGATGCGGCGCCCCGCCTGGCGTTTGGCGCCGCCGGGGCGACGCCGTCGGCCACCCGGTTGGGGTTCCCCGACAGGCCGATGCGGAGATCCCGCCGCAAAGACTCCACGGGGGTAGTCGCTCGCGGTCCCCTCAATTCGCATACGAAACTGCGCTTTTGTACAAAACTTACGCGATTTGAGTGTCCCGCACACGACCGCCTCCCCTCAGCGAGGCCGCCTTGAGGGGCGGCGACGAGGCGCTGCGTGACCCTTGTGAGCCGCCGCCGGGGCCGCCGCCGGGCCGCCTCCGGGCTTCATCGCGGGGGGTCCCACGCGTACGGTTCTCTGTCGCGAGCCGCCGCCCCACGCTGCTTGCGGACTGCGGAGCACGTATCGTTCCGGTCTTGCGCGCTGTAGGGGGTGGTCGATAGTGGCGGCGCCGAACGCGGCAGTCGACGATGTCGTCACGGCGAGGCCGCTCGACGGACACGTGGTCGCCGGGACGAGCCTCGGCGAGCCGTGCGACGAGGCGCTGCGCGACCCGCGGGAGCTTCTGGCGCCCGCCGCGTGCCTGGCCGAGGCGTCTCGCACGATGGCGCGCGAGGCGGGGGAGCCGGCGGCGCGACGCGCCGGCGCCACGGACTGGACCCACGACGCCCACTTGCGCGATCTGCCCGGAGCACGCTTCGTCGCGGCTCCGTAGTGTCGCGAAGCGGCCGCTCGGGCCGGCGGTCCGGGCCGCTGGTCCGGGCCGCTGGTCCGGGGAGGCGGTGGTTCGGGGACGCTGTCAGGGCGCGGCGCGTCGATCGCCTGGCGGTTGGCGCGAGCAGGCGGTCGACGATGCCGGCGTTGAACGCGCCGCGCATCGATGGCCGCACGCAGCCCGCGCAGCGCCTTGGTGATGCCCAGCGCCGTCTCGCGCTTGTCACCCGGGTGCGGCGCGACCAGCAGCAGGTCGAGGTCGCTGTCGGGATCGGCTCTCTGACCGGCGTCGCCGCCGGCCCGCTACGGGCGCGTCAGTCTGCCGCCGGCCTTGAGAGTCGCGCCGAGGGCGCCTTGCCGCGGCGCATCCTGCGCGCGGCGCGGACCGGCGGGCGGGGTCGCCGCGCCGGAGCCCTGCGCCACGCAGAGCTCCGCGTCACGCTCTGCGTGGAGGCGCGGCGTGGCCACGGATCCGGCGACCGACGACGCGCTCATCGTCGAGGCTCAAGCCATCGGCGGCGGCGCCAGGAAGGCCGCCGTGACGGAGGCGCTCAAGGAACGCATCCAGAGAAGAAAGCAGGTCCGGATCCGCTCCCTTTTCGGGTAGGTCGAGTGCGACCCGGAGTGCGACCACAAGACGCTCAGGGCGCGCCGCTGAGAGTCCTTGTCGATGCCTCCGTCTGGTCTTCGGCCCTGAGAAGATCGGGTGCGCCTGTGGAGGAGGAGCGTGCTCTCATCGACGAGCTCCACGGGCTGATCGACGACGTGCGCGTCGCCATGATCGGACCCATTCGCCAGGAGCTGCTCTCCGGGATCCCCAGTCAGGCGCAGTTCGAGGCTCTCAAGGAGAAGCTCCAGGCCCTTGAAGACCTGCCCCTCGGCCATGAGGACTACGAAAGGGCCTCAGGCTTCTCCAACATCTGTCGGAGACGCGGGGTCCAGGGATCACCGGCGGATCCCCTGATCTGCGCGGTCGGCGCCGGAAGGGGGATCCCCGTCTTCACGTCCGACAGGGATCTCGTTCTCTACGCGAAGCGCCTGCCCATCTCCCTGCATCGTCCGGCGGGCGCGCCGCGACCGGAACGCCGCTGCGCCTGATCTGTGGTCGCCGCCGACGTCCCGCTGCGCTTCGCGCCTCCGGGGAGCGGCGCGCAGCGGTGGGCCCCCCGGCGCGCCGCCGCGGCGAAGGCGGCCGGCCCCGCCGCGCGTCGATCCGGAGGGTGAACGCGCGACCGGACGGAAGGGGATGGTCATGCCCCGCCTTTGCCGGCGGGACCACTGACGACGCGGCGGACTGCGCTTGACGCTACGGACAGTCGCTCCCCCTGCAAGGGCCTTTGACGCCGGGCTTCGAGCGGGCGCGTTTCCCGGCCCGGCCGCCAGCCTGCCGGCGGGCCTCCTGGCGGCTACCCGGACCGGACTCACGCCGGCGGGCGACGACGAGCTTGTCGTTGTCGGTCCACCCGAAGGGCCTCACCTCCGACTGTCTGGGCGCACGCGGATCGGTAAGATAATCGCACTACCCCGCCGGGCGGCGCGTGCGGCGCGCCATGTCCGCCTTCTCGCGGCCGTCGATCCTGAGGCTGAACGCGCAACCGGGCGGAAGGGGATGGTCATGTGGCGGGGATTCTCTATCTTCCCTCGCGGTGCTACCCTTGGCGCCGCTCGGCCGGGGGCGCGGGGAGGGCGCGCGCCCGAGCCTGCGCGCCTCGTGGGCGCCACGGGCGAGCGTAGGGCGGGCGAGCGTCGGGCGCGTGGGCGGCCCCGGCGGCCCCGGCGGCCGTGCCGCACGAAGTCCACGGGCACGGCGTTGATCTGGGCCGCAGCGCGCGGCCCGGACATCTCCATGTGCAGCGGGTGGAGCCGGAACCGGGGGGGAGGAGTCGACCGACCACCTCCGCCCTGAGGGGAGCGCCCCCGTTTTCACCGGCCGCGGGTCGCGTTGCCGCGCGGGGAGCTTACCCATGACGACTACCCCGGCGCACGGGGCCGCCACGGCGCGGAGCGGCCCCGCTCTCATCTTCCCTCGCGCGGTGCGGCCGGCGCCCTCAAGCAAGCGCCAGCTCGACGGCCTCGGCGGGCGTGCGCGCCCGCCGTACCCCGTCGAGCTCGCCGCCCTCGGGCGGCGTGACCTCCCAGGTGTCGAGCAGGATCACGGGGCGCCCGAGTGAGCGCGCCAGGCCGATCTCGCTGAGCGTGCCCCAGGCGCCGCCCACGGCGATCACCACGTCGCCGCTGGCCACCACGCTGAGGTTGCGCGCGTGGCCCATGGCGCTGCACACGGTGTAGGTGAGGTCGGGGGCGGCGCGCCGGCGATCGGCCTCCGGCAGGATGCCGATCGAGACGCCGCCCTTCTTCTTCACGCCGCGCGCCACGGCCTCCATGACGCCGCTGCGGCCGCCGCAGACCACGATGCAGCCGCGCTCAGCGAGCAGCTCGCCGAGCTCCTCGGCCTTCGCGGCCAGCTCAGGCGTGGCGCGGCTGGCGCCGATGACGCTGACGTAACGGGGCACGCTCATCGCGCGCTCCCGGGGCCGGGCGGCGCGAAGCGGCCGCGCCCGGCGGGCGGCGCGTCCGGGCCGGGCGGCGCAGCGGGGCCGGCGGGCGGCGCGTCCGGGCCGGGCGGCGCGAAGCGGCCGCGCCCGGCCCGTCTGTCGTCGCCCTCGCGCGCGAGGCAGGCCCACGGCTTTCGACCGGGCGAGCCGTAGAAGATCCTGAAGTCGGCCCTGTAGCCGCGGCCCTCGTAGAGGCGCACGGCCATGTCGTTGCCCGTGTCCACGCCGATCTCCACGTCCTCGACGCCGCGGCTCTCGAGCTCGGCGTCCATCGCGTCCATGAGCGCGCCGCCGACGCCGTTGCCGCGCTCGCCCTCGGCCACGCTGAGGTGCGCGAGCTCGGCGCGCAGGTCGCCCGTGTACCACACGGGGTCCGGACCCTCGATGCGCACGAAGAGGTAGCCCACGGCCTCGACGCCGCGGCGCGCGACGAGGACGAAGGCATCGCCGGCGAGCGCCTCCCGCATCTCCTTGCGCTCGAGCCGCCACGACTCGTCCGAGGGGCGCACCGGCACGATCGCCTCCGGCAGCGCGGCGACGTGGTCGAGCAACGCCTTCCACAGCGGCGCGACGTCATCGATGTCGGCCGGGTCGAGCTTCTCGATGGTGATGCCGCTGGGCATGGTGCAGGCTCCCTGGATGGCGTGTTCTGCAAGAGACTACCGCACGCCCGCGCTGTTTGGCACTCGCGTCGTGACGGCGATGCACGGCCGGTCCGTTGCCATGACGGCATGGTGATGAAAGGTGGGCGACGAGCGACAGGGCGCGACGGCGGATCCGTCTCGCCGCCCCGACCGCCGCCTGTGACCCGCCGGCCCGGAGTCACGCGGAGGAGGGGGGCCATGACATCAGCGCATCGCGTCACGACCGTGGGGATCGTCGGTCTGCTGTGGGCGGCGTGCTTCGCCGGCGCAAGCGCCGCGCCGAGCGTGGACTACCTGTCGGCGTCGTTCGTCAGCCGCACGACCGGTGTGTGGGGCAACGGCGATCTTCTGCGCACGACCGACTCTTCAACGAGGCCTGCTTCGCGAACGAGGATGTGGGCTGGGCTGGGTGCTCATCCGGCAACTCGGCGTCCGGTGGAACGATCGCCGCGACGACCGAAGGGGCCGTCACCCGGAAGAGCCGGAAGGACCTGCCGGGCGAGGATGGGTCGGGCGGCGTCTCAGACGTCAGCAGCCCTTCCGTGGAGCGCTGCTACGCCCCGAAGTGGGGCGCCGACGAAGGCGTTTGGGCGACCAGCGACGGCGGCGCCACGTGGACCAAGCAGGTGTCCGGGGATTCCACGGCGCTCACCGCGGTGGACTTCGTCAGCGCCGCCGCCGGCTTTGCCCTGGGGAAATCGGGGCGGATCCTGCGCACTCAGGATGGAGGCCTGCACTGGGTGAAGCTCAAGTCGGGTACGACGAAGCCGCTGGCGGCTGTCGGCTTCGTCGATGCCTCTGACGGCTGGGTGCTCGGGAGCAAGGGCGTGCGTCTGCCCATGTCGAACGGCGGGCGGACCTAAGGGCCTATCCCGCCAGGTCTGCACGCACGGATGCGCCCGTGGACACATCGCGGATGCGGCCCCTCCCCGATCCCCACGTAGCTCGGCTACGAGGGAACCGTCTCGGAACCGCCCCGCTCGGTC
>Ga0247841_10006700_pt1 | contig 17592 bp, 19 predicted proteins | sample LaCruzMarch2015__2_FD_192410 | JGI IMG/M metagenome (GOLD analysis project Ga0247841, IMG submission 192410) | Freshwater microbial communities from meromictic Lake La Cruz, Castile-La Mancha, Spain - LaCruzMarch2015_18m | ecosystem: Environmental > Aquatic > Freshwater > Lake | place: Spain... | reverse complement strand
CCACTTCGTGAGCACCGACCGCCCGCCGCACTTTGCACAGCGATAGCCCATCAAGCGTGAGTAGACGAGCAAACGTAGGGGGTTGGCGACGGTACGGCAGTACGGGCATCGGGTCATCGGTCTCCTTTCTCTCTCGTCCTGAAGACGACTCCTCCAGCCTACACGCAGGCCGCCGCGACGTCCACGGGAAGGAACCCTGATTGCGCGAGCTGAGGTGGCGTCAGAAGTAGAGGCTTGGATTCCGGAACGGGATGAGGGCAAGAGTGACGGCGTGCCGGTAGAGCGCCGCGCGGTCGATTGCGCCGCCGGTGAGGAGTCCGACGGCTCCGCCCTCGCGCTTGGAGTCTGTGCAACCGAACACGCGGTCGTCGGCCTCACCGAGCTCCAACCCGTCACGGACAAGGCGAGCGACCGCTTCGGGAAGGAAGAACGTGCCCGTCCTCGCCTTTCCCGTGCGGTCGTGGGACCGTACAACGACCCACGCGTAGGCGGCCAAGTGCTCCTCCATATCGGCGACGCCGCCCTCGATGCCCACCCAGAAGTCGGCGCCAGGCGACGCGGCCGTGGCCCGAGCGGCGCGAGCCTCGGCTCCGCGGAGAGTCTCCGCATCGGTGTGGGGCTGGTCGCCCACGCCCGATGCAACGTCGAGGCCGCTCACATGGAAGATCCCATCGGGGAAGGCATCTCGGAAGCCTCCGCGCGCCGCGCGGATCTTGACCGGATTCGTGGAGGCCACCACGATGTGAAGTTCACCAGGCGGATTCATGCTCACCTCTTCCAGAACCCGAATTCTCTCTCGAAGCACGTGCCGTCGATCTCGGACACCATCTGCTGGATTGCCGACTGAGCATCGCCCACGGCGAGGTTGTACACCGAGGGGCCGATCTCCTTGAGCGCGAAGTCGAGGAGGAGCGACGCCTTGAGATGGCCGATGTCCTGCTCGAGGTGCTCGGCGAAGTAGCGCTGAATTGAGGCCGTGAGCCGCTCGCGGGTCGCCTTGTCGAGCTCGATGGCCACAGGCCTACTCCGTACGGCTGATGATCTCGATCAGGTGGTATCCGAACTTCGTCTGCACCGGGCCGTGAACGACTCCGACGGCGTCGTGGAAGACGACGTGGTCGAACTCCGGCACCATCTGCCCCGGTCCGAATCCTCCAAGGTCGCCGCCCGACGAACCGGACGGGCACTTGGAGTGCACCTCGGCCAGCGCGGCGAAGTCCGCACCGCCTTCGATCTCCTTCAGCAGATCTTCCGCCTCTTCCACCGTGTCCACGAGAATGTGCCGCGCCCTAGCCTTGGCCATGTCCGCCTCCCTTTTCTGAAGCGTCAACGATACCCGACCTCGAGAGGATCGACACTGACTTCCTTCCTGTGGTCTGGGAGATGCGGTCTGTGGGAATGACTTCCGAGCCTGCTCGGCCCGACCGGCCTGTAGCCTTTGGGGTCAAGTTCCCGGCTGCGTCTAGTCTTGATCCCTCGAACACGCTAGGCTGGGTCGTAGAGCGACAAGGGGAGTGGAGGTAGCTATGCGGCTCGCGCTGGGAATGCTTGCGCTGATCACGCTTGCGGCCGTCAGTTTCGTCAATGTTCATCAAGGAGATCCCTTGACCGTCAGCGATGTCGATGTCACGAGATACATGGGGATGTGGTACGCGGTGGCCAGCATCCCGACGACGTTCGAGAAGGGATGCGCCCAAGGAACGACGGCCTACTACCGTCTCTTGCCCAACGGCCGGGTCGAGGTAACGAACACCTGCTACGATGCGGCCGGACGGCCCTCTCGAGTGGTCGGGCGGGCATGGATTCCCGATCGGTCGGAGAGCGGCAAGCTCAAGGTGAGTTTCGTGCGCCTGCTTGGGATCTCGTTCTTCCCGGCGGATTACTGGGTCCTCGACCTCGCCGCCGACTACAGCTACGCCGTCGTCGGGCACCCTGAGCAGAAGTTTGGTTGGATCCTAAGCCGCACGCCAACTCTCCCGGACGATGTGCTGGCCGGAATCTACGGCCGGCTTGAGCAGAAGGGATATCGGCGCGACCAGTTTGTGCCGATCGACCAGACGATGCATCTGTCCAAGCGCCTGATACCGGCCGGCGGCTGACGCTCTATGGGCGTCGGCGACCGACAGGCTGGCCGAGCGGTGTTGAGTATCCTTCCGGGTCTACGAGGGCGAGCACGACGGTGCAGACCATTGCGTAGATCGGCGGTGGGCGATACCGTGGGCGCGTTGGAGGGTGAGCACGATGAAGTTGCTTGAGAACAAGATTGGCCTCGTCTTCGGCCTCGCGAACGAGCGCAGCATCGCCTGGCACATCGCGCGGAACGCGATCGAACACGGCGCGGCCTGCGGATTCCCGTACCTCCCAGGAGACAAGATGGAACGGCGTGTCCGTAAGACGCTCGAGGACGGAGGCGTGGCCGCCCCGTGGCTTCACCCGTGCGACGTCTCGCGCGATGACGACCTGGACTCCCTGTTCTCCGCCGCGGCGCAGCACTTCGGACGCCTCGACTTCGTCGTGCACTCGATCGCGTACGCCGATCGCGAGGTCCTCCAGCCGGGCAAATTCGCCGAGACCCCTCGCGCTGTGTTTGCGCAAGCGCTCGATATCTCCGTCTACTCGCTCCTCGCGGTCGCGCATCGCGCACAGCAGCTCATGACGAGCGGCGGTTCAATCCTGACGCTCAGCTACTACGGGGCGGAAAAAGCAGCGTCGGGCTACAACGTTATGGGTGTCGCCAAGGCGGCGCTCGAATCGGCCGTTCGATACCTCGCGGCGGAGCTCGGGCCACGCGGCATTCGCGTCAACAGCCTCTCCGCTGGGCCATGTCGCACGTTGTCGGCGATGGCCGTCGGCGGCATCGACGACATCCTGACGAGAGTGGAGGCGGCTGCGCCGTTGCGCCGGAACATCGAGACGGACGAGGTCGGGAAGGCGGCCGTCTACCTCTTGTCCGACCTCTCCTCCGGCGTGACGGGCGAAACCCATCACGTGGATGCTGGCTACAGTGCCATCGTCACGTAGCCGACCTCGTTGCCTACGGCGCGGCGAGGATCTGGAGAATGGCGGGGTCGTCAGGCGCGTACCGTCGCACCTTGAACACCTCGTTGCGCGGCCCGCGCGGTCCCGAGGCCGAGAACGGGTTCGTGTAGTCCCAGACGATCTCCCCGGCCGAGGTCACCTCAAACACATGGCCGCTCGCTCCCTCGCAGATGAGGGTATCTCCGTTCGGCAGACGTTGGGCCCCGGAGATGTTGGGGGAGTAGAACCCATCGGACTCGTAGCGCCAAACCGGTCGCTCGGGGAGGAACGCCTCGCCCGCCGCGGGCCGGGTGTAGCTTCCGTCAGGCAGTAGCGGGAGTTCGATCTCGTCCACCGTCGAGAAGCTCTGCCCCGACCTGCCGAGGCCGTTGTTGAACAGGAGCACGTGCCCTTGGCCCGACAGGCCTGTCGCGACCCACTGCGCGTCGTGTTGTCCGAAGAGGATCTGATCCTGCGGGCCGCCGGCGCGGTAGGTCTGCGGGTTTCCCCAGCGATAGAGAAGGTCGCCGCCGCGGCCGTAGCGACCGCCTGTGTGTTCGGATGCCTCCGCCGTCGTCGTGCTGTGGTCGAGAATCCATATCTCGCCGAACTCGTGGACCGAGATGACGATCTGGTCGAGGTCGGCGTTGTAGGCGACGGAGTTCGTGTGATTCCAGTCGGCCGGCCCGCCGGCGACGACGTAGTTCAGGTCGACGAGTTCCAGATGCGCCGCGACGTCCCCGTAGTTCGCCTTCGCCGGATCAACGTCCTGCACGAGATGGTCCCATACGTGCCATTCCCACACGACATCGCCGCCGCGTGGTGGAGTAGGGCGAACCTCAAGCACCGTGTCCGGCCAGAGTTCGCCGTCCTTCAGGGACGATGGATCGCGGCCCGCGGCGAGGGCCTGGTCGGCCGTCTTGGCCTCCCACGCGATCATGAGGATGTTGCCGTTGGGAAGAGACTTCACGTCGTGATGCAGCCGGCGTTCGGAGGTCGAGAGGACGAACTCCCAGAGGACCGTTCCCCCAGGCGCGATCTCACGAATACGTCCGCCGGCTCCTCCCCGATCGAACGTCCTCCCGGATTCGGGCACGACCTGCTCGGTCCGGAGCAGGTGCCCATTGGGGAGAAGGTAGGCGGCGTTGCCCGCCGGGGCATCGCTCTCCCAGATGTGAAAAACATTTCCATCGATGTCGAGGAGGTAGGTCGTCGGCAGCGCGATCGGAGCGAGGAGCGTGTACCCCGGCCACGCCTGGCTGGTGCTGCCGGAGAGACCCGATCGACCCGCACCGAGTGCGGTCGCCACGATCGTCAAGAACCCCAAAGCAACTGCCACGGCTTGTCTGTACGGGCTTCTCATCGTCTCCTCCCGGCGAAAGGAATTCCCTTCATCTACACGGTCGGGAAGCAAAGGTCGCGTGTCCTGCACTCGCTGTTCTCCGGTTGCTCTGGTACGGCCAGAAGAATCGCCCCCGGGCCGCGCCGGGGGGGGGAGAGAACAGGTTCTCTGCAGGGATCGCGATGAGCTAGGCGCCGTGTGCGCGCGGCGCGGCACGGTGGCGGCTCACGTAGAGCGCCCCGGATGGGCGCGGCGCGGCGGCTACTATGGGCTGGCGGAACGAACGCGGGAGAGCGGCGGCCGGCGCCCTTGTCGCGAACTGCGTTTCCGGCTCGAACGTCCCGTAGTCGAAGTCCGCCAGGCGGCGGCGCTCGATTCGCGCCCCGACCGCGCGGTCGATGTCGCGGATCATGAGACCGTCGGCGGGAGAGGCCAGCGTGAACGCTTCTCCAACCTGATCTGCCCGGCCCGTGCGGCCGATGCGGTGCGTGTACGCGTCGACCGTGTTCGGGACATCGACGTTGATCACGTGCGTGATCCCTGTGACGTCGATCCCTCGTGCGGCGACGTCGGTGGCGACCAAGATGTCATAGCGGCGGCCGCGGAACCCATCGATGGCGGCTTGGCGCTGGACCTGCGACATGTTCCCCTGCAACGCAGCCGCGCGGTGTCCCGCTTTGGCCAGAATCAGCGCCAGATTGCGTGCCCGGTGCTTGGTCCTTGTGAAGACCAGGACGCGTCCGGTCGCCGTCCGTTTGAGGAGGGCGAGGAGAAGGTTCGTCTTCTGGGTCTCCGGGACGGGGTAGAGTGCGTGCGACACCGTCTTCGCCGGGGCGATGGGGTCGACCTGAACTGTCGTCGGGTCGTGGAGGATGCTCTGGGCGAGGCCGCGGATGTCGTTGGGCATCGTGGCGCAGAAGAAGAGCGTCTGCCGGCGTGCGGGGACATGTCGAAGTATGCGGCGAATGTCGGGCAGGAACCCCATGTCGCACATGCGGTCCGCCTCGTCGAGCACCAGCACCTCGACGTGCGAGAGATCGATGGCGCCATCGTCAATGTGGTCGAGGAGTCGGCCTGGGCAGGCGATGACGATGTCCGCGCCCCGTCGCAGGGCAGCCAATTGCGGCCGCTTGCTTACCCCGCCGTAGATCGTGATGCTGCGCACCTTCGTGTGTCGCCCGAATGCGACCGTCGCCTGATGAATCTGCTCGGCCAGCTCGCGCGTTGGCGCAAGGATCAACGCGCGGATGCCCCCCGGCTGGCCGCGAACGAGGCGGTCGAGAATGGGGAGCATGAACGCCGCTGTCTTCCCTGTTCCTGTCTGTGCTAAGCCGAGAACGTCCCGCCGCGCGAGGACGACCGGGATGGCCTGCTCTTGGATGGGGGTTGGGGCTTGATATTCAACGCCGGAAACAACGTGTGGGTGAAGCGAGAAATGCTCGAAACTCACTGAAAGTCCTCCTTGGACTATTGAGCCAAGTCGCACTCTCAGCTCGTGATGCTTGCAATCTTTGCGGTTGACGTATGCGATCCAGTTGCTAGCGTGATATTGGTGGGGAGTGTACCCGCTCCGCGCGAGCTTATCCAGCGGCGATCGGCTCTTGCGGCGCCGCCTGCCAGGAAACGCTCTCCAGGACGGTTGTTTCGCAGTCAATGCCGGACGGCGTTCGGCACGGGAGTCTTGGTGAAGGCGTGGCTTCTCTTCGAAGCGTCAGCACGGACTCTTCGTTTCTTGGATGTCTCCGAGGATCGAGGATAGGATGAACGTCGCTGCGCGGGCCTCGGTGGCTCGGCAGCGTCCTCAAAACTGAAAGGGGGCAACGATGCAACTCTGGGCGTGGATTCTCATCATCGCCGTTGTGGTCATCTTTCTCTCCGGGATCCGGATCGTGCGTCCAACGCACCGCGCGCTGATCGAGCGGCTCGGCAAGTACCAGCGCTTTGGTCAGGCCGGATTCCATTGGGTGATGCCGGCGATCGATCGCCTGATTCAGATCAACGTGACGGAACAGATGGTTGACGCGCAGCCGCAAGAGATCATTACCAACGACAACCTGAACGCGCGCGTCGACGCTCAGGTCTACTTCAAGGTCAAGAATGACGAAGAGAGCGTCAAGAACTCGCAGTACAACGTCAACAGCTACCAGATCCAGATCGTGAACCTCGCGCGCACGACGCTCCGCAACATCATCGGAACCCTCACCCTGAAGTCGGCGAACAGCGAACGAGACAGGATCAACAACGAGCTCCTCTCCACGCTGTCGGCGGAGACGAAGAGCTGGGGCATGGAGATCGTCCGCACGGAGCTCAAGGAGATCGATCCGCCGAAGGACGTCCAGGAGACGATGAACAAGGTCGTCAAGGCCGAGAACGAGAAGATCGCCGCCCTCGACTACGCCAACGCGGTGGAGCGTCAGGCAGACGGCGAGAAGCGTTCCGAGATCAAGAAGGCGGAAGGAATCAAGCAAGCGAAGATCCTTGCCGCGGAGGGCGAAGCCGAGGCCATCCGCCTCGTGAACGAAGCGGCGAACACGTACTTCGTCGGGAACGCCCAGCTTCTGCGCAAACTCGAGACGCTCGAGAGGTCGCTGCGCGACAACGCGAAGATCGTAATCCCCGCAGGGTCCGAGCTGATCAACGTGATCGGCGACCTGGCCGGAGTGACGCCCGTGCCGATCAAGCGGACTGGGGAACAAGGGAAGTAGAGGCATCGGCTTGTGTGGCATGAGAAGTGCGCCCCCGGCAGGTCGCGGGGGCGCTTTCATTCCGCGCATCGAGCGCTCGGCTACGTAGACGCAAAGATGACGTTCCATTTCCGGAAGGAGCTTCGTCCGTGAAGACAGCCCTTGTTCGGGGAGTCAGCTCGGCGATCGGTTCGTGCGAGCTGACGCACGTTGCGCGCCAGCCGATCGATGTCGAGAAAGCGGAGCGGCAGCATCGGGCGTACGTCAGAGTGCTGCGTGACCTTGGGTGCCGAGTTCACGAACTCCCCGCGGATCCCACGCTCCCAGACTCCGTGTTCGTCGAGGACACGGCGGTACTCGTCGATGGGCTGGCGGTGATCGCTCGCCCCGGCGCGGCCTCCCGCCGCAAGGAGATCGATGCGATCGACGCCTTCCTCAGCCTTCGCCTGTCGGCGCTCCGAATCGAGCCGCCCGGTACTCTCGACGGGGGCGACGTCTTGCGCGTCGGCCGAACCCTCTACGTCGGGACCTCGGGGCGGACGAACGCCGCGGGAATCGCGCAACTCCGCGCGGGCCTCGCTTCGTACGGCTACGAGGTCCGTGCGGTTCGGGTCTCGGGGTGTTTGCATCTCAAGTCCGCTGTGACCGAGGTCGGCGACCGACGGCTGTTGATCCAAAGGGAGTGGGTCGACGCGGATGCGTTCTCCGACTGCATCTGCATCGAGGTCGATCCGCTGGAACCGCACGCAGCCAATGCCCTTCGTGTCGGAGCCGAGATCGTCTACCCAGCCGCCTACCCTCGGACTGCGGCCCGGCTTCGCGGCTGTGGTTTGCGCGTTCGGCTCGTCGACGTGTCCGAACTCGCGAAGGCCGAGGGCGCGGTGACGTGCTGCAGTCTGATCTGGGACGCGGTGCACCTCGCACCTAGAAGTGCTTGAGCAGCATCGCCCGGCTCATGCTGGACGGATCTGGCCGTCCTCCCCAAGACGAGAGCTTTCGACATCGAAAGCTGGAGTATAGTTACCGAAACGTCGGCCCGCCCGAGAACCCAGGACGTCGGAAGGTGGGCGCGATTCCCTGGGTGCGGACGAGGCGAAAGGAACGATCCCATGTGGAAACGTGCGACGATGGTTGTTTGGCTGGCCGTAGCCTGGTTGGGCGTCGGCGGATGCCTGGCCGCCGCTCCGTCGGCCCCGACGTGGGCGCCGCCCGGACTGGCTGAGGTTCAAGCTCGTCTCGACGGGCTCGCCTGGGATGAGTTCCTAGAGACATCGTATCGACTCTACCTGCTGCGGTTCCCGGAGACTGTCACTCGCATGGGCGTGGCGGAAGCGTTCGGCGTCAGGAACGATCGGTTGAACGACTACTCCGAAGTCTACGTGAAGGAGACGATGTCGATCGAGAGCGAGGTGCTGGCTCGTCTCGCTGTGATGGATCGATCGACGCTGTCGCCATCTCAGCAGGCGGAGTACGATACGTGTGTCTGGTACTGGGACGATCTCGTGCGCGGCCATGCGTTCGCGGACTGTGACTATCCCATCAATCACATGTTCGTCATCAGCCTCGACCAACTGGTGCGGGAGCTGTTGGTGGAGATCCACCCCCTATCGTCGATCGAGGACGTCGAGGACTACGTCGCTCGATTGGAGCAAGTGGGCGGGCAGTTCGATGGCATCCTCGCCGGGCTCGATCGCCGCGCTGCCGAAGGCGTCATTGTTCCACAGCGCATTATCGACTGGACTCTCTACGGCGTGCAGCAGGAGGCCAATTCCTCCTGGCAGAGCTCCGCCTACTACACTCGTCTTCGGGATGCGCTTCCCGGCGTCGTTGGGTTGAGTGTCGGCGACGCGCAAACCCTCCTGAGCCGAGCGGGAGAGGCGGTGTCCCGGGACGTCCTCCCTGCCTATCGTCGGCTGTCGACCAAACTCAGCGAACTACGCCGCATCGCGCCGCGCAGCATTGGCATCGGCAGCCTGCCCAACGGCCCCGCGTACTACCAGTACCTGTTGCGGCACTTCACGGGAACCGATCTGACGGCGCAAGAGATCCACGAGATAGGTCTGCGCGAGGTCGCCCGGCTGCACGAGGAAGTCCGCGCGTGCGCTGCGGCGCTCGGCTACCCGGCCGACGCATCCATCGCCGAGCTGTTCGGATGGATCCAGCAGGACGGTGGAACTCTCTACAACGAGGACATCATGCGAGAGTACGATCGGCTGATCGAATCGGCCAAAGTGAACGCCCTCTCTTTCCTGTCCCGACTGCCGGCGACGGAGGTTGTCGTGAAGGAGGACCCCGTGGGTGGGTTCTACCGGTCCGCGCCGCGCGACGGCTCGTTGCCGGCCGCCTTCGGCGCACAGACGACCGGCGCGCAGCCGCGCTTCACCATGCCCACGCTTGCCTATCACGAGACGATTCCTGGCCACCACGTCCAGATTGCGCTGGCGCAGGAGATGGATCTGCCGCTCCTCCTGAGCGAGACGGGCTTCCTCGGATTCACCGAGGGGTGGGCTCTCTACGCCGAACGGCTGGCTTGGGAGTTCGGCTGGTACGAGGGGGATCCCTACGGGAATCTCGGCCGGCTTCAGTTCGAGCTGATGCGTGCCGCTCGCTTGGTCGTCGACACGGGAATCCACGCGTTGGGGTGGAGCTACGAGGACGCAGCGGCCTCCTACCAGGAAGCCACGGGGCGCTCCCCTCAGCTCACCCAATCGGACGTCTACCGATACGCCGTTTGGCCTGGGCAAGCTGTGTCCTACCACGTCGGGTACCTTGCTCTGCTCGACCTACGAATGAGGGCGGAGACCGTACTTGGCGACCGGTTCGACCTCATGGCGTTCCACGATGCACTCCTTTCGCTCGGCAACGCGCCGCTTCCGCTTGTCGAGGACGCCGTCGAAGCGTTCATCGCCACGCAGGGAGAATGAGCGGTGGAAGCGCCGCGGGGTATGTCGTAGAGTTGCGAATTGCCAGGACCCAGTTGCCGACGTGCCTCCGCTGGATCGCATGGGGTGTTGGGTCGACCCCTTCGCCGAGGAGCGCCTGCCCCCCGTTGGCTCGTGTGGATGCGGCCAGCCGTGAGCGGCTGGGGCGCCGGAGCCCAGGCAACCAACATGGCCGCGAAAAGAGGAGTCTCGGCGTGACGAAGAATCATGCTCCGCGCTGGATCCGGCCGTGCGCTTCCGCTGCGCGCGTTGCGATGGTCCTTGCTTTGGCGGTCTTCCTCGGCGCGTGTTCCGCCCCTCCGCGCCCGATATCATCTTGGGTCCCGCCCTCGCTCGTCGACGTCCAGGCTGAGCTTCATGGCGCCTCGTTTGACGGCTTCGTGACATCGTCCTGCCGGCTCTACCTCCTTCGTTTCCCTCAAGTCGTTGCGCAGCTCGGCGTGGCCGAGGCCCTGGGGGTCCGAAACGATCGACTCAATGACTATTCCGTGGCCTACAATCGCGAGACGGCCGCCATCGAGGGCTACTTCCTTGATCGGCTCCAGTCGTTCGATCGGGAGGCCCTTGCGCCCGCGCAGCGTGCGGCCTACGACACCTGCCAGTGGATGTGGACGCGCAGCGCGGCACGCCGTGCACTCGGGTTTTCGGGATACGCAGTGGATTCGACGATGGCCTCACCCGACGTCCGATTGTCCCGCCTGTTCACGACCGACTTGCCTTTCGACGATGAGTCGGATCTTGCCGACTACCTGGCGTGCCTTCGGCAGGCTACGGCGCAGATCCGGGAGATCGAGTTGCGCGTCAATGCCGAGGACAAGCGCGGGATCGTGCCGCCGGATGGGGTTCTGGCGGCGGAACTTGCGATGCTGTCTCTCGTGAGGATTCGTCACACCGACTCCCGCGACCAAATTGGCCTGTTCCAGAAGATCAGTGGAACCTCTCACCCGTTCTACCTCAGAATGCGGGACTTGGCTTCGAGAATGCCTGCCTTGCCGCGTGAGAAGCGGAGCGAGATGATGGTTGCGGCTCGCGAGGAGATCGAGGAAGAGATCATCCCGGCATTCGAGCGGCTGTACAACATCGTGGCGCACCGCCTGTCCGAGACCCCTACGGACGCCGTGGGGATCGGACCCTTGTTCGGCGCGGATGCAGCGTACGCCGAACTCCTGCGCCAGTTTTCGGGCACGCTCCTTCGCTCCGACGACGTGCATCGACTGGCCCAGGCGCATGTTGAACGCGCACGCCTGGACATCGACAAGGTCAGCACGTCCCTGGGCATCCGCGCCGGGACGCCGGTCGCGTCGCTCTTCCTGTACCTGCAAAGCGAGGACGGTGAGCCGGCCGCCGAGTCCGATGGCGAGCCCGACGTGGCCGACGTCCCGGCGCCGACGCGCGGATTCCCGATGTCGCGCGCGCAGCCGACGATTCTTCCGTTTGGCGTGGGGGCTGACGACGGGGATGGCGTGCCGTGGGGTCTGGCCGCCTCCGACCCGTTCTATGGGTTCATGGCGGGCTGCAAGCTCTACCTGGCGCAGGTGATCTGGGAGGAGCAGCAGGCCGCCATGGGATCGCCACGAACGGCGCTTGCGGCGCTTCTGGAGCAGTATCAGGCTGCGGTGGCTGCCGTCGTCGATACAGGCATTCACGCGCTGGGATGGGGCCTGCGCACTGCGACCACATACTATCAAGATACCCTAGGTCTGGCCGCGTTCGAGGCTCGCTACGAGGTTTCGCGCCTCGCGGCGGCGCCCGGGCTAGCGGCAGGCCGATATGCTGCGTACTGCCGGATCGTGGAACTGCGAGCGAGAGCGCGGGAAGCGGCGGGCGACGAGTACCTGCCGGAGCGATTCCATGACTGGCTGCTCGAGTACGGAGCGAGGCCCCTAGAGACCCTGGACGACCCGACGCCAGGAGACCTGAGAAACGCGGCCGGCTCCTGAGCCGTCGCTTCTAGCGCTGCGCGTCGACGTGCTTCCGCCAGAGAGCCAGCGCGTGCGCGCGCGGGTCAACGACCTTGACGCCCGCCTCGGCGAAGAACGCGTTGGTGTTGACGAGGTCGCGCACGAGGAGTTCGAGCGCGTCGTCGTTGTATCGCGGATCCACGGCCTGCGGGAAGTCGATGATCGTGACCGCTCCCTTCCAGAAGAGCATGTTGTAGGGCGACAGGTCCGCGTGCACGCGGTGATGGACGAGGAAGAGGTCCACGTTCTCGAGGATTCGCGCGTAGATGCGGCGGGCCTCCTCTCGGTCCAGTGGGACGCCGACGAGGACGGGTGCCGGGGTCTCGATGTCGCCGAGGTACTCCATCAGGATGACCGGCCCAACGCGCTCGATGGGGAATGGGACATCCGCGCCGGCCGCGTGGAGCATCTCGAGTGTCTTCATCTCGTGGCTGATCCAGGCGCTGAACTTGTGCGTCCGCCCGTGCTGCGTCTTCTTCCCGAGGGCGCGGAGGACGCGGGCGTCAGGACGAGCGCCGCGGGATCGGCCCTGCTGATAGATGGCGTCCCGCTTGAAGCTTCTCATTTCCAGCGGGCGATAGACCTTGGCCGCGACGAGGTCCCGATCGAGCGATGGGTGCGCGTGGCAGCAGTAGACGACGGCCTCTTTGCCGCTCTTGATCGGTCGGATCACGTCGAGCAGCAGATGCTCCTCGATCAACGGAGCGAGGTGTTGGAGCAGCTCCTCCTCGACGGTCTTCTCTTCCGGTTGCGCGGGTTTGGGCAGCGCGTTCTTGCGCGGCGGGCGACGATCGGGCTCGACATCCTCGTAGAAGCGAATGAGACCTCCCTGCGACGCGTGCCGGAGTCGAGAGCGAGTACTCGTTCGACAGCGTCAGAACTGGAGTATACCCGCGGCAAGCGTGAGCGGGCGGACGGCGGCCGCTGGGGATGGATCCGCGGGAGAGTCGCGTGCATACTTGCACACATCTGCAAGAGATGGAAAGGAGCAACGTGCTCGTCACGAGTCGTGTCGTGAAGATCGGCAAGGCGCTCGCCCACCCGGCCCGCGTGCGGATCTTGGTCATGCTCAAGGAAGGGGAGCTCTGCGGCTGCGAGTTCACTCCGAGTCTGTGTCTTGACCCTTCGGTCGTCTCGCGCCATCTCTCGACTCTCGCGCAGGCCGGCCTCATCGAGTCGCGCCGTGACGGCGCTCGCGTGATGTGGAGTCTGTGCGACCCCGCGGTCATCGACCACCTGGAGAGCCTCGTGGCGCTGACTGAGGAGAAGGAGGCGGTGCGGTGAAACGAGGAAGAGGAGTGCCCGCGGCGCTTCCGAAAGAGCCGCCTCCAGCGCCTACGGGGCCCGACCCTACCTCGTTGTCGCGGCGGTGGCGCCTCGCGTTGCGTCTGGCTCTTGTGCTCTCCGGAGCCGCAGCGTGGTGGCTCGTGTACACGAACCTCGAGGCGTTCGCCACGTGGTTCACCTACCACCTGCTGGGGATGACGGCAGGGAGCCGCCTGGCCTCGGCTGTTGCCTTCCTGGTCTACGAGGCTCCCAAGGTCCTCCTGCTCCTGGCGTTGGTTGTGTTCGGCGTGGGGATCCTCCGCACATTCTTCACCCCGCAGCGGACTCGTCGCCTCCTCGCCGGCAAGCGCGAGGTGCTGGGTAACGTGCTGGCCTCCCTGCTCGGCGTGGTGACGCCGTTCTGCTCCTGCTCCGCCGTGCCGCTCTTCATTGGCTTCGTCAGCACCGGGGTCCCGCTCGGGGTGACGTTCTCGTTCCTCATCGCGGCGCCGATGATCAACGAGGTTGCCCTCGTGTTGCTGTTCGGCCTGTTCGGGTGGAAGGTGGCAGCGCTGTACATGGGAACGGGCTTGGTCATCGCCATGGCGTCGGGCTGGATTGTCGGGCGCCTGAAGCTTGAGCGGTGGGTCGAGGATTGGGTCTACCAAACGGCGGCAGGCAACGGGCACGGCGCTGACGAAGGTCCGCTGACCTGGAGCGATCGCGCACGACTCGGCCGGCACGCCGTGAAGGACATTGTCGGAAAGGTGTGGCCCTACGTGCTGGTCGGCATCGCCGTCGGGGCAGGCATCCATGGCTACGTCCCGGAGAATTTCATGGCCTCGATCATGGGCAAGGGAGCGTGGTGGTCCGTTCCTCTCGCCGTGGTGATTGGCATTCCGATGTATTCCAACGCGGCCGGCATCATCCCCGTGGTGCAAGCGCTCCTCAGCAAGGGTGCGGCGCTTGGCACCGTGCTTGCGTTCATGATGTCGGTCATCGGGCTGTCGCTGCCGGAGATGATCATCCTGCGCAAGGTCCTCAAGGTGCCGCTCATCGTCACCTTCACAGGCGTCGTAGGCGTCGGGATCGTGGTCGTGGGTTACGTGTTCAATGTCGTGCTGTGACATGCCCCCCGTCGAGTCAGGCGGGAAGAGCGTGTCCGTGCTGGAACGAGCGCATCTTGGCGATGACGTGGGCGAGGCCCATCCGTGGCGGCGGGCGCCACACCCACAACGCCGCAGTTCGGCGAAAGGGAGGACGAATGCGGATCGAGGTGCTGGGCACGGGCTGCCCGAAGTGCAAGGCACTCACATTGAACGTGGAGCGGGCCGTGGCTGCTCTGGGCCTCGAGGCCGAGGTGGTGAAGGTGACCGACATCAGCGAGATTGTCGCGCACGGGGTGATGCTCACGCCGGCTCTTGTGGTTGACGGGAACGTCAAGCTGGTGGGAAAAGTGGCGACGGTCGAAGAGCTCAAGGCTCTGCTCTGGTAGGAGGACGCATGGTTCGTTGGGTTCGAGTCTCCATCACGGTGGCACTCCTGGCGTTCGTCGCAGCGAGCGTCGGCACGTTGGTTGCGCGCGAAGTGGCCGCGCCCGAACCGGTTCCTCCACCTGCGCTTGCGCAAGCGCAGCCGGTCGAGTCCGCCCTGACGGCCAACGTGGTCGCGGCACCGGCGCCTGTCGCGGCTCCCATTCCTACTTCTGCATCGAAGGCGACGTGTCGCGTTACGGTTACCTACTTCCACAACACGGCGCGCTGCGTGACGTGCCTCCAGATTGAGCGTCAGACGCACGACGCGCTGGCCGAGGCGTTTTCCGCCGAACTCGCCGCCGGGACCTTGACATGGGCGACGGTCGACATGGAGGAGAAGGAGAACCGGCACGTCGTCTCGGAGTACAGCCTCACCAAGCCGACGCCCGTCGTGGCGCGCGTCGCGAACGGTGTGGTCACGTCGTGGGAAGCGCTTGATGAAGTGTGGCAACGAGTTCACGCGCCGGACCGGTTTGCGACGTACATTGTCGACCGTGTGCGCGCCCATCTGGAGACGTGCCGATGAGCGGCAGCGTGTGGGCGGCGGCAACCGCGCTCTGGCTCGGCATCCTGACGTCGATCAGCCCGTGTCCCCTGGCGGCGAACATCACCGCCGTGTCGTTCATCGGCCGACGCGCAGGGTCGGCGACGAAGGTCCTTCTGGCCGGGCTTCTCTACACGATCGGGCGGGCCGCCGTGTACGTCGTCATCGGAGTCCTCCTCGTGCGAGGGCTCTTGGCCGCGCCGAGCGTCTCGCTCGCGCTGCAGGTGTGGGTGTCGAAGCTCCTCGGCCCGCTGCTCATCCTCGTCGGCATGGTCATGCTCGATCTCCTTCGTTTCGGCGGGAAGGGGGGTGCGTGGAGTGCCTGGACCCAGCGGCTGGTCGAACGTCTCGGCCTGGGGAGCGCGCTTGCGCTGGGCGCACTGTTTGCACTCTCGTTTTGTCCGGTGTCCGCGGCACTCTACTTCGGGAGTCTCTTGCCGCTGGCGATCGAACAGAACTCGGGGGTCGCGTTGCCGCTTCTCTACGGGATCGGCACCGCGCTGCCCGTGATCGGCGTTTCGTTCCTGCTCGCGTTCGGCGTGCGGCGCCTGACCGCCGCATTCGCACGCGTCACGCGCCTGGAACGATGGTTGCGATGGGGAACCGGCGGGGTGTTCGTCCTGGTCGGCGTCTACATGACGCTGGACCACATCTATGGGCTGTTCTAGGGCGTGCGAGGAGGATCCGATGCGGCTCTTGGCGGAGTGGTTTCCGGAGTTTGCGGACAAGCTCGACGAGGTCGATACGGTATGCCGCGAGAAACGGTCGATCGACGAGAAGACCTACCAGTTCATTTGCCTCGCGCTGTCGATCAAGAACCGATCGAAGCCGTGCCTGTTGAAGCACTTCCAGGGCGCGCTGGAGGCCGGCGCGACGCTGAAGGAACTCGCCTACATCATGGCGCTCACCTTCCGCGAGAGCGCCGGAGGCGACGATTGCTGGACCCACGATGCGCTCGGCGACGTGAAGGAACTCATGGCCGGGAACCTTCGGTGTTGTCCGCGGTAAGATACGTCGATGAGACGTGGACGATAAGGAGAACCATGAGACGAATCCTCGCTCTTCTCGCGCTGTCGCTTGTGTGGATGGCTGGGACGGCCGCCGCCGCTCCGCAGATCGCCGTGGACCTGGCGACGTACAACTACCCCGACACGGCCGAAGGGATCGCCGTGGTCCACACGTTCATGCTTTCGAACGTCGGCGATCAGGAACTGGTGATGGAGAGGCCGATCCCGGGTTGCCACTGCACGACGACCCAGTTGGCGACGGACCGCCTTCAGCCGGGGCAGAGCGTCGAGCTTCGGGCGGTGCTTGACACCAACGGGTTCTCCGGCCGCGTCGCGCGAACCATCACGGTGGAATCGAACGACCCGGTCCATCCCACGATCCAGCTCAATCTGGTGGGCAATGTCGTCGATCGGCAGTCGTATCAGAAGCCGGTGAGCGACCTGTTCAACGAAGCGTATCTGCTTGTCGACGTTCGCGACGCGACGGCGTACGCCGCCGGGCACCTCCTCGGCGCGATGAACGTCCCGGCGAGCGAGGCTGCGTCTCGGGCGGCCGGCCTTCCTCCGAGCGCGTTGATCGTGATCTACGATCAGGGCGGCTCCACGTCGACGTTAGCGGCCGTGTCCCAAGCGCTCCACGGCGGCGGGCTGGCCAGCGTCTATGCGCTGCGCGGCGGGCTCGACTTGTGGCAGAAGACCTACAAAGCGCCGTTTGTCGTCGCGGGCGGAACCGGCGCGTGGGGTCCGTTTGTCGATGTGTCCGGCGCGCGCGCCTACTCCACCGGAACGCTGCAGAACTTCGATGTCAGCCAGCTCAAGAGTTGGTACTGCGTCCTCATCGACCTGCGTTCGCCGTCTGCGTACGCCGCCGGGCACCTGGCGGGAGCCGTCAACGTGGATGAATCCGGTGTAGCCGCATTCCTTGGCACTCTTCCGAGCGATATCGACGTCATCCTCTACAGCGACGACGGATCGGCGAGCGATCGCATCGTCTACGGGATGTGGCAGCGCGGAAGCCGCGCGCAGAGTCTCCTCGGCGGGCTGGCCGAGTGGCAGGCGCAGCACGGCAACTTCCTCATCGTAGCGTCGGCTGGGTAGCCGACGCACCGTCGCACTCGACCAGCTAGCCGAGGCGATCTTCTCGTTCTGGCCGCTTGGCGCGGCCAGACTCGACTTTGACAACGCCAAATCGAGAACGGCGTAGAGAGTGGCAGTACAGCAATCGAGGAGGTCGCGTGGCACTACGCTGGTCGGTGGACGGGGGGGATCAGTCGAGCCGTTCGACCCGGCGGG
>Ga0247841_10006699_pt1 | contig 17595 bp, 15 predicted proteins | sample LaCruzMarch2015__2_FD_192410 | JGI IMG/M metagenome (GOLD analysis project Ga0247841, IMG submission 192410) | Freshwater microbial communities from meromictic Lake La Cruz, Castile-La Mancha, Spain - LaCruzMarch2015_18m | ecosystem: Environmental > Aquatic > Freshwater > Lake | place: Spain... | reverse complement strand
GCGCTCGCTCAAGAGCACCGGCACCGGGGCCTGCATCCTGCCGCACGGCGTGCTGTTCCGCGGCAACGCCGAGGCCGAGATCCGCCGCAACCTGGTGCGCCGCGGCTACATCGCCGGGCTCATCGGCCTGCCCGCCAACCTCTTTTTTGGCACCGGCATCCCCGCCTGCATCGTCGTCATCGACAAGAAAGACGCCCAGGCGCGCAAGGGTATTTTCATGATCGACGCCAGCGGCGGCTTCATGAAGGACGGCCCCAAGAACCGGCTGCGCGCCCAGGACATCCATAAGATCGTCGACGTCTACACCCGTCGGCGCGACGTCCCCCGCTATGCGCGCATGGTCGGCATCGATGAAATCGAGCGCAACGACTTCAACCTCAACCTGCCGCGCTACATCGACAGCCAGACACCCGAGGACCTGCAGGATATCGCCGGCCACCTGCAGGGCGGCATCCCCGCCGCCGATGTCGATGCGCTGGCCCCCTATTGGTTCGTCTGCCCGCAACTGCGGCAGACCCTGTTCAGCCCCAATCGCCCCGATTATCTGGATCTGGCCGTGGAGAAACCGGCCATCAAGACCGCCATCTACGCGCATCCCGAGTTCGCCGCCTTCATCGCCGGGATGCAGACGCATTTCGCCGCCTGGCAAGCGCAGAGTGCTGCCGCGCTCAAGGCCCTTGCTGCCGGCTGCCACCCGAAGGAGGTCATCGTCTGGCTGTCCGAGGGGCTGCTTGCCCACTACCAGGACAAACCGCTCATCGACCCCTACCACATCTACCAGCACCTGCTGGACTACTGGGCCGAGACCATGCAGGACGATCTGTACCTGATCGCCGCCGACGGTTGGAAGGCCGAGACCTATCGGATCATCGAGACCGACAAGAAGGGCAAGCCGAAGGACAAGGGCTGGACCTGTGACCTGATACCGAAGCCCCTGATCGTCGCCCGCTACTACGCCAGGGAGCAGGCGGACATTGATCAGATCGCCGCCGAACTGGAGGCGGTCGGCGCCAGGCTCGCCGAGTTGGAAGAAGAGCACGGTGGGGACGAGGGCGCCTTTGCCGAACTGGACAAGGTCAACAAGATCAACGTCGCCGCCCGGCTCAGGGAGATCAAGGGTGACAAGGAGAGCAAGGACGAGGCCGCCGTGCTCGATGACTGGCTCAAGCTCAACGGCGAAGAGGCCGACCTCAAGAAACGACTGAAGGATGCCGAGTCCGTCCTCGATGCTTTGGCCTACAAGCACTATCCCAAGCTCACTGAGGACGAGATCAAGTCGCTGGTCGTGGACGACAAGTGGCTTGCGGCACTCGCCGCCGCCATCCACGGTGAGATGGACCGCGTGAGTCAGCAGCTTACCCGGCGGGTGAAGGAACTGGCCGAACGGTACGAGACGCCGATGCCTGGGCTTACCGAGCGCGTGGCCGAACTTGAGGCCAGGGTGGACCGGCACCTGGAGCGGATGGGGTTTGTGTTATGAGCGATCCGTTCGATTTCCGCGCACTGGTCAGGCGCTGCCTGCAAACCCATGAGCACCTGCAGCAACAGGCGGCCAGGACGGTCAACCTCGTGCTGGTGGTGCGCAACTGGCTGATCGGCCGCCATATCGTCGAATATGAACAGAGTGGCTCCGATCGCGCCGAGTATGGCCGCCGATTGATCGTATCCCTGTCGGAGTGTCTGCGTGGCCAGGGGGTCAGCGGCTGCTCCTCGACCAATCTCAAGCAATGCCGCACTTTCTATCTCAGCTACAAGGGGATTGGTCAGACAGCGTCTGACCTTTTGCTGCCCCCCCAAACCGGTCAGACGCCGTCTGACCTGTTGAAGGCCAACCCCGGCCCGCCGCCGTCCGGGCTTTCGGTCGATGCCTTGCTCAAGCGGTTTGCCCTCGGCTGGTCGCACTACATCGCCCTCTTGAGCATCGGCAACCCCGACGAGCGCCACTTCTACGAGATCGAAGCCCTGGCCGGGAACTGGGGCGTGCGGGAGCTGGAGCGTCAGATTGCCAGCTCACTCTACGAGCGTCTGGCGCTGAGCCGCGACAAGGATGAGGTCCGCAAGCTGGCCGAGCAGGGGCTCGTGGTCGAGAAGGCCGCGGACCTGATCAAGAATCCGCTGGTGTTGGAGTTCCTGGGACTGGAAGAGCGGCCCGCCTATAGCGAGCACGACCTCGAGTCGGCCATCATCGACAAGCTGGAAACCTTCCTCCTGGAGTTGGGTAAGGGCTTCCTCTTCGAGGCCCGCCAACGGCGCTTTACCTTCGACAACGACCACTATTATGTCGATCTCGTCTTCTACAACCGACTCCTGCGCTGCTATGTCCTCATCGACCTCAAGCGCGGCAAGCTCACCCATCAGGACCTGGGGCAGATGCAGATGTACGTCAACTATTTCGACCGGCATGTGAAGCTGGATGAGGAGCTGCCGACCATCGGCATACTGCTCTGCCACCGAAAGCAGGACGCGCTGGTCGAACTCACCCTGCCCAAAGATGCCAATATCTTTGCCACCAAGTATCAGCTCTATCTGCCATCCAAGGAGGAGTTGAAGGCGGAACTGGAGAAGATCGAGGCGGAGTTGGCTGGGACTGGAGAGTGTAAAATGGAGCGTGGCGAGTGAAAGACGGCACTCAGGTCCCGAACGGGTATAAGCAGACTGAGGTGGGAGTGATCCCTGAGGATTGGAACGTTGAGTCGCTGATGTCAGTCACGTCTCCCAATATGAAGAACGGCATTGTCGATAGACCTTTTGGTTCGAATCTCAAGAAACTCACACAGCGGGTCAAGAAGCTTTTGGAGCGGTACGAAACTCTGATGTCCCGGTTCATCAACCGTGTGAGTGAGCTGGAGAGCAGGGTGAACCGCTATCTGGAGCGACTGGGGTTCTCATGGACGTGAAGCCCGGCTACAAAATGACCGAAGCGGGGATTATCCCGGAAGACTGGAAAGTTTCCACTGTGGGCGCAGAGTTTTCGATCCAACTCGGTAAGATGCTTGATTCCGAGAAGAACGTCGGCATACCAAAACCATTTATAGGAAACCGATCTGTTCAATGGGGGCGAATTGATCTAACGGACATCGGCGAGATCAAGTTGACTCCATCTGACTTGCAGCGTTTCCGGCTTCGCGCGGGCGATTTACTTGTCTGTGAGGGTGGAGAGATAGGCCGCTCGACGATTTGGCGCGAACCTATCGAGGAATGCTACTACCAGAAGGCACTGCATCGATTGCGTCCGAAGCGTGGTTTCAATGTTGAGCTAATGCTAAGCATGCTTCAGCAGTTAGCTTCCTCCGGGTTCTTGTCGAATTTCGTCACGCAAACGAGCATTGCGCACCTTCCGAAAGATAAGTTCGAGACGGTTCCGCTTCCTGTCCCACCCACCAATGCCGAACAAGAAGCCATCGCCGAGGCGCTGAGCGACGCGGATGCCTTCATCGAATCCCTGGAGCAACTCCTCGCCAAGAAGCGCCAGGTCAAACAAGGCGCCATGCAAGCACTGCTCACCGGTAAGAAGCGCCTGTCGGGTTTCAGCGGCGAGTGGAATATAAGGCGACTGGGGGATCTTGCAAAAATCCAACGTGGCGCATCACCTCGCCCAATCGAGAGTCCGATCTGGTTTGACGAGAACTCTTCAGTCGGTTGGGTTCGTATTTCCGATGTGACGAATGCTGGGATGTACCTGAACGAAACAACTCAGCGCTTGTCGTCATTAGGTATCCAGAATAGTCGGCCGGTGAGTAATGGCAGCTTGATCATGAGCATTTGCGCTACGGTCGGCCGGCCAATCATCACGGCAATTGATATCTGCATTCATGACGGCTTTGTAGTCTTTGAGAGCTATCAAACCAACATCCATTTTCTGTATTATATCCTAAAGCATATCGAAGGTAGTTGGTCGCGGCACGGACAGACAGGTTCCCAAATGAACCTGAATACTGGACTAATTAATCGCACCGAGGTTTATATCGCCCCAACTATCGAGGAACAATCTGCTATCGCCACCATCCTCTCCGACATGGACGCCGAAGTCGCCGCGCTGGAAGACAAGCTCGCCAAGGCCCGCAACCTGAAGCAGGGCATGATGCAAGAGCTGCTCACCGGCAGGATTCGCCTCATATGAGCGGCCAAGGTCAGCCAACCTGCTGGATCATCGCCGGGCCGAACGGCGCGGGTAAGACGACCTTTGCGTTGGAATATCTTCCCAACGTCGCGGGCTGTCGCCGCTTCGTGAATGCGGACCTGATCGCAGCCGGCCTGTCACCCTTGGCGCCGGAGCGCGCGCGGATCGCGGCGAGTCGGATCTTTCTCGGTGAGGTGGAGCGGCATATCGCGGCACGGCACGATTTCGGCTTCGAGGCCACCCTCGCGGGACGCGGCTACCTGCGCTTGATCCGGCGCTTGAAGCTGAACGGCTGGCGGATCGAACTGATCTACCTGGTGCTCCCCACCGTGGAGATGGCGAAGATGCGTGTGGCGGAGCGCGTAAGACACGGCGGCCACAGGATCCCGGTCGAGGACATCGAACGCCGTTTCGTCCGCAGCCTGGAGAACCTCTTTGGCAACTACGCCGCGGCGGTCGAACGGACCGTCTGTTTCATTAACAGCGGTGAACGACCCGAGGTGCTCTTCACTCAAGAGGGCGAGCGGCGCGAGGTGAGGCAACCCGCGATCCTGCAACGACTACCCGGTTGGAGACAGATATGATGCAAACACCTGAGCACGAGGCCAAGGCCCTGGATGCCCTGACGCGGGCGGTGGCCGGGGCGCTGGAGCGCAAACGCCGGTTGGGCCAGTACGCGGTAGTGTGGCGTGATGACCGACCGGTGTGTATCGGACCTGATGCGCCGCCGGACTGTGATCAGGCGCGCCTTGCACCTGAGCGGGCGCCGAGCGGCGGGGTCGAGTCGAGCCATGATGAATGGCTGCGCGATAGCTCGCCCCGTCCGTAATGCGTGACACCGCTGAGCGGTGGCACGCCTATACTGAACCGATAGGGTGAATTTCATGCAAGTTCAACGACAATTTGTCGACGTCACGACCCGGCGTGTGATCATTGAGCTACCTGAGTCGTTCGTCAATCACCGCGTCGAGCTGATCGCACTCATCATCGATGACGAGTCCCTGCCGGAACAGAAACGACGGCGCCCCCATCCGGAGATCGCCGGCAAGGGGCGCACTCTAGGTGATCTGGTAGCGCCGATCGTCGACGAGGGTGATTGGGAGTGCCTCAAGTGATCGCTTGTCTTACTTGACGAGCTTGGCGCCTTGGCGTAATCATTCCTATTCTTCTTTGTGGCTTTGTGCCTTTGTGAGAGAATTCTTATCTTCTTTTTCTCGCTCTCTCGCTCCAGCGTGGGAGCAAGCAGTGTCACTGCTCGTCACGGGCCGCTGGAGCGGCCAGACGGCATTCCCACGCTGGAGCGTGGGAACGAGAAGGAAAACAACCTACTCTGGCTCCCACGCTCCAGCGTGGGAGCAAGTCCGGACGCTCCAGCGTCCCGTCTCGTTATACGGGCCGCTGGAGCGGCCAGAAGGCATTCCCACGCTGGAGCGTGGGAACGAGAAGCGAGAAGGACGGCGCGGATGATCGTCCTGCGGCTGGGTGGTCTCTTCCTGGGTGGGGTTTCTATGGGGATTTTCGTCGGCTGATACGGCTTCCTGGCATTCTATCGGCTCCGGCCAGGCGGGGCATCTTCACCAGGAGTCATTGCTGATGTCGACCGTCGGCCAACCCGAACGCGCCACCCAGAACCGCGTCATCGCCCTCTTCCGCGACGAGTTGGGCTATCGCTGCCTGGGCGACTGGACCGACCGCGCCGGCAACAGCAACATCGAGGAGGGGCTGCTGTCGGACTGGCTGATCAGGCGCGGCTATACTCAGGCCCAGATCGCCGTGGCGCTGCACAAGCTGCGGACCGAGGCGGGCAACCCCAACCGCACGCTGTACGGTAACAACCAGGCGGTCTATAAGCTGCTGCGCTATGGCGTGCCGGTGAAGACCGCGGCGGACAAGGTTACGGAGACCGTCGACCTCATCGATTGGCACACGCCCGAGAAGAACGACTTCGCCATCGCCGAGGAGGTGACGCTCAAAGGCAACCAGGAGCGGCGGCCGGACGGGGTGATCTACGTGAACGGTCTCGCCATCGGGACCCTGGAGCTGAAGAACAGCCGGGTGTCCATCGGTGATGGCATCCGGCAGAGCCTCTCGAACCAGCAGCCCGAGTTCAACGCCTGGTTCTACAGCACGGTGCAGTTCGTCTTCGCCGGCAGTGATTCGGAGGGGCTGAAATACGGCACCACGGGCACGCCGGAGACCTATTTCCTTCAGTGGAAGGAGGACGAGGCGGACGACAGCCGCTTCAAGCTCGACAAGTACCTGCTGAAACTGTGCGAGAAGCGCCGCCTGATCGAACTGATGCATGATTTCGTGCTGTTCGACGGGGGCATCAAGAAACTGCCCCGCGTGCACCAATACTTCGGCATCAAGGCCGGGCAACCTTTCGTGCGGCGGCGCCAGGGCGGCATCATCTGGCACACCCAGGGCAGCGGCAAGAGCATCGTCATGGTGCTGCTCGCCCGCTGGATTCTGGAGAACAATCCCAACGCCCGGGTGGTCATCATCACCGATCGTGATGAATTGGACGCGCAGATCGAGGGCGTCTTCACCGAGGCCGGCGAGACCATCTACCGCACCAGCAGCGGGCGCGACCTGATGCACCAGCTCGGCCAGGCCAAGCCGCGCCTGCTGTGCAGCCTCGTTCACAAGTTCGGCCGCCGCGACGTCGATGACTTCGACGCTTTCATCGCGGACCTGGAAGGCCAGCCGAGCCAAACCGTGGGCGAGGTCTTCGTCTTCGTCGACGAGTGCCATCGCACCCAGAGCGGCAAGCTCAACCGGGTGATGAAGGCGATGATGCCCAACGCGGTCTTCATCGGTTTCACCGGCACGCCGCTGCTGAAGAAGGACAAGGCGACCAGTCTGGAGGTGTTCGGCGGCTACATCCATACCTATAAGTTCAGCGAGGCGGTGGAGGACGCCGTGGTGCTCGACCTGGTCTACGAGGCGCGGGACATCGACCAGCGGCTCGGCTCCAAGGACAAGATCGACGCCTGGTTCGCGGCCAAGACCAAGGGGCTGAACGACTGGCAGAAGGAGGAGCTGAAGCGGCAGTGGGGCACCATGCAGCGCGTGCTCAGCTCCAGGTCGCGCATGGACCGCGTGGTGAACGATATCCTCTTCGACTTCAGCGTGAAGCCGCGCCTGTCGAGCTGGCGCGGTAACGCCATCCTGGTTGCCTCCAGCATCTATGAGGCGTGCAAGTATTTCACGCTTTTTCAGCAGACGCCGCTGAAGGGCCAGTGCGCGGTGGTGACTTCGTATAACCCGCAGGCCAAGGATGTGACCCAGGAGGAGACCGGCGCCAATACCGAGACCGACCGGCAGTTCATCTACAACACCTATTCCGACCTGCTGAAGGGCGTCGATGCCAAACCGGGCATGACCAAGACCGAGACTTACGAGGCATGGGCCAAAGCGCTGTTCACCAAGGAGCCGGCCACCATGAAGCTGCTGGTGGTCGTTGACAAGCTCCTCACCGGCTTCGATGCGCCGCCCTGCACCTATCTCTATATCGATAAGTCCATGCAGGACCACGGCCTGTTCCAGGCCATTTGCCGCACCAACCGGCTCGACGGCGACGACAAGGACTTCGGTTATATCGTCGACTACAAGGATCTCTTCAAGAAGGTGGAGAACGCCATCGCGGTCTACACCTCCGAGCTGGACCACAGCGCGGGCGGGGCGGACCCCGCGGTGCTGCTGCAGGACCGGCTCAAGAAGGGCAGGGAGCGACTGGGTGATGCGCTCGAAGCCCTGGCCCTCCTGTGCGAGCCGGTGCAGCCGCCGCAGGGCGAGCTGGAGCACATCCACTATTTCTGCGGTAACACCGAGGTTCCGTCGGATCTGCAGGAACGGGAGCCGCGGCGGGCCGCGTTCTACAAGGCGACCGTCGCCCTGGTGCGCGCCTATGCCAACATCGCCGACGAACTGGAGGCCGCCGGCTACAGCGGCGCCGACATCGCCCGTCTCAAGCGGAGCCTCGACCACTATCTGAACGTCCGCGAGATCGTCCGCAAGGCCAGCGGCGAGAGCCTCGACCTCAAGCCTTACGAGGCCGACATGCGCCACCTCATCGACACCTATATCGAGGCCGATGAGCCGCGGACCATCTCGCCCTTCGACCACCTGGGCCTCCTGGAACTGATCGTGAAGACCGGCATCGCCGAGGCCATCGCCGCGCAGCTCGGCCGCCTGAAGGGCAACAAGAACGCGGTCGCCGAGACCATCGAGAACAACGTCCGCCGCAAGATCATCAAGGAGCATCTGACCGACCCGGCCTTCTACGCGACGATGTCGGCGCAGTTGCAGGAGATCATCGAGCTACGTAAGGCGAAGGCCATTGAGTATGAGGAGTACCTGAAGCGCATCGCCGCGTTGGCGCAGCGGGTGGCGGCCGGTCAGCCGCCGGACACGCCCGCGGCGCTCGACACTCCCGGCAAGCGCGCCCTCTACAACAACCTGAAGCCATCCAGCAGAGGACCAGCTGCTGCGGCGACCATCGACGAAGAGCCCGAGGCCTACGTCGTCTCCGGCGGTTCGGCCCTGGACCTGGCGCTCAAGATCGATGCCCTGGTCAGGACCGTTCGGCCCGATGGTTGGCGAGGTGTTCAGGCCCGCGAGCTGGTCATCAAGTCGGCGCTCTACGGTCTGTTGCAGGACGCGGCCGAGGTCGAGCGGCTCTTTCTGATCATCAAGGCGCAGACCGAATACTGATGGCCGCTGGGTTTCACTTGGGCGACATTGCGGTGGATGTCGTCTTCAAGGACATCAAACATATCCACCTCAGCGTCTATCCGCCGGACGGCAAGGTCCGGATCGCCGCGCCGTCGCGCATGGACCTGGACACTCTGCGCATCTTCGCCGTCTCCAAGCTCGCCTGGATCAAGCAGCAACAGCGCAAGCTGCGGGAGCAGGCGCGGGAGACGCCGCGCGAGTTCCTCGATCGCGAGAGCCACTTCCTCTGGGGCACGCGTTACCTACTCAAGGTGATCGAGGAGGAGAGCGCCCCGACCGTGGCGCTCACTCCCGGCACCCTGGTGCTACGGGTCCGGCCCGGCACCAGCGAGGAGAAGCGGCAGGCCATCATTGCCGGGTGGTATCGCCGGCAACTGAAGGAGGCCGCGACCGGACTGATCGCGCGGTGGGAAGCCATCCTTGGGGTGCAGGCGGGAAGGGTGTTCGTCCAGCGCATGAAGACCCGCTGGGGCAGTTGCAACCCCGATTCGCGTGCGATCCGGCTCAACACCGAACTGGCCAAGAAGCCGGTGCAGTGCCTTGAGTACATCGTGGCCCATGAGCTGACGCACCTGCTGGAGCGCCATCACAATGAGCGGTTCAAGACGCTGCTGGACAACAACATGCCGCAGTGGGCCCAGTATCGGGACCTATTGAACAGCCTGCCGCTGGCGCATGAGGAGTGGGGGTATTGACGCCTGGGATGTTTTCCGCACTCCTCGTGACGAGTCCGCCATCACCCCGAACTGACGCTGTTTTGCATGTATCCTGATCAGACCCGTACTATAGCCGTCGCACGTGATATAGCCTTCGGACGTGATAACCGGACGTAGGGGCGGGTTTCAAACCCGCCCCTACACCAAGGGTCTGTCTGGATATCAGGTAAGAACGCCGGAGACGACTCCGCGCCCGCCGCCAGGCGACTGACCTCAACACCATCCCAACAGGAGATTCACCGATGGCGGAGCCGCTGCACCCGGCCGCGATCCATGATTTACCCCCTTCGTGGTGACGCCGGGGGAGACCGATGTGCTGTTGGTGGTCATGGCCGTCTTCGTGCTGCTCGCCATGATCGGCGTCGGTGTTTTCTACTTCAAGCTCCATGCGCTGCCCGAGCAGATGGCGCATCGCGGCCAGAAGATGCAGTTCCAGATTGTCGCGGTGCTGGGGCTCCTGGCGCTATTCACCCACAACCACGCGTTCTGGATCGCCGGGCTGCTGCTTGCCCTGGTGCCCTTGCCGGACTTCACGACCCCGCTGTCGTCCATCGCCCGCTCCCTCGAACGGATCGCCGCGAACGGCGAACCAGCGCCGCGGCCCGCGCCCGCGCAGGCCGCGTCGCCGCCGGTCGCCGCGGATCAGCCGGCCGAACAAGGGGCGGCCTGAGCGATGTTTGAACTTCTGCTCTGCTCGTCGCTGACCATCCTGCCGGACTTCCTGTTTCGCCGCTTCGTCCAGGGCAAGCGGATCGGGCACGAGATCACGCTGTTCTCGGTCTGGTTCGAACTGCGTTGGGGCATCACCCTCTGCCTGATCCTGACCTTGAGCCTGATCACGACGATCTTCTATTTTCACCCCTCCACCAAGGCCGCCACCTCGGTGTACCGCACCGTGACGATCCTGCCGGAAACGAGCGGCCGGGTGGCTGAGACCTTCGTCGACATGAACCAACGCGTGGAAGCGGGGCAGCCCTTGTTCCGGCTCGACAGCACCGAACAGGAGGCCGCGGTGGCAACGGCCCAACGCAAGGTCGCCGAGGTCGAGGCCGCGATGGTCGTGGCCAAGTCCCAGCTCGCCGAAGCGGATGGCCGCATCGTCCAGGCGCGCGGCGCGCGCCAGCAGGCCATCGACGAGCTCGCGGCCCGGTCGGAAGTGCAGCGCCGCAGTCCGGGTTCGGTCGCGGAGCGCGATGTCGATCGGGTGCGGGTACAGGTCGACACCCAGCAGGGCGCACTCGACGCGGCCCTGGCGAGTCGTGAGGCCGTCGTCTCGGAGATGGAGTTCAAGCTCCCGGCCCAGAAGGCGAGCGCCGAGGCGGCGCTGCGCGAGGCCGAGGTGGACCTCAAGAAGACCCTGGTGGTGGCCGGGACCGACGGGATTTTGCAACAGTTCGCGCTGCGGCCGGGCGATGTGGTCAACCCGATGCTCAGACCCGCCGGCATCCTGGTGCCGGAGCGCAAGGTCACCGCCCTCTTGGCCGGTTTCGGGCAGATCGAGGCGCAGGTGATGAAGGTGGGCATGATCGGCGAGGTGACGTGCATCGCCAAGCCCTGGGTCATAGTCCCGATGGTCGTCACCGAGGTCCAGAACGTCATCGCCGCCGGCCAGGTGCGGCCGACCGACTCGCGTAGCGACCCCGTGGGAGCGGCGTCCCGCCGCGATGGATGCCGCGGTCACCCCGCACGGTCGGGTTACGCGCCCGGCCCCATCGCGGCGGGACGCCGCTCCCACGGGGGACTTTCATCTTCCGGGGTGGCTTGATGTCCCATATGATGGCCGTTAGCCTTGGCGGCCACTCACCGCCCCCTGAGGAAGGTTCGGGCCGTGCGATGCGCATCGGCATTTTTCAACCCGCTTTGCAGTGCAGAGGCAAGATCATGGATATCGCGCAGCGGATTTATGTCGAGTTTTCACCTGGGCTCAAGGCCAGGCTCAACAATCGGATCAGTTTACGGGAGGCACTGAGCTTCGCCGAGATCGGCGTGGTGGTCGACTGGCACGCGGTGCCGCCGAGCGACCCCGCCGAGCCCGGTCACGGGCTGGTGGAAAGCGTGAGTGCGACCGCGATTGCCGCGTCGCTGGTGGCTGCTGTCCCGGTGATCGAATCCGCGGTTTCACAGTATCTCGAGCACAAGGCGGTCAGTGACACCCACTTCGTCTATTGGGTCAACGAACCCCTGCTGGAGAGCAACGGCGCACCGGTCCTGGACGCCGCGGGTGAGCCCCGCACGATCCGGCGGCGCATCAGCGGTGTCGACGCCTTTCCCAATTTGCCCGACCAGGGCATCACCCTGACCATCGGCGACCAGAGCGCTTCCGTTGAAGCCGGTCAGGACGATCTCGAATCCGCGGCCGTGCGGGCCAGCCCGTCCGAGGGCTGATCAAGGCTTCAGTGCGGTGATGCATCTCAAGGTGATCGGAAGACGATGACCCAGCCCGCACGCTGACCCTCTCCCGTGGGAGCGGCCTCCGGCCGCGACGCGGCGCCACGGGAAACACTTAATGGTCGCGATCCCGCGCGGCCCCATCGCGGCCGGAGGCCGCTCCCACAGGGTCGCCGTCGGCGCTCGATGCGCCGCCGGGCCTTGACCTGACCGGCCGCGGCCGCCAGCTTGGGTGGACTTGCCGCACCCCGAGTTCTCGATGCGCCGCCGATGCCGCTGCTCCTCATCCTGCTGTTTCTGCCCTGGCTCGCCTGGGCCAATCCGGTCATGACCGAGCATGTGACCGCGCGGCTGCTGGCCGAGCGCCGGAGCGCGGCGCCGGGCCAGCCGGCCGAGCTGCTGCTGGTGCTCGAGATCCGCCCGCACTGGCACACCTACTGGCGCAATCCCGGTGATTCCGGCGAGGCGCCGCGGGTGGAGTGGACGCTGCCCGCCGGGGTGACGGCCGGTCCGCTGGGCTTTCCCTACCCGGAACTGATCCGGGTCGGACCGCTGGCGAACTACGGGTATTCCGGCCGGGCCTTGCATCCGGTGACCATCCAGGTGCCCGCGGACTGGCCGGTTGGTGAGCCGATCGCGCTGCGTGCGGCGGCCCAGTGGCTGGTCTGCGAGGAATTCTGCGTGCCGGAATCGGCGGTCCTGGACCTGACCCTGCCGACCGCGGCCGTGCCTGGGCCGGCGGACCCCGCGAGCGCGGAGCCTTTTGCCGCCGCCCGTGCCGGACTGCCGACGGGGACCATCGCCGGCGCTGCTCTGGACATTCCACCCGCCGCGGCCGGCGGCGGACTGCGGCTGACCGTCCCCTGGACGGGCGCGCGCCCGGCCGAGGTCTGGTATTTTTCCGGCGTCTGGGGCCTGATCGACCATGCCGCGCCGCAGCCGTGGCGCGAGGATGCGGGGCGCCTGCTGATCGACCTGACGCCTGGGGCCGCGTCCAGCCAGACGGACCCGGACGGCGTGCTGGTCACGCGGGCGGATGACGGGCGGGTGCAGTCGTTGACGCTCAGTCCGACAGCGCCATCCGCGGTGCCGACCGACGTAGCGGCGCCGCCGCTCGGCCTGGCGCTGGCCCTGGGCATGGCCTTCCTCGGCGGCTTGATCCTGAATCTGATGCCCTGTGTCTTTCCGGTGCTCGCCATCAAGGCGTTGGGTCTGGCGCAGCAGGGTGGATTGAGCACCGCCGCGCGGGTCGGCCAGGGGCTGGCCTACACGGCGGGCGTACTGGTGTTCTTCGGCCTGATCGCCGGACTGCTGCTGGCCCTGCGTGCCGGGGGCGCGGCCGTCGGCTGGGGCTTCCAGTTGCAATATCCGCCGGTGGTCGCCGGTCTGGCCTATCTCTTCCTGGTGCTGGGTCTGAGTCTGGCCGGCGCCGTGACCCTGGGCGGACGCTTGATGGGGCTGGCGGGCGGTGCGCTGCCGGGCCGTCGCGGGGACGGTCTGGCCGAGGCCTTCTGGACCGGCGCGCTGGCGGCGCTGGTCGCCGCCCCCTGCACCGCACCCTTCATGGGCGCGGCCCTGGGGTATGCCGTGACCTTGCCCTGGCTGCCGGCGCTCGCGATCCTGCTCACCCTGGGGCTGGGCTTGGCGGCGCCCTTCCTGCTGGTGTCCGCGGTGCCCTTCCTGGCCCGGCGGCTGCCGCGGCCGGGCGCCTGGATGGACACACTCAAGCAATTGCTGGCCTTTCCGATGTTCGCCACCGCGGCCTGGCTGGTCTGGGTGCTGAGCGTGCAGACCGGACCGACCGGGGTCGCGCTGGTGCTTACGGGGCTGCTGATGCTGTCCTTCGGGCTCTGGCTGCGCGAGCGCACCGCTCTGGGGTCCGACCGTCGGCGTCTGGCGGGCGGTGCCGCCGCCCTGGCGGCGCTGGCCGTCGCCCTGTGGCTGGCGGTGCTGACCGCGCAGTCAGTCCCGGTCGCGCCGTCCGCGGCCGGCGGCGGCACCCACGCCAATGGTCTGGTGAGTGAGTCCTACACTCCGGAGCGGCTGGCCGCGGCGCGCGCCGAGGGCCGCCCGGTGTTCGTCAACATGACGGCCGCCTGGTGCATCACCTGTCTGGTCAACGAGCGGGTGGCGCTCGACACCGCGGCGGTCGCCGCCGCTTTCGCCCGCGGCCAGGTGCTGTATCTCAAGGGCGACTGGACCAATCGGGACGCCGCCATCACCGACTATCTGGCCGGTTTCGGACGCAACGGCGTGCCGCTCTACGTGTTCTATCCGCCCGGTGAACCGCCGCGCGTTTTGCCCCAGGTCCTGACCCCGGCCGGCGTCATCGCGGCCCTGGCCCCTACGATCCCGCCAAACCAATCCCCACCAGAGGAATGATGTCCATGCGCGCTTCCCGTCCCCTCTTCACCATAAAAACCCCGTGGCTCGCCGCCCTGGCACTCGCCGCCGTGCTGGGCGCACCCGCGGTCAGCGCCAAGCCGGAGGTGGGTCAGCCGGCACCCGCCTTCAGCGTCACCGACACCACCGGCAAGACCTGGGACCTCCCGGCCGTCGCCGGCAAGACCGTCGTCCTGGAGTGGACCAACCACGACTGTCCCTATGTGCGCAAACACTATGACAGCGGCAACATGCAGGCCCTCCAGAAAGAGGCCACCGGTCAGGGCGTGCTCTGGCTATCGGTCATCTCCTCGGCGCCGGGCAAGCAAGGCAATGTCAGCCCGGCCGAAGCCGACGGGCTCACCAAGACCCGCGACGCCGCCCCCACCGCGGTCCTGCTCGACCCCGCGGGCACCATGGGCCAGGCCTACGGCGCCCAGACCACGCCCCACATGTACGTGATCGACGGCAGCGGCACCCTGGCCTACATGGGCGGCATCGACGACCGCCCGACCACCAGTAAGGCGGACATCCCCGGCGCCAAGAACCAAGTCCGCACCGCCCTTGCCGACCTGGCCGCCGGCAAGCCGGTCGCCACCGCGGTGACCCGGCCCTATGGCTGTTCGGTGAAGTACTGACGGGCAATCTGTCGCCGCGGGTCGGCTTGGCCCGCGGCGCTGACCCGTAGGATGCGGTGAGGAACGGACACTGGTGGCGAATTGCGCTCAAACGGGCGTATCCGCCGCACCGGCTTGGTTCAGATTCCGGAATGTCTCACGCCAAGGCGCCAAGACGCCAAGGTTCTTCAAGGCGCTATCGAAATCGGAGGCGCTCGCGGGGTGACGGGGGTCACCGCAGGATCGCGCTCTTCTTGGCGTGCTTGGCGCCTTGGCGTGAGATAGGTTCTTTCCAGACTCCGCGGTCGGGAGAATTCGCCACCAGTGTCCGTTCCTCACCGCATCCTACGGGCTGGCGGTGATCACCAACCATCATCTCCAGCAGTGGGCTAACCAGTTGGCCGTCCTCAAGGCACGGGTGGCGACCAATCCCTTTGCCGTTGTGGCGCTGGCCCAACTGGCGGCCCATCGCCGCTCCTCCGATCCTGAGCGCAAGGCCAGCAAACGCGAGATCATCTGGCTGCTTTACGCCTCCGGTTACGGACGCGGAGACGTGCTGGCCCTGCTGCGTTTCATCGACTGGATGCTGCGGCTGCCCCCGGCCCTTGAACGTGAACTGCGCGGCGAACTGATCGCACTCGAGGAGCAACAGAAAATGTCCTATGTCATGAGCATTGAACGCATGGCCGAAGAACGCGGTGAACAGCGCGGCGAAGCCCGCATCCTGCTGCGGCAACTCACCCTCAAGTTTGGCGGCCTGTCACCCGAGATCCAACAGCGCATCAGTGAAGCCGATGCCGACACCCTGCTCGTGTGGTCCGAGCGGGTGCTCAGTGCAGACACGATTGATGACATCGTCGATTAACCGCTGAGTACCGTGAACGTCGCGCAGCGACCCTGTGGGAGCGGCGTCCCGCCGCGATGGGGCCGGGGTCACCGCGGCACCGCATCGCGGCGCGACGCCGCTCCCACGGGGGACATGCATCGTCCACGGTGACCGATGTTCCTTTCATGGCCGCTAGCCGGAGGGTGCCCGACGGACGGTGTTTTGCCTTGGATGGGGGCCACCGGCTAAAGCCTCGGCCTCCAGTTGGGGCCGGGGCCACCCCGTCCATCCGCGATCGGGCGCCGCGCTTGCCGTGCGGCCGTGTCGGCGGCTACGCTTGGGTTCTGCCCCACGCGGGAGACCCTGCATCGGATGCCGAACACCGCCATGACCCAGCCAATCCGCCTGCTGCATCTGTCAGACATTCATTTCCGCGCCGGCACGGCCTGGGATGCGGACCCGGTGCTGCGTGCCCTGCGTACCTTCATCGCCGCTGAGATCAAAACCGGGCGCGCTCCGGATCTGGTGGTGATCACCGGCGACTTGGCGCACGCCGGAACAGCCGATGACTACGCGCTGGCGCGGCGCTGGCTGGACGCCCTGTGGTCGACACTGAATCAGGACCGCCCCGAGCCATTGCCCCAGAACCGCCTGCTGCTGGTTCCCGGCAATCACGATGTGGATCGCCGTCGGGTCAGCCGGGGTGTTCGCAGCATTCAGGATGGTCTGCTGAGCGCGCAATCCCAGAACGACATCGCCGAGACGCTGCAAGACCAAGGCGACCGTGAACTGCTCCTCAAGCGCCACACCGACTACCTGGACTTCTACGGCGCCTGGCTCGACGAGCCCCAGCCCCGGCCCTGGTGGCAGCGTCGCATCGACCTCCAGGGTCAAAGCCTGCACGCCGCCGGCCTCGACTCCGCCTGGATGGCCTGCGGCGACGCGGACCGCGGCCGCCTGCTGCTCGGCCGCTACCAGGTCAATCAGACCGTGCTGCACCCGGACGCCGAGGGCGCCGACTGGCGCCTCGCCCTGCTGCATCACCCCTGGGACTATCTGGCGGAGTTCGACACCCACGAAGCGCGCCGGACCATCCATCTGCACCGGGATCTCGTGCTGCGCGGCCATCTGCACGCGGGTGAGGCGTTTCGCGTGCTGCCGCCCGATCCGGCCCGCGCCTGCCTGGAACTGGCCGCCGGCTGTGCCTATGACGGCAGCCGGCACCCCAACGCCTTTCAATGGATCGAACTCCAGGCGGCGCCGCGACGGGTCCGGGTGCTGTTCCGCGCCTGGGTCAAGGGCGAATGGATCGTCGACCGCAATCAGCCCGGCTGCCCGGACGGCGCGGCGGACTTCGACCTCGCCCCGGTCCAGCCGCCGGCCCCGTCGATCACCGGCCGCGAACCGCCCCCTGCCGACCCTACCCGCTATCTCGACACCCTGTGGGAGGACACCGCCAACCTCGCCATCCGCGGCATCAAGACCGGCCGGGCCGAGGCCAACCGCATCCCCATCGTCGACCTCTATATCGAATTGCAGGCCACCGGTGCCGCCGCCGGCCAGGGTCAGGACGCGCGTCTCGGGGCGCACCGGTCCGGCGCCAGCCCACTGCACGCCGCGCTGGTCCATCACCGTCTGCTCATCATCGGCGACCCCGGCTGCGGCAAGACCACCTTCCTGCGCTGAGACATTTGCGCTGCGGCGTTTTTCGCGGACGCGCCGGAACCCGGGGTCGGCGCCAGGTGGGCTGACGCACAGGCATTTCCTGGCGAGCATCGGCGAAATCGGGTCGCCGGGGCGCCCATTTGA
>Ga0247841_10006698_pt1 | contig 17595 bp, 12 predicted proteins | sample LaCruzMarch2015__2_FD_192410 | JGI IMG/M metagenome (GOLD analysis project Ga0247841, IMG submission 192410) | Freshwater microbial communities from meromictic Lake La Cruz, Castile-La Mancha, Spain - LaCruzMarch2015_18m | ecosystem: Environmental > Aquatic > Freshwater > Lake | place: Spain... | reverse complement strand
ATGCCGCGATATCCGTTTCGCCGGTCCTGGTCAGTTTCGGCACAGCACCCACAACGAACCCGGTTCCGGCAAGGTTCGTGATGCTGACCGTCCCGTTATTGTAGCCGGTCGCCGGGGTGATGCTGGTAACTGTTGGGGCTGCAACTAAACTGACCGTGATATAATTTGTCCGTGTCTTGGTATTACTTCCCGCAGAGTTAGTCGCGGTCAGTGCAACGGTGTAAGTGCCGATGCTGGCGTAGGTGTGCGTCGGGTTCTGGGGGGTAGACGTATTCGCATCACCGAAGTCCCAGCTCCAGCTGGTTGGCGTGTTGGTCGAGCTGTCGGTGAATGTGACGAGTAACGGTACTATACCTGCGGTAGGAGTGCCGGTGAAACTGGCAACCGGGACTGCTACACCGGAACCGACCGTGATGTAATTTGTTCGCGTGAGGGTATTACTTCCCGCAGAGTTTGTCGCAGTTAGTGCCACCGTGTAAGTACCGTTGCTGGAGTAACTATGTATCGGGTTCTGGAGCGTTGACGTGCCACCATTACCGAAGTCCCAGCTCCAGCTGGTTGGTCCGTTGGTCGATCTGTCGATGAACTGGACGGCTAATGGTGAGGTGCCGGAGGTGGGAGTTCCGTCGAAGTAAGCGACCGGGGCTGGGGTTGGACCAGGTGGGGTCTCATAGGTATATGCGCCCGTCCCACCAGTTGAGGTGCCATTCGGTGTGGTGACGACAACGTCAACGGCTCCGGCTGCATGGGCGGGTGTAGTCGCTGTGATCGAAGTACTGCTGACAACCGTGACACTGGTTGCCGCGGTGCCACCAAAGGTTACTCCGGTCGCTCCGATAAGGTTCGTCCCGGTGATGGTTACAGCGGTGCCACCCGCTGTCGTGCCGGAAGTCGGAGAGATGCTGGTGAACGTGGGTGCCGGACCTGTGACGTTGATCCACGATACTTGCAGCGAAATGTTCGTACCATACGCGTTTGTCGCATTCAGTTTGATGGTGTAATTGCCCGCCGTTGCGAAGGTGTAGGATATGTTTGCCTGGTCTGCCGCAGTTCCATTAAAACTCCACGTCAGCGGTGTGGCTGTGTTGTTGGTTGCGTTCCAGACCCAGCTTATCGGAGTCCCGGTCGATGTGTCGTTGAACACCATCGTAAACGGTGCAACACCCGCCCAACCCTGAGATGTACTATTTGTCGCTACTGATGTGTTCGTGGAACTGAAACTGGCGACCGGTGCCGGAGCAGCGGATGCCGAACTCACGTTCACCCACGTTACCTGCGTCGAAATGTTCGACCCTAACGAGTTCGTTGCATTCAGTTTGATGGTGTAATTGCCTGGTATCGGAAACGTATACGATATGTTTGCCTGGTTTGCCGCAGTTGTATTGAAACTCCACGTCAGCGGTGTCGCTGTGTTGTTGGTTGCGTTCCAGACCCAGCTTGTCGGGATCCCGGTTGATGTGTCGTTGAACACCATTTGGAACGGTGCAACACCCGCCCAGCCCTGAGAGGTAGTGTTGGTTGCTACTGATGTGTTCGTGGAACTGAAGCTGGCGACCGGGGCTACCGGAGCTGCACTCACATTCACCCACGTGACCTGCGTCGAAATGCTTGACCCTAACGTGTTCGTTGCGTTCAGTTTGATCGTGTAGTTGCCTGCCGTTTTGAATTCATACGATATGTTTGCCAGCGTCACGGTGGTGGTATTGATATAAAACGGTACATTATTGCCGGTTACATTCGTTGCGTTCCAGACCCAGCTTATCGGAGTACCGGTCGATGTGTCGTTGAACACCATACTAAACGGTGCAACACCCGCCCAGCCCTGCGAGGTAGTGTTGGTTGCTACTGATGTGTTCCTGGAACTGAAACTCACGACAGGCGCCAGACTCCTTCTGAACTCAAGGCGCGCGCCGACCACCGCATACGTATACGACGCAATATCAGACGGAGCCAGAGCCCCGACCCCCGCTTTCCCGGCATTATCACAATAGCCGCCCGACTGCAGAATATTTGGATCGGCAGCAGTTCCTGATCTCGGAGCATAATAATAATCCGATAAATAGGAGTTTGTATAATCTGTAGTACTAGTTTGTGACGGTAGGAATAACGGTCGGGCAACATCCGTATTAGTTAAATTTATTTGCCAGCCTTCTGTGGGAAGTGCTCCGACAGATTGGTTGTCGTTTACCCCTAAGGGAATGGCAAATGTTGTTGCCTGACCGGTTAGTCCCAATCCCGTTGCGTTAATTACATTAGTACCGGTTGTTGTTGCGGTAAACCCGTCCTGGAACTGCCAGACATTCCCCCACAGGTTTTCAATACCTCTGTAGGATACAGGGGTTTTACCATAGAGACCCGTCCCGTTACCCGTGGCATTAATTGCGTAGATTGCTGCATCGATGCCATCCGCTCCACTGTTTGAAGGGGTGGAGCCACCAGTATCGACAATTCCTCTCGATCCCGTCCATGCGGTCTGACTGTCTAAGGTAACCATTTCGGTATAGAACAGTTGTCGTAACGCTGATAACGTCCAGACGTTGGTTATACCCCACCCGGCACCTTTGTTTTCAGCATAAGTTCGTGCCGCACCGATAGTCATCGTGATAGTCGGCTCTTTTCCGGTTGCACTTTGTAATTTACTGCCAACCAGATTCGCATCGTATCTGCCTACGTAATAGTATGCCGCTGCTGTTCCCGCTTCGGTTCCGGTACCCCGTTGGTTGAACATCGGTGCTACGGTATAATGGAGTGCTTCTTGTGCATCGGGTGATATCCAGTAAGAGAAATTCCCATTGGCATAGGTACTGCACGTATAAAATAGCGGGATCTCTACCATCACATCCCCGTATGTGCCGGTTAAATCTAAACCGGTGCCACGATTATCTGAGCCGTAAAGAACTGGGGTAGAGTTGCTTGCATTTACCACAACCGTTTTCATGCCACTCCACGGCAGATGGGAGTTGAACCATGCCGCACTCCCATTAGGAATTACCGCTCCGGTCGAATCTATCTGGTACAACCGGGGGGATGAATCCGATGTGTTCCACCGGAACCCGATAACACCGGCAATTGATGGGGTGGCAGTCACCGTATATACCGCCGAAGTCGTTGCGGCAAGGATGCTGGTAGTGCCACTTTCACAGGAGATAATGTAGTATGTACCAGCAGTCTTCCCGACCAGACTCACACTGTCAACAGTTGTCTCAACAGAGTCTGGCAGGGAAATCCCGGTCTTTACCGCAGTTCCCGTGGGTGTGGCAGCACCCGTCCCGAGGTAAAGGTCAACGTTCGTGAGGGTGCCGGTGGGATTGAGGGTCAGACCGTTCACAACCGTCCCCGCAGTCCCTGTGGTGGTACCCCCCGCGATCAGGTAGGTCGTCGGGAAGATATACGCAGCGCCGGCGTTTTCACCAGCCGTGTCGTTGCTACTCGCCCCGACGAGCGCTCCTGCCCCCGCACTATTGAGCGCTACGGAATTGCCGAAGTTTTCATTCGCTGCGCCACCAGTGAATGTCATGGTCGCGGATGATGCTGGAGTCGTGCCGCTCCACCCACTCCCAGGCCTCTCAAAGAGATACGCGGCGCCGGCGTTATTACCTGCCGTGTCGTTGTTAAGCGCGCCAACGAGCGCTCCTGCCCCCGCACTATTGAGCGCTACGGAATAGCCGAACTGGTCATCCGCATAGCCACCAATGAATCGTGCGGTCGCGGATGATGCTGAAGTCGTACCGCTCCACCCCCCGGCGGGCCTCTCAAAGAGATACGCGGCACCGGCATAATCACCTGCCGTGTCGTTGTAGTATGCCCCGACGAGCGCTACTGCCCCCGTACTATTGAGCGCTACGGAATTGCCGAACTTGTCCCCATCTTTGCCACCGGTGAATGTCACGGTCGCGGCTGAAGCTGAAGTCGTACCGCTCCATCCCCCGGCGGGCCTCTCAAAGAGATACGCGGCACCGGCGTCCCAACCTGCCGTGTCGTTATTATACGCCCCGAAGAGCACTACTGCCCCCGTACTATTGAGCGCTACGGAATTGCCGAAGTTATCGTCCGCATTGCCACCGGTGAATGTCGCGGTCGCGGCTGAAGCTGAAGTCGTACCGCTCCACCCCCCGGCGGGCCTCTCAAAGAGATACGCGGCACCGGCTTGCCCACCAGCTGTGTCGTTAGCGATCGCCCCAACGAGTGCCACAGCCCCCGTACTATTGAGCGCTACGAAATAGCCGAACCAATCATCCGCTGCGCCACCGGTGAATCGTGCGGTCGCGGATGAAGCTGAAATCGTGCCGCTCCACCCACCATCGGGCCTCTCAAAGAGATACGCGGCACCGGCGTTCGTACCTGCCGTGGCGTTCAGATACGCCCCGATAAGTACTACTGCCCCCGTACTATTGAGCGCTACGGAATAGCCGAAGTAGTCCTCGGCATGACCACCGGTGAATCGTGCGGTCGCGGATGAAGCTGAAATCGTGCCGCTCCACCCACCATCGGGCCTCTCAAAGAGATACGCGGCACCGGCGTCCGTACCTGCCGTGTCGTTGGTGCGCGCCCCGATGAGTACTACTGCCCCCGTACTATTGAGCGCTACGGAATAGCCGAAGAAGTCCTGGTTATAACCACCGGTGAATCGTGCGGTCGCGGATGATGCCGGCACTACGACCGGGTCGATAGTGACCGGGTAGACCGCACCGGTATCGTCAACAACCCACAAGAGTGTCCTGCCATCGGTCGCAAGGGATGCGGGAAGGGATCTGCCGTCAGAAGAGAACGCGTGCAGACCCGTGTACGTAAAGAGGGGTATCCCCGCTGGATTGACAATAGTGAGCGTCTGCTCGTCTTTGCGGGAGAGAGAATTGTTGCCGGTAAGTTCGAACCTGACCTGCAGCAGACCGCTCCCCGTCGGGCGGCCTGTGATGGTCAGACCCTGCTCAACGCCGTTGTTATTGTTCCTGTACCACTCCGTGTACTCCTGCCGCGTGATGTTCAGTTGCCGCCCGTCAGCTTGAACATGACCCTTCCCGGCAGGGAAGAGCCCGTCACCCCTCCCGATGCCAAGGAGGGTCAGCCCGAATGCGTTCTTTCCTTCGGAGAATTTTGCCGTGCCGTCCCGCGTGTACGTAAACGTGATCTGGTTCGCTGCATTGCGGGCATACCAGTCACCGGTCGCCGCATCGTAGGAAAACGCATGAAGAGTGTTCTGTATCAGGGACTTCAGTCCCGCTGCTTCAGAAGGTGCGAGCTTCTCATCGATTACAGCAAAGGGGTCTGCCCCGTTCCCGCCCGTTCGGGTTTCCTTCGTACCCCCGGTGGAGAGGAGCGCCGTGCTGCTGTCCGGCGCTGCAACGCGGGTGGGGAATAATCGTGCCCTCCACCCGGCACTGCTGTTCTGCTGAGTCCATGCCTGCGTAAAGTTCTCGTACGAAAACAGGAGTCGCCCGGAGAGCGGAGACTCAGGGGAGTTGATTGCCGCTGCTGACAGAACAGGATTCTTTGTATTGGAAAGGTTGGGATGCAGAGCCAAGTTAGCTGCTGATGCAATTGAAGTTATGAGTGCGACACAAAGAACAAGAACGAGAAGCAGACGGAGAGAGAGGGGATTATGTCGCATATGATCGCACCCTCATTTTTTCACGCCAGTATTTTTGGGGGGAGACCGGATGGATTGATCCAGAGAACCCACAGCAGCTACCGGTGCTACTGTTACCCTGACGAAAAAACGTAAAAATACAAAAAAAGCAGAAAATTTATTCATTTTTCATGACACCCCCCACATACTACCGCTTAGGGTACCAGTCCCACCATAATCCATGGAGCGGACCGGTTGCGGACCGGTGTGCTGGTCTGAAAATTGTGCAGGTTCAACGGGGAGCATAATCCATGCCGGGTAAAATGAGATCCTCCTTGCCGCTGTACCTGCGGTGAGAAAGGGAATACTGATACGAATTGCCAGCCATAAAAATTTTGACTGCATACATTCACTCCATATCCTGCTCGCTTAAGCACAAACATTTGGTCATGCAAAATGTACTTGGAACGGCTCAGCATATCCTACTTGAATTTACCTGCTGGCGATCGACAACTTCCACCCGAATTAACGATTTATGTATGTTCTCTACGATATTTTTCTCAATCGTTGAGATCATCAAACATGCATGAAAGTCATTCTGACTTTAATTCGCGTTTTTATGTATACAACGTCTTACTACCATCTGTAATGAGTTATATGTAGGGTTAATTTCCATTTTTTGTTTCAAAAAATGAAAGTTATCCCATATATTTTTAATGGGGGTAACTATAGAGGATTTCAAATAACTGCATTAATTTTGGATTCAAGCACTTATTCACGACGAAGTTTAATTATCACTTCATTAAATAACAGGGTTTTTCGAAATCCTCTAATGGTTGAAAGATTTAGATTATGTCGATGTAGAAATCAAATTATGAAGAGGAAGGAAGACCCACAAATAAATTTATATAGTTAAACGTTAAACAATATTTAAATATTTCTTGGCAAATGATGAAAGTTACCCCCACTGAATTGGTGATGATGCAGGGGACTGATGCCGCACCGCTCAGCTGAATAAAAACGAGAGAAACTCCGGTGCATCTTTCATACCGAAACTCCCTTTTTGTGCCTCGCGTTCCGAGAACTGCGTCGTTGCATCCCGCTCTTTTCCCCAGATCACAAATGGCACCGGTTCCCGGGAATGTGTCTTTATGCGGATGGGTGTGGGATGGTCGGGGAGCACCGCAACCACGCCGTCAAACTTTTCATGGATCATGCCAACGACATCATCCACGCGTTCAATCGCTCGCACTTTCTCCTCCACACTGCCAAGGTGCCCTGCTTCATCCGGGGCTTCTATATGGAGATACAGGAAGTCGAGGTGTCGTATGGCATCGAGTGCATACCGCGCCTTTGCGGCGTAATCTGTGTCAAGATAACCGGTTGCACCGGGAACCGTGATCACTTCCATGCCTGCACACTTCGCGATACCTTTGAGCAGGTCCACCGCCGAGATGATACCACCGGTCTTTTCGTATTTATCTTTAAACAGGGGAAATGCGGGTCGCCGTCCCCCGCTCCAGGGCCAGATCTGCGTCGCGGGGGGTTTTCCCGCTTTTACCCGTGCGAGATTGACCTGATGGCGGGCAAATACCTCCCGGCTCTTTTCCATGCACGAAAGGAGGAGCTGGGCATCCCTTCCGTGTGGCAGGTACCCCGCTATATTCTGCTCCACAATGTCATGGGGGGGCGTGGATGTGGCACCGTTACCCCCCGGGATCACGAGGAGATTGCGGTAACTCACACCGGCTCGTACGGTTGCATCGGGAACAACCGGGGCAAGCGCAGAAAAAAGCGCTGCCCCTTCCGCGCTTGAGATGTGCCCTGCGGAAAAGTCTGCCATTATTTCGTTTCTGACAGTGACGAGGTTGCAGCGGTACGCAACATCAGTGGGAGCGAGGTCAACACCCATACTCATCGCTTCGAGCGGTCCCCTCCCGGTGTAGTACTTTTGCGGGTCGTAACCGAGAATAGACATATTGGCAATATCGCTGCCTGCCTCGTACCCGTCAGGAATCGTGCGGAGCATTCCGCACGCGCCTTCTGTTGCGAGCCGGTCCATATGGGGCGTCCGTGCATATTCAAGCGGTGTTTTTCCCCCCAGTTCCGGGACCGGCTCATCCGCCATACCGTCCCCGAGAATAACGATATACTTCATGATATCCGCATCTGGCTGTGTTCACCGGCTGTTGAGCATCGAACGGGTGGCGATCCGGACACTCTCCCGTGAGCCAAGCCGGGGTTTCCAGCCCAGATCTGTTATCTTTTCAATCCCCAGCTGCATCTTTGGCACGTCGCCGACCCATCCCCGCTTCCCACCGGTAAACCGGTGGCGGACGGACGGGAGATGCATCTCGTCTGCCACAATTCCGGCGATCGTCTTCACATCGATCCAGTCCTCAGATCCAATATTGAACGTATTGACCGGCTCCTTTGCCTGCCCAACCGCATAGAGCATCGCTTCCACACACTCGTGCACTTCAAGGTAGGACTTGGTCTGCCGCCCGTCACCAAGGATCTCCAGCTCTTCTGGATTTTGCCTGAGTTTATAAATAAAGTCCGTGATTACGCCGTGACCACTCCTCTCCCCTATGATATTGGCGAACCGGAACACCCATGACCTCATTTGAAAGGAATGACAGTAGGCAGAGATCAGTGCCTCGCAGGCAAGTTTGGATGCGCCATAAACCGATATCGGTTCGAGTGGTGTATAGTCCTCCGGTGTCGGGATGACAGTTGCCTCTCCGTATATCGTTGACGTGGACGTGAATACCAGTTCAGGTACTCCGTGGGTTCGCATCGCTTCGAGCACCCGGTATGTCGCCACAATATTGTTCCGGATGGTCGGATCCGGGGTCATCGCACTCTGCCGGACGTCCGGATCTGCCGCAAGGTGATATACCCGGTCAGCACCCTTTATTGCGTCCTGCCAGCCATCGGTTAACAGGTCAATCTTTTCGAGCCGCACATTTCCTGAATCAAGATGACGTGCGATCGTTTCTGTGCTCCCGAGCAGAAGCATATCGATGACCAGTACCTTATCACCCCGTGCCACAAGGGCATCCACCAGATGCGAGCCGATAAATCCGGCACCGCCAGTCACCACTGCAAACATCTATACCTATTATGTAATCCATGCTATAGGATTACTGCTATGTTTATCGGGATTGATCACGGCACGACCGGGATGCGGTTTGCCGGTGAAACCGGACAATTTAAAATTACGCGCGAAGTGGCAAAAGGTTTCACCATTGCGGATCTTTTTAAGATCTGCCCTCTTTGTGACATCGAGGGTATCGCTCTTTGCTACTCGATGGGCGACAATATTTCCGCTATTACGGATATCAGAAAAGTCAAAAATCGCGGGATAGTCAGCCGCGAAGGTGCAGGTAAACATATTGGCGGAGGCACACGGGTCTTTGACGAAGTGGCAAAGAGCGGCATCCCCACTGTTTTGATCCCCGGGTTGCATCGCGGATCCCCGACAGACCCCCGTTTCAAGGCATATTCGCATCAGGCAAGCCCGGAAAAGATTGGGATTGCATACGAAGTCTGCGATGCGCTTGGTGCGGATGTGGTGGTTTCCGATGTGAGTTCCAACACCGTTACGCTCCTTGTCACTGCGGGAAAACTTGTTGGTGCGTTTGATGCCTGCATTTTTGCACCGGGTACGCAGCATGGTGCGCTGGATGTCGATGCGATCCGTCGGGTGGATGCCGGAGAATGTACGGCGAACGAAGCCTTTCAACACGCGGGGGTAAACTTTTCCCTACCGGAACTGGATCAACTGCGGGCTGTTGCCATGTTCTCGGCAATGGAATGCGCCGCGCTCCTCGTCTTGAACAAACGTGCACAGGTTGCACTTGCGGGATCACTTGCGCCGTTTGTTGCACCCGAAGTAGAGGCGCTGCTGTGCCGCAAAGTAACCATTTATGATGAATGGTGCGCTTCCCGCGGGCTTGCAAAGATTGCCCGGGACGTCTTTTCGGGAACGAATGAGATCCTCGGGCTCGGTATGGATCTCTAGATTTATATCGATCAATCATGTAAAATTATTAGGGGATTTTTTCTTGAGAGAGTTACGCATCCACGGCAGAGGGGGTCAGGGATCGGTCACCGCTGCGGAATTGATTGCTGTTGCTGCATTTGAAGGAGGCGTCTTTTCACAGGCGTTCCCGGCATTTGGTGTCGAGCGGCGCGGCGCCCCGGTCCAGGCATTTGTGCGGTTTGATGACAAGAAGATCCGGCTCCGAAGCCAGATCTATGAACCGGATTACATCATTGTGCAGGACAGCACGCTCATAAAAGACGTGAACGTTTTTCTGGGTGTCAAAAAAGGCGGGATCGTGATTGTCAATACCGAAAAAGCGCCGGATTACAAGGTGCCTGAAGGCGTGAAACTGATTACGATTGACGCAACATCCATTGCGCTCAAAGTGATAGGGCTCCCGATCACGAACACTGCACTCATGGGCGCTTTCGCAGCAGCAAGCGGGGAGATCAAGTTCTCGGCACTGGAAAACGCGCTCAGGCACCGGTTCCCGAAGGAACTGGCAGAGAAGAATATCGAAGCGGCAAAACAGGCGTTTGATACCGTCAAGGGGGCAGCATAATGGCTCTTGCAGTAGGGTGCCGTGCCCGTCCTGGTAAAGCCCGTGACAATAAGACCGGTTCATGGCGTGTGTTCAAGCCGTTCTTTGATCATGAGAAATGCTCCCAGTGCGGGACGTGCAAAACGATCTGCCCTGAAGGGTGCATCAGTGAGGATGCCGATGGCACATTCACTCCGGATTATACGTATTGTAAAGGATGCGGGCTGTGTGCCACGGAGTGTCCTGGTGAAGCAATCGAAATGAAACAGGAGGAGAAGTAGATGCTCGAACTTACCGAAGGCTCGCTTGCGATCGCCGATGCAGTCAGGCTCTGCCGCCCGCAAGTGATCGCTGCCTACCCGATTACCCCACAGACACATATCGTGGAGGCGCTTGCCGATATGGTGGCAAACGGCAAACTCGATGCAGATTATATCACCGTAGAAAGCGAATTCTCGGCACTCTCTGCCTGTCTTGGGGCAAGTGCGGCAGGTTCGCGTACCTATTCCGCTACCACATCGCAGGGACTTGCCCTGATGTTTGAGGTCTGTTTCAATGTAGCCGGGATGCGTTTTCCCATCGTGATGTCGATTGCCAACCGGGCACTCGGAGCCCCGCTCTCGATCTGGAACGACCAGCAGGATTCGATCTCTCTTCGGGACTCCGGCTGGCTCCAGTTCTATGCAGAGGACAATCAGGAAGCCACCGACCTGCACTACATCGCATTCCGGGTTGCAGAAGACAATGCAGTCCTTCTGCCAGCATTTGTCTGTTTTGACGGGTTCATCCTTTCCCACACCTATGAGCCGGTAGAGATGCTCAAACAGGCGGATGTGGACAAATATCTGCCGACATTCGCGCCAAAGGAACGGCTCGATGCAGCGGATCCAATCAGCTTTGGCATGTTTTCGACACCGGATTACTATCTTGAATTCCGTTACGAGATCGATAAAGCACTCAAAGATGCAAAATCAGTCATTGAAAAGGCAGGAAAAGAGTTCGCGCAGCAGTTCGGCAGGGACTACAGTGCAATGGTCGAAGGCTACCATCTTGCGGATGCAGAGACGGTGCTCGTTGCGATGGGGTCCATCTGCGGTACTACAAAAGATGCGATTGACGAGATGCGGGCAGAAGGCAAAAAAGTCGGACTGTTAAAGATACGGGTGTTCCGCCCGTTCCCGGCACAAGATCTGGCAAAGGCACTATCCGGTGCAAAGAGAATCGCGGTGCTTGACAAAAATATCTCGCTGGGTTCAAAAGGTGCGCTTGCACTTGAGATCAAGGATGCACTCTACGGCTCCGACATACCTGTCTATGATTACATCATCGGGCTCGGAGGGAGAGACGTGAGGAAGAAAGACATAAAAGAGGTTGTTGCTCTTGCAGAGAAGGGCACGGGCGATCTATTCTACGGGCTCAAAAAGGAGGTGCTCTGAAATGGTAGACAAAGATCTCGAACTCTTCGACTGCGGACACCGTGCCTGCGGGGGTTGCGGTGCGGCGCTTGCCGCCCGGTTAGTGCTGAAAGGTGCAGGCACAAATACGATCGTCGTCTCAGCGACCGGGTGCATGGAGGTATTCTCAACGCCGTATCCGGAGACCTCGTGGAAAGTCCCGTGGATCCACTCGCTTTTTGAGAATGCGTCGGCGGTCGCTTCCGGTGTTGTAGCATCCTTAAAAAAGCAGGGTCGGACCGAGAAAGTGATTGTCATGGGCGGTGACGGTGCAACCTTTGATATCGGCATGCTGTGCATCAGCGGTGCATTCGAACGTGGGCACGATTTCACCTACATCTGCTACGATAACGAGGCATACATGAACACTGGTATCCAGCGTTCCGGTGCGACGCCCTATGATGCCAGCACCACCACCAGCCCGGCAGGCTCCTGCTCGTTTGGCAATAAGCTCCCAAAAAAGGATATGCCGCAGATCCTCGCGGCGCATGGTGCTCCCTACGTCGCAACTGCATCCGTCGCGTACCCGATGGATCTCATGCAGAAAGTGGAAAAAGCGATCAACACACCGGGTTCCTGCTATGTGCAGATTCATGCTCCATGCTGCACCGGTTGGGGGTTTGAAGGTGAGCAGACGGTTGCCATCGCCAAGCTTGCGATTGAGACCGGGCTCTGGGTGAATTTCGAAATGATCGATGGCAAGGTGGCGAAAGTAAAAAAGGTGGTGCGGAAACCGGTCGAGGAGTACTTAAAGACACAGAAGCGGTTCCGCCACCTGTTCAAACCAAAGCGGCAGGATGCCGAGATTGCGGCGATCCAGGCGATCTCTGACAGGAATGCCGAGAAGTACGGCATCGATATCAAACTGAAGAAGGAATAATCAGAGCCCGTCCAATCCGGGATTTTGCATATAAAACCCCCTTTCTTTTTTACGAGGCAGTAATCCTACTGACGGTATTGTGCAGGTTTTTTTGTGATTCTGTCCAACGATGATCCCTCCAGATTGGACGGAGCCCGTCCAATCAAGGGTTTAGCAGATAAAACCCCCACCCATTTTCCTGAAGCAGTGATCCTGCAGGCAGCAAGAATCTCCCCGCCGATCCAAACCGGCAGATTTATATAGTATCCAGACTGCCTTTCATGGTTTTCTTCGCTGATGAAACCAAAGGGCTCACACTAAGTGAGATTCTACCGAATCGAATGTCGATCTGCCAGTATTTGCAGTATGTGGATCTGTATCACCTTGAACGATACGTAACAGAGCACTGCTACAAAATCGGGAGAGAACGAACCATCTACGATCCACTCATCATGCTGAAACTGATGATTGTGAAGTTCTTTCGCAATGCGTCATACGCTGACACACTCCGATCACTCACGGACCAAGACTGTCGGGATCTCGGACTTCCGTGGACGACTGAAGGATTCATCGTTCCCGCCAAGTCAACATTACACCATTTTGTCAAATACCGGCTCAAAGAAGAGGGTGTAAAACACCTCATGGAAATTGTCGGGTCTCTGATATGCAAAGCATCAACTGAACATGACGGGATTATGGATTCAACACCAGTCGAAGCCTCACGCTATGACAAATACGCCGATTTCAATGTTCACTATGATTGCAAGATGTACAAGGTACACATCTTTCATCTCGGGGACATTCCGGCATTCTGCCATTTTACGGATGGAAAAGCATCGGATTCGACCCACGCCATCGACATGATCAAAGGTGTTGAACAGATGAATCCCCAACTTACCGCAGTGTTTGCGGATGGGGGGTATGATGCATTTCAGATTCATGCCGATATTCACCATTTCCTTCACGCAAAACCGTACATTCAGTTTCGCGGGACGGCTGTTGTGCATGAAGAAGGAACTGAAGGCAGACTCGATCATTGGATCAACAAAATGTGGAAACTTGGCGGTTCACTTACCACGCCCCTCCGACAAAAACTTGAGTTCCTGTACGCAAATGGTCGGCAGGAACTAGTCGGAATGTTCCTGAGAAACCAGAATGTTGTTGACCCTCAATTCCCGGTTGTGTATGCGAAACGCGGAGATTGCGAACGGACGCACAATAATATCAAAGCTACCTTGAAGTTCGATGTCCGAAGAGTGAGAAACGAGAGTAAATGTCTGTATGTTCTGGCGAATTTTGTCGTTTACCAGATTCTGCTCCTTGGGCATCTGCAAAACAATATTTCACCGGTTCAACAACTTGCGCATTATTACTGATTGAGTTGTAGTGTCCACTGCCGAACCTGGCACTCCGAGCGGATGCTTTCTTTTTATCGAGATTTCTCTCTCGATTCTTCGTGTTTTACCTCACGTTTCGGCTGTATGCGTGATTGTCCAGGGGGGATTTATGCTGGTTGAGTCTGCGGTGTAGTGTTTCTGGAAGTTTCTTTGTCTTTCCGTCCAACGTTAATAGCCTCTGATTGGACGGGCTCGGACGGGCTCATAACAGGTTACACTATTTTTTAATAATAAGATAACAGATGCTATAGAGCATCAGGCACACGAGGGCTCGTGGTCTAGTTGGCTATGACGTCGCCTTGACATGGCGGAGATCCTGAGTTCGAATCTCAGCGGGCCCATCGGTTCCTTTTTTGGATTTTGCTAATCCCGTAGTTTCTTGATTGCCAACCGTGTAATAGCGCGGAGTCCGTTGCTCCATGTGAGATTACCCCTCCCTAACAATTCCGAGAAGAAGGACTGTCAATAATGGGAACGGGAGAATCGGGCAGGCACTGATGAACTTTGTTCTCGAACGGGTGGGTTACCCCACGCAGTATCTTGGATTGTCCTACCGGAAGGTGTATCCCGATGCCATAAAACCCTCTAATGACGGGGACCTTGAACCGATTTTCCGGATACTGTATTCAATCTACATCGATCAACACAGGGAAGTGGTCGATCAGGTTAGACAGAAGATAGGAACGGGTTCCCTGAAATTGACAGGTGGGGATCTGGCAAAGGAGTTTTTAAGGCTTAAGAAGAAGTGGAAGTGAGTGGTATTTCTGGCGGTGAAAAAGTGCTCTCTTTCGCCGGAATTAAATCCCCATTTGTGGGTTGACCCCTGTGATTGTTTTCGAGAGTAAAAATCTTTCAACTCATAATGTGACGCAGAAAAGGGGATTGTCAAGGGATTGCTGGCTGGCTAATGTCTGTATTCCTAAAAACTCTGGTGGACCATGCCGGTTCAAGCAAGCCAATAAAAAAGCCGTCGTGCCGTCATCCAAAAAAAAAATATCCCGGAAATAAATGCCGTTAAGAGGTAGACAGGTAAGCGGGAAAATAGAGAAGAATTAATCTGCGTTGGTACAGATTCATTGACATGAAAAAAGTCTTCTTCGTCATCATTCCCCTCACACTCATGCTCTGCGCTCTTATCGGGGGATGTGTCCAGAATTCAATTCAATCTCCAGCCACGCCTGCACCCACCGTCCCCGTAGTCACGCCCCAGCAAACACAAACCGCACTCCCGACGCAGACCTGTTCACTTGTACCCGGGCAGACACAGATCATACCGGAGTACGAATCGGTAAGTGTCACAGTCAACCGGAATACGATAACAGAAAACCCCACTATTTCCATTGTTTTCAATGGCGGTAAGGGACTGGGGATGGTCCAAAAGATGGCTGTCACGGTCATCCGGTCGGATTGTGTCACAGAAAATGATTTCCGTAATAATCCCGGTATGGGCGCAACCGTGACACTTATGGGAACTACACAGACCGACCGGGTGATCGTTGTCGTGACGATGACATCAGGAGTCCAGTATACAATCATTGATCGGGATTATCCATTCCCTGCACAGATGTAACAAACATCCCTCCCACACCATCGCATTTTTTCATAAAACCTGACAGGAAGCCCACACCGCGTGGGCTAACGCCGCATTCGAGTGTCACATCCCCGCATCTCCCCTCTCCACACTCACCCGGAACAAATCAAAAATTGCCCGACAACTCCGCTCCCCTGACCCGCATTCACATGGCTTTGCCGGGCGCTAAAAACCGCTCGAAGCCCGGCGATGCATTCCTTATATATCCCTCCTGCAGAGAAACACCATACCATGGATACTGGAATTCGTGACCGGTTTGTAACCCTGTGGCAGACCTCCTGCCCCGGTTCAGAGCTGCCCATTACGTTTGAGATCGGTGAAGATTGTGGCACAACAGAGAAGGCAAAAACCCCGAAGGGTTGGCGGTGCATCATCTGCGATCTTGCACGGGTGAGAAAAGGAACCTCGCTTGTCTTTGACCGTACATCCGTCACCTGCAGCGGGGGTTTGTTCTACATGGGCTATGACACGCAGCGCAGCGAAAACTTCCGGTACTTCCTCTCGTCGGGAAAACAGGGCGTGGTCGACGGCGAGCGCTACAAAAGAACCCCGGAGATCGTTGATGAGATGTCGGCAAGTCATGCCTCTCTGCCAGCTGAAAGCGGGTGCTATACATTCAAGCGGTGGGATAAGCTGACAGCGGCTGACAACCCTGCCGTTGTCATCTTCTTTGCACGACCAGAGGTGCTGTCAGCACTGTTCACACTCGCAAATTTTGACCAGTCAGACCCGGACGGCGTGATATGTCCTTTTGGTTCCGGGTGCTCCTCAATCATCCACTATCCCCGGCTTGAGCTGCAGAGCGAACACCCCCGGGCAGTGTTCGGGATGTTTGACCCGTCGGCACGTCCCTGCGTTCCCGTGGATATACTGACCATCGCCATCCCGATGAAGAAGTTTGAGAAGATGATCGGGTATATGGGCGAGAGTTTCCTCATAACAAAGACCTGGGACAAGGTAAAAACAAAGATTGCCCGGAGCGACGCGGTGCATTCTGCATAAGCCCGGTTCGCACGAGGCAGATCATCCCCACAAACGTCCATCAACGACCTTCAGATAAACCCGATACCGGGCTGGCTATCCCCCAATCACGGTTCTCGTGCGAGGTCCAGTTAGATTACCAGACCCCCAGGACGAGGATCATGCGGGAACAATCAGCTCATAATCGGACAGGTAAAAACGTGAAAGGACACGGATGCAGGAGAAATACGGGTTAATCACAAAAAAAAGTATTGCCGCCATTTCACAAGAACGATTGTACCGAACAGGGCGACAACACCAGCCATAATATTTGTTTCCGGGTCGTATCTCGGTGCAAAGAATGCATGAGGGATTGCCGCCAGCCCGAAAAAAAGCAGGTACACGCCCATCACCCCGAGCAGAATGGCGGCGATGAAACGTGCAATTGTTTTTCTGCGATCTGGCAGTAAGGGAACGTGATGTTCCAGTATGCTCAGGTACCATGCTACCACGATGACAAGCGAAGCCCACCCAAACACCCATTCTGATGGATTAAGAATTTCAAGCCAGAAGTAGTGCCCGACATAGTCCGGGATCATATATGTCGGGAATGGACCGGAAAACGGATAGAACCATGTCGACAGTCCAGTCCACATCGCATCAAGGATCTGGTGGGAGAAGATAGCGCACGCAAAAGCGATGCCTAATAGGGTTTTTCTGTATCGCCAGAGAAGGATGCCCGCAACAAAGATGATCGCAATAAAGAACAGGGAATGTCCAATCGTCCTGCCGCTGCCAAAAACCTCAGGAAACAGCATGGCAAGCGACTTGTCGAGGAGATCGGGAAGGATTGCACCAAGGATACAGAGGGGAAGTGCCCGCCGGTCATTTGTCAGGTGCCAGAACCCGAGTCCGATGAGGGCACCGCAAAAGAAGTGGGCGAAGATGAACATGTACAGAACCGTTGTGGATTACGGTATATAAACCGGGGGTTGCACAGCCGGATCAAATGCCAACGGTGACAGTTGTGATTGATGTGTATCTTTCTCTAATAGGAGTTACGCAAGCAGAGAATTAAATAGAAAGATCTTTATATATAAAGAGCAGAATATATTTCGTGGTCAAAATAACACAGATCTCTGAAATGGATTACATCAACTTCCTTGTTGCGGCAAC
>Ga0247841_10006697_pt1 | contig 17606 bp, 16 predicted proteins | sample LaCruzMarch2015__2_FD_192410 | JGI IMG/M metagenome (GOLD analysis project Ga0247841, IMG submission 192410) | Freshwater microbial communities from meromictic Lake La Cruz, Castile-La Mancha, Spain - LaCruzMarch2015_18m | ecosystem: Environmental > Aquatic > Freshwater > Lake | place: Spain... | reverse complement strand
GGTGGCCTGCATGCTGGCGAGTGTTTCGCGCATATCGGTAATGGTGAAGTCGTCCGCGGCGCCCGTCCTGATGAAATGGCGGTTCCTCAGGACACTGGTCACCTCCGCGATGACTGAATCCACCAGGTCCGGGCTGGAGGCCTTGACGGCGATCTGCTGTACGTTGTCACCGCCGCCTGTGATCTTGGATTGCATTGTGCTGAGCGGCATCAGGATGTAGCTGTCGCCACCGAAACCGCCCATCTTCTGCAGCGTGCCGACCACCTGGTACTTGCTGCCCTGTACGCGCACGCTCTTGCCCAGGGGGTCTTCACTGCCGAAGAGGTCCGAGGCCGTCTGGTAGCCGAGCACGATCACGTTGTTCCTGGCAGATAAATCCTGTTCTGTGATGAACCTCCCCTGGTTGACCTGGTAGTTGCGGATGTCGGTTATCACGGGCGTAATGCCTGTAGCCTGCACATTGGCGTTGTTATTACCGTACTGTATGGACACCCTGCTGTTGAGCGTGGGTGAGACCACGCTTATCGAGGGGGCTACTGTCTTGTCCCTCAAGGCCTCCGCGTCATCGAGGGTCAGTGGCCTCAGGCTGGTTACCGTTTTGTCCGTCGAGCTTGATACGTAGAGGGCGCTGGCCCCCATGTTGTTGAACGTGGTCGTCATGCTGGCCTGGAAGCCCTGTCCAAGGGAAACCAGCAGCACTACCGCGCAGACGCCTATCACGATTCCCAGCATGGTGAGAAAAGACCGCGTCTTGTTGGAGAAGATGGCCTGCCAGGCCGACTTAAGGCTTTCCCACAGGCTCATCGCTTCTTGTCCTCGATTATCCTGCCGTCGCGCAGGTAAATAGTGCGTTGTGTATATGTGGCTATGTCCTCTTCGTGGGTGACCACGATTATGGTAATGCCTTTCCTGCTCTGCTCGGTCAGCAGCGACATGATGTTGTGGCTCATGTGTGTGTCCAGGTTGCCTGTCGGCTCATCGGCCAGTATGACCAGCGGGTCATTGATGCGGGCGCGCGCGATGGCAACGCGCTGCTGCTCACCGCCGGACATCTCGCTGGGCTTGTGGGAGGCCCGCTGGCCTATGCCCACCGCTTCCAGTGCCGCGATGGCACGCTGCCGCCGGTGGTTATTGCCCGAATATATGAGGGGGAGCTCAACGTTGGCTATTGCTGTCATTTTCGGGAGCAGGTTATACGATTGGAAGACGAATCCCAGCTTGCGGTTGCGCATGCCCGCCAGTTCGTCATCGGCCATGCCGGCAACGTCGACTGAGTCTATGATATAGCTGCCCGAGGTGGGACGGTCCAGGCAGCCAAGTATGTTCATCATGGTGGACTTGCCCGATCCCGAGTGGCCCATGATGGAGATGAACTCACCCTTTTCACAGGTGAAAGAGACACCATCCAGTGCTGCGACCTTTGTATCTCCGATCTCGTAAATTTTGCTGATATTCTTTAGTTCGATCATTTCATGCTACGACCTGTTTGTCACGAAGGCTTTAATGCAGCGCACGCATGGCGTTGCCGGGATTCGATGACTGCCCTGTCCGGGTGGTGGTGGAACCAGTGTTTGTTTTACCGGGCATCTGGATCTTGTCGCCGTCAGCCAGGCCGGAGGTTACCTCGGCATATTGGAAGTTCTGCAGGCCGGTGGTTACCCGGCGCGGTTCAGCCTGGCCGGTCTTGCTGTTGACCAGCAGGACCATGGGACCGCCCGGCGTGGAGATTATCGAAGAGATGGGGACCAGCAGGGCGTACTTGACGCTGGCTATCTGTATCTCGGCTGTTGCGCGCAGGCCATCCTTCAGGTCGTCCCCGGGAGGTTCTGTAGGCACGATGATAACGTCGAATTTGACCACGTTGCCGGACTTGGCCCCGAAGGGCGATATGAATTTAACCTTCCAGTTGAATTCCTTGTCCGGGAGGGCGTCAATTTTTACTGTTGCGTTGTCCCCGACGTGCACCTTCATGATGTCTATTTCATCGACTTTGCCGGTGAATTTGATCACCCTGGTGTTTACCAGTCCCACCGCGGGCCGTGTGGCATAGTCCTCGGCTGAGAGCGGGTCGTTCACCTTGAGGTTTACGCTGAATATGGTACCGTTGGAAGGCGATATGATGACCGTGTTCATAATCTCCCGCTTGGCCTTGTACAGGCCGATCTCGGCAGCCTGGAGCTTAAGGTTGTAATCCTGGAGGGTCTTCCAGTTGATGCTGCCCCCGCTCTCGAATGTCAGGGTCTGGCCCTCGAGCACGTCCTTGCCCACCTGCAGGTTGAGCTTGGCCGAATAGAGGTCCCATATGGTGTTGCTGACGTCGGACTCATTACCTGTACTGGCGGCCTGCAGCCCTTCGATAAGCCTGAGGGAGGACTGCAGGAAATCGACGCTGGTCGGCGTGTCCGCATACTTGTAGGTCATCCTGCTCTTGATGGTCACCGTGCTTTTGGCGGCCTGAGCTACCTCTGACATCTCCTGCCTGGCCTTTTCAAATTTGGGGGCGATGTCCTGATACGGCACATTAGTGTCCTTCATCATGTTTGAGATTATGATAAGCTTTTCTCGGTACAGCCTCATCACATCTATGGCCTTCTGGTTGTCGGGAGTGATCGGCTGCCAACCACCAGCGTTAACGTCCGGGTACCAGGTAGAATTATTCCCGGCGCCGGCCAGTTGTGCAGCGTTGGGCCTGGTCTCGACCAGGTTCTCGCACACCTGGAGGTCGAAGTAGGCCATGACCAGCCAGTAGCCCGCGTCCTTGTAGTCTCCAAGGCTGAAATAGGCGGCTGCTGTATCCATGTCTTTCACCGCCTCGTCCGCCATGCGGCTGATGCTAAGGTCGGGGTAATTGTAGGGCAGGTGGTCCGTACCGCAGCCCGGATCGATGCTGTTCTGCGCCGTTTGTATGCTGAAAAGGGAGGTCTTGATCGCGTTTACCTGCGACCACGGGTCCGTCGAGGCCAGCAGTGCGCCCTCCCTCACCTTTTCGCCTTCTTTTACCAGTATCGTCTGTACGGTTCCCGGCGTGTTGAAGGCGAGGTTGAACTGGTCGGGTGCGGTGAGCGTGCCGTCCGATGTCACAATGACACTCAGGTCGCCCCTTTTTACATCTATCACCTGGCCCGCCGCGGGCGCCTGGTTGGCGGTACAGCTACCGGTCACGAGGGCCATCGCTACCGATATCAATGTTAGCAGAGTAATTATTCGGTATTTCATGTCACTATCTTCCCGGTGGGGGACCTCCCCCGCCAGGTGGTGGACCGCCTCCCGGCGGGCCCATGGTTGTTGAGACGGGAGCGCCGGCTGCCTTGTCGACGATTATCACGGTATCGCCGTCAACGAGGCCCTTGGTCACCTGCACGTACTGCTGGTTCTGTGTGCCCAGCGTGACCTCGCGCTTCTCCGTTCCGCCCTTGTCTACTGTAGCCACGGTGACCGTGGAGACTGAACCCGTCGTTGTTACAGCTGACAGTGGCACCAGCAGGGCGTTTTCGATGGTGGATATACCTATGTCGGCCGTGGCTGTGAGCTTGCCCTTGAGCGCGACGTCGGTGGGGTCGAGCTTGACCCTGACGCTGTATTTGACCACGTTGTTGGCATCTGCCGTTCCCTTTGGGGAGATGAAAGACACTACACCCTTGAAAGTCTTGCCGGGGACGGCATCGACAGATATGGCGGCCTTTTGCCCCACCTTTATCTTCATGATATCTATCTCGTCGACCGAGCCCCAGAATTCGACATGGTCCGTGTTGACCAGCACGATGGCGTTGGTAGACGTATTGTTTTTCGAGGACAGGACGTCTTTTTCCTTCACCCCCACGCTCACCACTGTGCCATCGATGGGCGCCCAGATGAAGGTGTTGAGGTAATTGTTTTGCGTGCTGTCCTGGCTGACCAGCTTGCCGGCCAGGTCTATCTTGGCATTTTGCTCGGCCTTAAGCCCCAGGCCGTGCTGCAGTACCATATCATTGGAGCCCAGAATGCTGTTGCAGAGCTCCATGTAGTGGCGCGCGATGCGCAGGTTATCGTTCATATCGCTGGAGAACATGCCGCCCCGGCCTATCCCCGCTATCGCGGCGTTCAGCCGTACCATGGCGGCGTTGTATAGGTAAAGGCTGATGTCCCTGCCGTAGATGGTGGTATCGTTGGGCAACTTCAGACGGTTTATGTTCTCGATCACCTCCCGGGCGGTCTGGTCCACGGTTTCCATGGCCGCGCCGAGTAGGGGTTTTGCTTCTTCGTATTTGCCCTCGTTTATCAGGGAATACACGTGTTGTACGTCTGCCTGTGCTTGCCTGAGCGAAGCTGCCTCTGCGCGCAGCTCCTGTATGTAGTACGCCGCGAACGAGTTGTCGTTCTGTATGGAGAAGGCGGTGTAGTTCAGGTCATTGACATAAGGGGCGGTGTTTCCCAGGCCGGACTCGGGGTTGTTGATGGTGTCCTCCAGTATCGCTATGCATGCTTCCAGGTCGGCGGAGGCCACATACAGCTCGGATGCCGCTGCAGAGTAGTTGTCGCTTTGAAACAGGTCATGCGCCCTGGCGACCTCGTCCTGTGCCCATGCGTAGGAGGACAACACAGTGGAATTGGGGTAATACATTTGGTAGACGGGGTTGTCATGAACGCCTACTGGTGAAACATAGATCGTCTTTTTAGGATCACTAGGATCCTTTTCTGTCCCTGTGTAGTAAACACCCGGAAACTGAGGAAGCCGCGGTATTGTCTCATAGAGTGTACTGAGGGATGTTTGCACCGCGTTGTTGGCCGATTTCACGTCCAGCCGCTGGGTTGTGTCGTCCAGGTATGCCAGCAGTTGCCCCTGTTTTACCTGGTCTCCCTCCTCGACCAGCACCTGCTTGACTTCGCCTGTCCCAGCAAATCTGAGGTTATAGTAATCCGTCATTTCGAGGTTGCCGTCTACGGAAACGCTCACCACCATGTCACCGCGCTGAACGGCGACTTTGCGTTGCAGCGCTGCTGGACCAGAGGTCGGCGCGGCAGAGCACCCTGTTATCGCCAGTAAGAGCGCAGATGTTATGAATATGGTTAGAGGACTGATTGTGGTTTTGGGCATATCCGTTAAATTTTACCTGTTAAGGAGTGATTAACCAAATTGTCATTTTCAATTTATCTACTGTAACAGTGAAATGTTAAGACTTTATTTAGGTAACGCGGTTTTCAACCTGAAAATGGACCCTGCTGTATACGCCGAAATGCTTATTCTGCAACCGGCAGGGTGAAGCTGAAACGGCTTCCCTGGCCCGGCTCACTGCCGGCCCATATTTTGCCTTTGTGTTCCTCGATTATATACCTGGCGATGGTCAACCCCAGGCCGCTGCCGCCGGTGGACCTCGACCTGGATTTATCGACGCGGTGAAAGCGTTCAAATATCTGGTTGATCTCTTCAGCAGGGATGCCTTCCCCGCTATCCGATACGCTGACCTGGACCAATCCTGTGTTAAGGGTTGCTGAAATATTTATACGGCCCCCCGCAGGCGTGTGCGCCAGGGCATTTTCCAGCAGGTTGAGCATGACCTGCTTGATGCGCAGGAAATCGATATTTACGTGGGGGAGCCCTGCCGGGATGTCATCTGTTACCTCCAACCCTTTTTCAGATGCCTTGGCCTGTATGGCAGTAATTGATTGCCTTACAAGTTCTGCAACATCTTCGGGCTGGCAGTAGAGCTTTAACTCGCCGGCCTCGGCCAGGCTCAGCTCCTGAAGGTCATCTATCAGCCGTGAGAGGAGGACCGTCTCGTCATATATGGACGATATGGTTGATTTATCGGGCTTCATCACGCCGTCGTTTATGGCCTCGAGGTACCCCCTGACATTGGTGAGCGGGCTCCTCAGTTCATGGGCGATATCGGACACCATGTGCTGCCGCAGTTGCTCATCGCGCTGCAGGTTGCCGGCCATTGAGTTGAAACTGGAAGCCAGGTCGCCTATCTCGCTCTTATCGCTGATGTCGACACGTTGTGAGAAGTCACCCTTTCCCAGGCGCTGGGCCGCCGACCTCAGCTCCTTAACGGGTGACAGGATGCGGCGCGACAGGAATAGTGTGACCAGGAAAGCGACAACCACGGCCAGGCATGCACCCAGTATGAAATAAATACCCAGCTGGCTGTACATTATCTGCAGTGCCGCCAGCCCTGTTTCGGACTGCGTCAACGGCAGGATAAAAAGGAACCCTATCACAGCCGGATCACCTGATGAACTTGAAGGCGGTTCTGCCGGCGCAGGGGGAGGCGGCATACGTGGCCCCAATGATATAAGGGGTGGTGTTTCGGCTGGTGGAGGACCGCCCGGCTCCGGAGGTATGGCATCCCGGCGGTCATGTGCAGAAGTCAGAGTCCTGCTGGCAAAGCTATCAAGGTTTACCTGGTGATCGGGTGTTTCCGTTATGGAATCCGCGATTATTTTGCCGTCAACATCGGCCAGTATTACCCTGTAGCGGAACTGTTCGCCGATCTGCTCAACCAGCAGCTGTACACCCTCCCAGCTGCCCTGAGCAAGGTAATAGTCCGTAATAACATACTGTATGCGGTTGCCGACCATGCGTTCCACGCGTTCTCCGAACAGCTGTATCTGCCCGATGACAGCCTGCCACATCATGAAGAAAACGGCGCCGATAGTCAGCAGGATGACCAGCGTGAAAGCAACCATGAGGCGGAACTGCAGGCTGTGTTTCAAATCATTCCTCAGATAACTTGTAACCCGCCCCGTAGATGGTCTTTATATACCTGGGGTGCTTGGGGTCGGGCTCAATTTTACGGCGCAGGTTGAAAATGTGAACGTCGATAGCGCGGTCAAAACTCTCGAAATCATAGCCGAAAGCTTTGTCTATGATTTCCACGCGGTCGAATACCCTGCCCGGCTCACGCAGGAAAGCGGCCAGTATTTTGAATTCAACAGAGGTCAGGGCCAGTTTCTTTCCGTTCAGGTGCACTTCCCTTTTAGGAAAATTCAGGTAAAAGGCCCCGTAACGTATCTCGGCCGGGCCCCGTTCAGCAGGCAAACGCCTGAATACGGCGCGCACCCTGGCGGCCAGCTCTCCCGGGCTGAAGGGCTTGGTTACATAGTCGTCGGCCCCGGTATCCAGCCCGGTCAGCTTGTCTTCGTCACGTGTGCGCGCGGTCAGCATGATGATTGGTACATCTGATTCTGACCTCAGTGTCCGGCATACCTCTACCCCGTTTAGCCCGGGCAGCATGACATCCAGCACGACGAGGTGTGGCTGCTGCTCCCTGAACGTTTGCAGGGCTGCCAGGCCGTCATAAGCGGTCAGCACGGAATGCCCGTCCCGCTCCAGGTACAGCTTTACCAGATCCACCGTCTTGGTGTCGTCATCGACGACCAGGATTTTCCTTGCGCTCATAAATGATGCTACCTGCAAATACTATAGATCAATTTATTGTGGCCTTGCCACTATTATGAAAGCTAACAGAAGAATATTAAGCAAATATTAAGCGCAAACTTAACGTCGGATCATTCAGCTTACTGAAAATCAGCAGGTGTCCACCCGGGGATATGGAGCAAACTTCAATCAGGGCAGGGTAGATTGACTATTGGCAGGAGGATTGGGTTAGGACGGAGGTGTTAGCGTCAGCAACCGCCGGGTGATCTCGGGGTACTTCGCAATGAAGTGCAGTTCGTCTTCCGTCAGTGGTGTCTGTGCCTCCACGTTGGCATAGCGTACTAGTTCAAGTATCTTGCGGGCCTCGCTGGCGTTGGCGAAGGAGACCTCCATCTTGCCCATGATGTGGCTGAAGCCGGAGATGCCCGTGTATTCACCGGAACAGATTAGCCTGCCGGTCTCGACCAGCTCAGGTTCACCCCTGCCAAGCTCCTCGAAATTGTAGAGCTCGTAGTTCTCGGGGTCCTTGAGCACGCCGTCGGCGTGGATACCTGAAGAGTGGGCAAATGCATTTTCGCCCACCCCCGGCTGGTTGAGCGGGATGGGCACGCCGAATGCCAGGCTGGCGTACTTGGCAAGCTTGTAGGCGCGGTTTAGCTTGACCGGCCTGCCCAGCTTGTATTTGTTGGCGAAACCCCTCGATTTGAGCAGTGCCAGAACGCATGACAACAGATCAGCGTTGCCGGCCCGTTCCCCTATCCCATTGAGCGTGGTATTGATATAGGCGTCCTGGCCGGCATCTACAGCGGCCTTGGCACCGGCAATGGAATTGGCAACCGCCATCCCCAGGTCGCCGTGGCAATGTATTTCCACCGGCATAGAGGTGGCATCAGCGATCTTTGAGATGGTATCGTAGATGGTGAAAGGGTCATCGTAGCCGAGCGTATCGCAGTAGCGGAACCTGTCGCCGCCGGCCGCTTTGGCCTCACGGGCAAAATCGACCAGGAAATCTACGTCTGTGCGCGACGCGTCCTCGGCATTGACCCCTACAGCCTTGGCGCCCAGCCTGGTGGCCAGTTTGACCGCTTCGACCATCTGCTCCAGGACGTCCACGCGTGATTTGCGGCCCTTGAATTTGCCCTGGATCATCTGCTCTGAAGTCGAGATGGAGAGGTTCATGTACTCGATCTCCGGCACCATCTCGAAGGTTTTCTCGACATCCTCGGATGTTGCCCTGATCCACCCGCTGAGGCGGATGGGCCTGAGCACTCCCATGCCGGCCAGCTCGAGGTTGGCCCTCAGGTAGTTGTTCTCGTGATTGGTCGTTGGGAAGCCGAATTCCGACTGGAAGACCCCGAAATCGTTGAGGTACATGTTGATCATGGTCTTCTGCAGCTTGGACAGGCTCAGCCTGGCGGTCTGTACCCCGTCCCGGTTGGTAACGTCGATGAAAAATATTTTAGCCATATCCTGTGTCCTGCGGTCTGATCGATTAGCTATTATATCATCGCTGATGCTGGTGCAGGCAATATTTTCCATACAGGAAGGATGTGCAACGAAAAGCCCCGGTGCAAGCTACCTTGCACCGGGGCAAAAGAGTTCTGCGAGTAAATTACCGGCGGCTGGCCAGCAGGATAATAACTATGATAATGACGATGATGAAGCCGCCGATGATGAGCCAGATAAAGAGAGGTACGCCCGGGGAGGGAGGAGGGGTTGGCCCGCCTCCAGGAGTTACAAACGAGGTTATGGTCCCGTTGACCGAGCGGCCGCCCCCGGTCGGGTTAAGAGCGACTGCTCGGTAATAATATGTCATGCCCGGCGCGAGTCCGGTGACTACACTGCTGAAGGCGCTGCTCCTGTTAAGCGTCTGCATAGCGGTGGTATTGCCGAAATCCGCGGTGATGCCGTATTCAAACCAGACCTGGGCAGTTGATGTGGTCCCGATATCCTGTAGGTAACCGTTGAGTATGGCGCTGGAAGTTGTGACGGACGTGACAGGGTACGTGGCTACGGCCAGGGTCGAGTTGGAGACAGTGCTGAAAATCTCGGTAGACCCATAAACCTTGAGGTTATCAGGAGTCTGGGCGACGGCCTGGAAATAATAGGTCGTTCCCGGGCTCAGCCCCACTACCTGGTAGGACACTGTACCGGGTGATGTCACGGTTTGCGGGGCTGCCACGCTGCCGAAATCCAGCGTCCTGCCGTAATTGAAATACACCTGGATGGAGCGCTGGCCTCCCAGAGAGTTGACGTAGGCATTGAGCGTGGCTGCTGTTGTGCTGATCGAACTGGCCGCGCTTGTTGATAACGATACCGGCGATGAAGACGTGGTCTGGAATGTGCTGTACTGTCCGTATACGTTATACCCATTGGAGAACGCGGCGGCGCGGTAATAATAGGTCAGCCCGGGTTGCAGATTGCTTACGCCGTATCTGAAGCTGCCCGGCATGCTCATGTTCTGCTGGGGTGTTGATTTGCCGTAAGTTGTGTCGGTGCCGTACTCGAACCATACATATGCGGTGCTGCTTGTACCCATGGAGTTCAGGTAACCGTTGAAGGTGGCCGATTGGGCAGTGACACCCGTGGCAGCGCTGGTGCTGACCTTAATTCCCGGGGCGGATGTAGTGGTGAAGACGCTGTCAAACCCGTGGACGGTCGTGCCGCCAGCCTGCGTAGGCACTGCCAGTGCACGGTAGTGATAAACGGCGCCGGGGTTGAGCCCCTGGAGGGTGAAATTGAAGGTGCCGGGCGAGTACAGTGTCTGCATGGTAGTGGTCTGCCCGTAGGAGGCCGTCGGTCCCCATTCGAACCAGACATAGGCATTGCGGTATCCGCCCAGTGATTCGAGGTAGCCTACCAGGGTGGCGGAGTTGTTGGTCACCCCTGATACGGAACCGGTGCTGACCGCCAGGCTGGCTGCCCCGGGCGTGCTGAAGCTTTGCGCTGTGCCGTATGCAGTAGACACGCCTACAACTTCTGGCTTGGCGGCGGCACGGAAATAATACATGCTGTTGGGGCCGAGCCCCGATACCTGCATGCTGAAAGGTCCCGGCCCGTAGACAGTCTGCTGCAAGGTTTTGCTGCCGTAGCCCGTAGAGCTGCCCCATTCGAACCACACGGTAACGCTGGTGTACGGACCCATGCTGGAAAGATAACCGCGCAGCGTGGCCGAACCGGAAGTGATATCGGAAGCTGAAGAAGTCGATACTTCTATGGGGGCCTGCGGTACCGTATGCTGCGTTGTGAAGTTGATAAAGGCACCCTGGCTTTCCTGCCCGCCCATCAAGTTGGTGTTTGCCATAGCCCGGTACCTGTATGAGGTGCCCGGCTCAAGACCCTCCAATCGTCCCGTGAAGAATCCAGGTGAACTCATGGCCTGGTGCGGCGTTTCCATCCCGTTGTCAGTCTCAAACCACACATAGACAACGCTGTATGGCCCCATGGATTGGAGATAGCCGTTGAGGTTGGCCGATGTCCCCGTTATGCTGGTGGCGCCCTGAGTTGTCACAAGCAATTGTTCAGTAGGCAGGATCACCGGTTCGGGGCCTTCTTCAGGCAGCAGGCCTTGGGCCAAGGCCGGGGCAACAGTCATGGTGATTAAAGTGAGCGCGATGATTAAGCCAAAAATTCTACGTATCATAATAACCTACACTATTACGAACTCGGCCAGTTCGGATTATACCGACTGCCCGGCTAAAGGCTTTTGCCCAAAGACCGCTTACGGCGTTATGGTGACGTTGAAAGTCTCGCTCTTTAGCGAGGGGTTGTTGGGCTCGAAGGACCTCTTGTAATTGAGGTAAATATCGGTGTTTCCGGGCTTCATTCCCTCAAATTCAAAATTCTCGACACCACTCGCTCCCATAAGTCCCGAATTAGACGGGGTATAGCGCTTAATCAGCTTGAGCAGGCTCTGGTCAAACCCGGCCTCCCAGCTGTAGCCGGTCGATGGGTTGGAGCTGACGCTGATGGTAAAGCTGATCCCTACAGGTACCGTGATCGGCTGTCCAGAGTTGCTGTAAGTAGATGGTGTGGGCGTTGGGGTGGGTGTTGGTGTAGGTGTTGGGGTTGGGGTGGGGGCTGGAGCGCATCCGGCCAGTAAAATGGCGATGAACAATACTGCCAGTGTTACCTTTAGAAATTTCATGACTTCCTCCTCCTGAAATTTGGTGCATGCAGGCTATTTACCTGCTGGTAGTACCGTTAATATTTTGCTCTGAATCGCGGTTTATTTCAAACTACTCTTACGTTCGGTGACTATGTTACATTACACATACTTATGTGTCAATGGCCCTTTAGTGCGGTTGCTAAATGCATCTGCCGGCCATGCCATAATTTACTTGCGGGGGGCCCGGTGCTACAATTTCGTGATAAAACCTCACAGCATTATATTTATAAAAAGTACTTTAAAGGACATTTATGAAAAAGTTAATTATCGCTTGTAAAAAAACTTGGTTTTACGTGGCAGCGCTTATGTTGGCGCTGCTGGTGTTTTCTATGGCGGCCTGCCAGTCGGGGCCGCAGGGATACAGGAGCAACCCTGAGGCAATAGCCTTTAATGAGCAGGGCATTGAGCTTTATGACAAGGGGGCATTCGATAAGGCTATCCTAAATTTTGACCGCGCCCTTGAAAAGGACCCTTCCAACCCGGCCGTCTATTTTAATAAGGGACAGGCACTGGACGCCATGAAAAGGTTTGACCAGGCCATCGCCAGCTATGACCAGGCCATTCAGCTCGACGCCAATTTTGCCGACGCATGGAATTACAGGGGGGTCTCCTACTTTAACCTGAGCCAGTTTGACAAGGCCATTGAAAGCATAGATAAGGCAATTGCCATAGACGGCAATGACCCGGGTTACTGGGAAAATAAGGGTGAAGCGCTCATGGCCCAGGAAAAATTCAAGGAAGCCGTCCCGTGTTATACCAAAGCAACATCGCTGGAACCTGGCAACGCTGACCTCTGGGACAGGTTAACATACGCCCAGATGAAGAGCCTGCTCTATGAAGACGTGCTTAAATCAACCGACAAATCAATCTCGCTCAATTCCACCAACGCGTTCCCCTGGGGCTACAAGGCCAAGGCCCTGCATGAATTGAGGCGCTACGACGAGGCGGTCGTGGCTTTCGACAGGGCGCTGGCCCTTGATCCCAATAACCCGGCGCTGTGGTACAGCAAGGGACTGACACTGGAGACGCTCAAACGCACGGCTGAGGCAAAAAAATGTTACGACAAGGCACGCGCCCTTGGCTATCAGTTCTAATGTGGCGGGAGGATAAGTGAGCAATCACGGCGCTGCCGGGCAGCGCAATTCCGGTGAAAAATGCCAGCCTGCAGCCCTTTCTGATCACGAGGAAAACGGCGGCAGGAAGAAGATAGACATCGAGGTCAGGCAGATGGGTGTAGATGACATACCCGTAGTCTTTCACCTGGGTGAGCAGGTCTTCACCGCCGATAAGACGCCTACGCTATACCGAACCTGGGACGAGTACGAGGTGATCTCCATGTTCAACGAAGATACGGAGTATTGCCTGGTGGCGGCGCTGGAGGGTCAGATCGTTGGCTTTGCCCTGGGCAACGTGGTCACCAAGAAGAAATCGGCCTGGAAATATGGTTACCTGGTCTGGCTGGTGGTGTCGCCTGAGTTCCAGAGGCTGGGCGTGGCCAGCCGCCTTTTCCATAAGTTCGAGGACAAGATGATTGAGGCCGGCGTGCGCATTTTCATGGTGGATACGGAGGCGGATAACCTGCCGGCTTTACATTTCTTCCGTGACAGAGGTTTCGGCAACCCGCAGCAGCATATTTATATGACATATAACCCGGCGGCTACAGAGCAACAGAAGGAGAAGAAACGCAGCCTGAGGGGGAAGAAGAATGGCACCGAGCACAGGCGCAGCGCCTGAGATAAAGCCGGATAGACTGAAAAAGCTCCTCAAAGACCTGGTTGACATATACAGTCCGTCAGGTAAGGAAGAGGAGATATTGCTCTTCAGCGAGGATTACCTGAGGGCGGCCGGGCTTAACGTGAAGAGGCAGGCGGTAGATGAGAACCGCTATAACATCGTGGTGTTGCCCCCCAAGACCGACGAGGTAGACCTGTGTTTCGTGGGACACCTGGACACGGTGGCGGCGCATGACCTGGATGATTTCGGGTTCTACGAGGAGGATGACAGGGCCTGCGGGCTGGGCAGTTCTGACATGAAGGCGGGCTGCGCCGCTATGATCGAGGCCTTTACGTTGCTGGCGGAGAAAAAGGGCAGGTTCCCCTCCGTGGGCATGGCGCTGGTTGTGGGGGAGGAGGAGGAGAGCGACGGCGCCAAGACGCTGGTGCGCGAGTACCGCTTTCCCTGGGCAGTGGTGGCCGAGCCGACCAACATGGTGCCCTGCCTGGGCCACTACGGGTACCTGGAAGTCCTTTTGCGCACTCGCGGCAAGAAGGCGCACTCCTCCATGCCCGAGCTGGGAAGGAACGCCATTGAGAATATGCTCAAACTCCTGCTGCAGGTCACCGGGTATACCACCACGGTACCCAGCGGGCTGGTATATAACATCAGGCAGCTTTCGGGCTTCCCCGGGGGGTTCGTAGTCCCTGATACCTGTGAAGCCTGGCTGGACCTGCACCTGCCTCCTGATTCACGTATGGACGTGCTCAAGGCCGACCTGGAGCACCTAGTGGAGGATGCAGGCAAGGTCATACCCTCGCTCGACGCTTATATCAGGTTTGAGAACACGCAGTCGGGTTACCGCATCTCGCAGGACAGGCCCCTGGTACGCAGGCTGCGCGAGGTATGCAAGGGCATGAAGGTCCCCTGGGAAGCGCAGGATTTCCGCAGCCATTCAGACGGCAATGTTCTTTGGGGGGCCGGCGTTGACCCGATAATACTGGGTCCCGGACGGCTCGAGACTGCGCACACGCCCGAAGAGTCGGTTGTTTTCGGCCAGGTGGTGCAGGCCGCCCAGCTTTACCTCAATTTTGCGCTGGCCATCTGACCGGCAGTTGTAACAAAAGTCGTTACCCGTTGAGGAGATGTGTAGTAATCTGGAGGAAAATTCCGGGTCAAGGAGGAGTACAAACGTGTCAAAATCTGAAGAAGGGTTAAAGGCGGCATTCGCCGGAGAGTCACAGGCCAACCGCAAGTACCTGGCATTTGCAGCGGCCGCGGACAAGGAGGGTTATGCACAGGCGGCTAAAATGTTCAGGGCCGCGGCGGAAGCCGAAACTGTTCATGCGCTTAACCACCTGAAGGCGCTCAAGGGCGTGAAATCTACCGGCGAGAACCTGCAGGAGGCCATTGCAGGAGAGACCCATGAATTCACCGCGATGTACCCGGGCATGATCGCGGATGCCAAATCCGAGGGCAACCAGGAAGCTCTTAGAACCTTCCAGTGGGCCAATGCAGTGGAGGAGGTACATGCCAGGCTGTACAAAGGCCTACTGGACAACCTGGGCAAAGGCACTGAGACCTACCCCTATTATGTATGCCCTGTCTGCGGCTACACGCATGAAAAAGAAGCCCCGGAAACCTGCCCGGTCTGCGGTACCAGGGGCAAGTTATTCAAAAAAATAGATTAATAAACAGAGAAGTGGCTGTAAAAGGCCGTCCGCTTAAATAGACGTCAACACATCGACCGGCAGTTCCTTCACATCCTTGTGCAGTGACAGGAAGCGCTCGATAGAGTAGTCCTCTTCGTTGACCGGGTCGTGGATGGTGAACCCGCCGAAGTCGGGCGCCATGTCCACTACCTGGCGGTAACAGTTGACCATTTTTATCATGGCGGCAAGGTCACCCGTCCTGACGTAAGTCCTCAGGTAATGCAGGCCCATGTAGTGCCAGGGCGGGAAGACGTTGGGATTGAGTTTGATGGCCCTGTTGAATACCTGGAAGGCCTCCCCCGTCTTCTCCAGGTTGAAAAGGCAGATGCCCTTGTTGGTCAGAGCCATGACGTTGTCGGGGTCCTTCTCCAGCGCCTTGTTGAAACAGCCTATGGCCTCGGCGTCCTCCTCAAGTTTGAAGTGGCACAACCCCTTCTTGAAAATATCGTCGAAGTTCACCTCGTCTGCGTGCTGGCTCATCAGCTCAACCGAGCACTCCAGGGCACTGAGGAACTCCTCCTGTTCGAAATGGTCATTCACTAGCTTGCGCAGATCGTCGATTTTCATAAATGGCTCCTTGCGGGATTACATTAAACATAGCACACCCACTGGGGGCCATCCAAATCATGCTCCGGCTGATGTAAAATACCCCGGTAATGACCGAAATAGTGCCCGGCATATTCCAGCTCAGCGGATGGTGGGACCAAGCCGACCTGGGGTCAAACGTGTACCTGGTCGTTGCAGGGGACGGTCTCACGCTCATTGACACGGGTTACAAGGGCAAAGAATTGCTGATTACCAGGAGGGTGCTTAGCCTGGGTTATTCCCCCTCCCACATCACTGCAATTATCATTACGCACCACCACCCGGACCACATCGGTGGGCTGGCCGGGTTGGTGGAGATCACAAAGGCCCGGGTGGTTGCCCACACGGCTGATGCGCCGTATATTGACGGGAGACTGCCCCAGCCCGGGCCGTCACGCCCGGGATGGCTTCGCCGTGCAGTCCGTCCCCTCGCCGGCTTGCTTGCCACACGTCACATCAAAGTCGATATAGAGGTAGCTGACGGTGACGGATTGCCGCTGGCGGGCGGAATCCGCATCATGCACACTCCCGGGCATACCCCCGGCAGTATATGTGTCTTTTTGAGTGAAAGGGGAGTGGTGTTCACCGGTGACCTTATAGCCCAGCGCTTTGGAATCCGGCTGCCGTCTATACCTTTCACAGTGGATGTGGACCAGCTCAAACGGTCTATAAACAGGCTGGCAGAGCAGGAATTCAGCACTGCCTGTTTCGGGCATGGCTCAGCGCTTACGGGTGATGCAGATAAACGGGTGCGCAATTTTGCCCGCCGACGGGCGTTCTGACCCCGCAATGTGGCTAATTTTTGGCCTTTTTGACCTTGGGCGGCAGTGATGCGGCGTAGGCGTGCGCCCGCATCAGCCATGCCTCGAAAAGCTTGGGGTCGCGGTAAATGTCCGCCGGCACCACCACATATTCCTTCATAACGTGGTCTTTGATGGGCTCAAACGGCGTTGCGCCCGGGAACTTGCCGCGTATCTCTTTCCTGTCCGCCTCCGCGAGCCTGATGAAGATGTTATCCTGGTGTACCCCGGCGAACATATTGCGGTTTATCCAGAAGACGGGTGAGCCGAACATCGGCTTCCTGTCGCAGGTAAAGCGTAGCAGCGCCGCATCCAGTACCCTGGCCAGCTCGGGTGAACTTTTCTTCCATTTGTTTTCCATTGTTATTGCCCTCCCTCTGCCCGGTATTACAGCTTTTTAAACAGCACGCTCCTGCTCATGGATATGTCAGGCCTGCCGGCGATTGTGAAGCCGGCCGCTTCCGCCGCCGATACGGTTTCACTGAAGGACGCCCCGGTCACGTGCAATTTCGGCTCGGATATAAGAAGTGTCCCGCCCTCTTTGAGCATGTCCCGCACTTCCCCCAGGAACTTTAGCCGGTCGCGGACTTCGTGGACCATCCAGAAGGCCAGGACAAAATCGCAGGTCACTTTCACTCCAAGGCTGTCCTCCGTGCACCTGTGAAATTGCATTACCTTGACCAGACCGGCGCGCTCAGCTTTGCGCCGTGCCATTTCCAGCATCTTTTCCTGCATGTCGATACAGATGACCTTTCCCGGGGGGCCGACCTTGCGGGCCATGGCCAGCGAGAAATAGCCCATGCCGCAGCCGATATCCAGAGCTGTCTGCCCCTGACCCAGCAGCCCGTTCAATATGAGGTCCGGATTCTGCAGCCTTCGCCGTAACGGGTTATCGAAGGTGAAGCAAAGCCACCACGGGCAGGTGTGCTGGCCCCTGTAAAGCGCCTTATCTAATATATTCATCTATACCCTAATCCCACAGGTAATCTATCACCGGTGGGCAGCGGAGTCAACGCCGCTGATGCTGGAGGGAGTCGCAGGCCGATCCCGCCTCCGATATGATGCGGTCCATCAGCTCCTGTACGCCCGGCAGGTCATCTATGCCCCCGCAATCCTGCCCTGCGAAAAGTATACCCTCTTCCATGTCCCCGTCGTTGATGGCCCTCAGGTGCCTGCGCATGCCCACGGCCTGGCGGGCCTGCGACCATATGGGCGAACCCTCCTCGGCCCGCCACATCTGCAGGCTTAGCCCGATGAACTGCCAGTAAGAC
>Ga0247841_10006696_pt1 | contig 17607 bp, 13 predicted proteins | sample LaCruzMarch2015__2_FD_192410 | JGI IMG/M metagenome (GOLD analysis project Ga0247841, IMG submission 192410) | Freshwater microbial communities from meromictic Lake La Cruz, Castile-La Mancha, Spain - LaCruzMarch2015_18m | ecosystem: Environmental > Aquatic > Freshwater > Lake | place: Spain... | reverse complement strand
AGACCCGCCGCCGCGGAAGGCCCGACATTGCGCACCGCTTCAAGACCATAGCGGATCACCGGCCGCGCTGCATCGGCGTCGCGCTCGACCGCAAAGGCCGCCGCACTGCGGTTCACATCCGGGCCATGCACCGTCACGTCCAGCGCGCGGCAGTTCAACTGGCACTGCTGCACATGCGCTGCCGCGTCCGCGCGACTGTTCAGCAGCGCCGCAAAGAATTCCTCGGGATAGTTCGCCTTGACATACGCCGTCCAATAGGCCACCATGGCGTAGGCCGTCGCGTGCGATTTATTGAAACCATAATTGGCGAAGCGCTCGATCAGCGCGAACAATTCTTCGGCCACCGGTGCATCCATGCCTTTGGCGTGCGCGCGCGCCATGAATTTTTCGCGTTCGGCATGGACGTGCTCGACCATTTTCTTGGACATGATCTGGCGGAACGTGTCGGCGTCCGCCAGCGAATAGCCAGCCAGTTTGTGCAAGCACTGCATGACCTGTTCCTGGTAGATCATGATGCCGTAGGTTTCTTTCAGGATCGGTTCGAGGGCGGGATGCGGATAGGTGACCGGGGCGCGGCCGTGCTTGCGCGCGACAAAATCATCGGCGGCGTGCAGCGCGCCGGGGCGGTACAGGGCGATCACGGCGATGATATCATGAATGCTGGTGGGGTGCATGTCGCACAGCAGGCGGCGCATGCCGGCGCTGGTCTCGAGCTGGAAGATGCCGAAGACGTCGCCGCGCTGGAGCAGCGCAAAGGTGCCGGCATCCTCCAGGGGCAGGGCGGTGAAGACCAGCTCGATGCCGCGCGCCGCGCGGATGCTGGCGCGCGCATCCTCGAGCATGGTCAGGGTGGTCAGCCCCAGGAAATCCATTTTGAGCAGGCCCAGGCGCTCGACGGAAAACATGTCGAGCTGGGTGACGACTTCATCGCCGGCGCCGCGCGTCAACGGTGTCAGGGTGCGCAGCGGCACCGGCGCAATGACCACGCCGGCCGCGTGAGTCGAGAGATTGCGCGGCAAGTCTTCGATCATGACCGCCAGGTCGAGCGCCGTCTTGGCGTGGGCATCGTGCAGGTACAGTTCGCGCAGTGGCTCGTAGTGTGCCAGCGCGGCGCGGATCGCGCCGCCTTTGCCCATGCCGTGGGTGCGCTCGTGCGCGGTGATCAGCGCGCAGATTTTATCGCAGACGGCCTCGCCGATATTGAGCGCTTTGCAAGTGTCGCGCAGCGCCGCCTTGTAGCGCAGGGTGCTGAACGAGCCGAGTTGGGCGACGAATTCGGCGCCGTAGCGCTGGCGCACATAGGCAATCACCTCGGTGCGGCGCCGCTCGCAGAAATCCATGTCAATATCCGGCAACTTCTTGCGCGCGGGATTGAGAAAGCGTTCGAACAGCAGGCCGTAGTCAAGTGGATCCACATCGGTGATGCCGAGCAGGAAGCTGACCAGACTGCCGGCCGCCGAGCCGCGCCCGGGCCCGACGGGAATCCCCTGCCGGCGCGCATAATTCACAAAATCAGCGACGATCAAAAAGTAGCTGACAAACCCCATCTGGGTGATGGTTTCCAGTTCGGTTTCGAGGCGCGTGCCGACGTCATGCCGCTTTTTTTTGGTCAACGCGCGTGGCGCCGGCGCGTCGGGCGTGTCCCATCCGGCATAGCGTGCGCGCAAGCCTTCATCGCACAAGCGCTGCAAATACGCGCGGCCCGGGCTGCCGTCCGGCGTCGCGAATTTTGGCAGCAAATGGCCGCTGCCGAGCGGCAGCTCGACCGCGCAGCGTTCCGTGATCGCCATCGTATTGGCCAATGCTTCGGGCGCCGCGCGAAAGGCGGCCACCATTTCCTCGTGGCTGCGCAGGTAATACTGGGCCGAGACGGGCGTCAGGTCTTCAAGCGATTGGATTGGCTGATTGGCCTCGATGCGCCGCAGCAATTCGACGGCGCGCGCTTCTTCTTCGCGGGCGTAGGCACATTGATTGGTGGCCACGACCGGGACGTTCAGCCCGCGCGCCAGTTCCATCAGTTGCGGCAGGACAACGCGTTCATCCTGCGTCTCATGCCATTGCAGTTCCAGATAAAAGCGGCCCGGGCCGGCGATGTGCGCCATGGTTTCGGCGGCGGCGCGCGCGCTGCGGGCATTGCCGGCCAGCAGCGCCTGGGCGATTTCGCCTTGCATGCCGCCGGACAAGACGATCCAGTGGCCAGCCAGTTCCTCGAGCCAGGCCGGGCTGGCCGCCAGGCCGGTGCCACTACCCTGCAGGTGGATACGGGTCAGCAATTCACACAAGCGGGCATAGCCGGTCAGGTCTTCGGCCAGCAGCACCAGGTCGTAGGTGGGCGGGCGATACGGGTCGACGGTGGCCACGGCAGCAAAGGGTGCGACGGCAATTTCGGCGCCGATGAGCGGCTGGATGCCTTGGCGCGCGCAGGCGTCGTAGAAGGCGACGACGCCATGCAGATTCATGCGATCGGTCAGCGCGACGGCCGGCATGCGCAGTTCGGCGGCCAGGCGCGCCAGCTCGCGCACGCGCAGCGTGCTGCGCAGGAATGAGTACTCCGAGCGCACATGCAGATGCACAAAAGGAACATGAGTCATGCAGTATTATAGCAAAAAAAAGCGCCGCGGTTACCCGCGGCGCTTGCTGCTCCTGAAAGAACGGTTGATTAGTCTTCAATAATCCATTGGCGGATGAGCGTCCCCTGAATCGCGCTGAATTCCTTCTCATCCGGCGTCAGGGTCGGCGCAATGCCACCGACGATCTTGCGCTGTTCTTCTTTGCTGATCACTTGCACTTGCTGAACTTCGTCAAGATTCTTCATAGTTGCCTCTTGGTGTGGATATGATCCACAATGGTTAAAAATGGCGCTAACAGCATACGATATTTTTTCTGATTTGTCAAGTAGTTTTGTATATATTATCAATGAAATTTATAACTATTTTATTTGCAATAATTTATAATTTATTAATATTTGCAATAATATGCATTGTGGTTACGCATCCGAAGTATGGCAGGCGATCAAGCCTGCCACTGCCGAACCGCGTGGCCTTGCGACGGGATTGTCAAAACACCGCTGAGTGGGTATAATACAGCATTTGTAGTTATCTTCATGACCACTGACCAGATAGATGCGCTCAATGCCGAGGCGTGGCAGTTGTGTGACAGCAACCGCCACAGTGCGCGGCGCATTGCCGAGCGTGCCCGCGATTGCGCGCACGCTATCGCTTATCTGGTGGGTGTGGCGCGTGGCAATTTATGTCTGGCGCACATCGCGCTTGAAGAGGGCGAGTTGGATCACGCGCTGGATTTCAGCGCGCAGGCGCAGCAGGTGGCCGCGGCCAGTGACAATCCGGCATTGCAGCTTGACACGCAAGTGGTTTTGGCGCGCGTTGCCCAGCAGCGCGGGTTCCACGACACGGCGGTGCAGCATTATCAGGCAGCCGCGACGCTGGCCGAGGCGCTGCAGCAGCGCGAGCAGGCGGCGACCTTGTTCAAGCGCATTGGCGGGATGCGCATGCACAGCGGCATGTTGCGCGAGGCATTGGAAGCCTACCGCGAGAGCCTGCGCCTGGTCGAGCACACCCACAATCAACGGGACGAAGCCTCGTTGCTGAACAACATGGGCTCGCTGTGCAGCCGCTTGGGCGACACGACCGCCGCGCTCGAGTATCTGCGGTGCAGCATGGCAATCCGGCGCACGCTGGAGGACAAGCTGGGGTTGGTGCATACGCTCAACAATCTCGGCTTGGTCTACGAAAACACCGGCATGTATTCGGACGCGTTGGTGTGCTATGGCGAATGCCTGCAGTTGGCGCACGCGCTGGGCGACAGCCACAGCGAAGCGTGCGGCCACATCAACATGGGCGTGGTTCACCAGCAAATGGGCGACTATCCGCGCGCGTTTGAGTGCTTCTTCAAGAGCCTGACCATCGCGCAGGCCAGCAACAATCGCGAAAGCGAGGCAAGCTGCCTGAACAACATTGCGCAGGTCTTTGTCGAGACCAACGATTTTGCCAGCGCGCGGGAGCACCTCAAGCAGAGTCTGACGTTGCATCAGGCCCTGGGTGACAAGCCGGGCGAGGCGATTGCCTTGGGCAACATCGGCGGAGTGTATCACCGCGCGCGCGACTATCCCATGGCCCTTACCTACTTGCTGGAAAGTCTGGCCATTTCGCGCGCGCTGGCTGACGAGCACACCACGGCCAACACGTTGTGTGACATCGGCAGCGTGCATTTGGCGCTTGAGGATTGCGCCAGTGCAATTGCGGCGTATCAGCAGAGCCTTGACCTGGCGCGCACCTTGCACGCGCGGCGGCGTGAGGCCGAGGCCTTGCTGGGCATCGGCACGGCGCAGGTCTGCAGCGGCGCGCTGGACGAGGCCTTGGCGACCCTCGGCGCGGCGCTGGCCTGCGCCACCCAGTTGGGTGCCAAGGATGTGCTGTACAAGACCCATGCGCGGCTCGCGCAGGTGCATGAAGCACAGGGCCGCATGGCCGAGGCGCTGCACCACCAGCGCGTGTTTCACGACATCAAAGAGGAAGTATACAATGCCAAGTCGGATGAGACGCTGCGCAAGCTGCAGGCCATTCACGGGGTGGAAAACGCGCGGCGCGAGGCCGAGATCTACCGGCTGAAGAACGTCGAACTGGCCCAACTGAATGCCACGTTGAGCAGGCTGGTCAATGAAAAAAACGAGTTGCTCAGCATTGCCGCCCACGACTTGCGCAATCCGCTCACGGTCATCAGCTCGATTGCCGGCCTGATTGAGTTCGACCCGGCCGGCATCGCGCCGGTCGAGCTTGATGATCACATGAAGACGATTGCCAAGACGGTTGATCGCATGCTGGAAATCATCACCAACCTGCTGACCAGTGACGCCATCGAGCAGGGCCTGATGACGTTGCACAACGATGTCGTGGATCTGAACCAGATGGCGCGCGATGTCATGGCCGACTTCGCCGAGCGGGCGCAGCGCAAGGCCATCACGCTGGACTATCAGCCGGCGGCTGCGCGCGCGCTGATCGTGGCCGACGCCAGCGCCACGCGTCAAATTCTCGACAATCTGATTTCGAATGCGGTCAAGTACTCGCCGGCCCAGACGTGCGTGACCGTGCGCGTGGGTGATGCCGACGCGTTTGTGCGCTTTGAGGTGCGCGACCAGGGCCCGGGCTTGACGGAGGCCGACAAGCAGCGGGTATTCGGCAAGTTTGCGCGCTTGAGCGCCAAGCCGACCGGCGGCGAGCACTCGACCGGCCTTGGCCTTTCGATCGTCAAGAGTCTGGCGGAGCGCATGGGCGCGCGTGTCATGTGCCAGAGTGAAGCGGGGCATGGCGCCACGTTTGCCGTCGAGTTCGCGCGGGCACATGCGCCAGATCCTTCCGCCGCCGCGGCGCCGGCATGAGCACGCGCGTTCTGCTGGTGGATGAGCATACCGTGGTGCGCGAAGCGTTGCGCTGCGCGCTCGAAAAGCGGGCCGACATCGTGGTCGTCGGCGAAGCAGCGGATGGCGCCACGGCCCTGCAATTATGTGCCGAGCGCACGCCGGCCATAGTGATTGCAGAAATCAGTGCCGCCGGCGTGGGCGGCGTGGACGGCGTGGAAATGACCCGGCGCATGAGCGCGCAAGGCGTCAAAGTCGTGATTCTCTCGGCCAGCACAAGCGTGCGCACGCTGCGCCGCGTGCTGAAAGCCGGCGCCATGGCGTACCTCAGCAAGACGTGTGCGTTCGATGATCTGCTGACCGCCGTGCGGGCCGTGCTCGACGGCCGCAAATATCTCAGCAGCGCCGCCACCCAGGTCGTGCTGCACGATTACACCACGCACCTCAAGGAGGATGACGCCGATCCCTTGGCGCAGCTCAGCGCGCGCGAACGCGAGCTGGTGCAATTGCTGGCCGAGGGCGCGACCGCGCAGGCGATTGCGCGCCGATTCGACGTCAATGTCCGCAGCGTTGCCACGTATCGCTACAACGTGCTGCAGAAGCTCGGGCTGCGCACCACCGCCGACGTGATCAAATTCGCGATTCGCGAAAATCTCACGCCGCTGGACGCCGGATGAGAGTCCCCTGCTATCGCCAGCGCGACGCCAACGACTGCGGGCCGACCTGCCTGCGCATCGTGGCGCGCGCCCACGGCAAGAGCGTGGCGGCCGCCGCCTTGCGCGAGCGCTGCGGCGTCACGCGCGAAGGGGTCACCATGGCCGGCATCAGCGACGCGGCCGAAAGTCTGGGATTGCGCACCCTGGCGGCGCGCATCAGTTACGACGCGCTGGTGCGCGAGGCGCCCCTGCCGTGCATCGCACACTGGCGCCAGAATCATTTCGTCGTGATCTGGAAAGCGCGCCGCCGGCATGTCCATGTCGTCGACCCCGCCGTGGGCTTCCTGACCTATTCACGCGCCGAGTTCCTGCGCGAATGGGCCTGCGCCGGCACCACCGAGGGTATTGTCCTGCTGCTGGAGCCCACACCCGCGTTTGTGCATGATGACACCGACCCGGCCACGCACCGGCGCGGCATGCGCTACGTGCTGTCCTATCTCACCGGCTATCACCGGCTGCTGACCCAGCTCGTGCTGGGCGTCCTGATCGGCAGTGTCCTGACGCTGTTGTTCCCGTTCCTGACGCAAGCCATCGTGGACATTGGCATCACCAACCAGGATCTCGGCTTTGTGTACACGGTGCTGCTGGCGCAACTGATGCTGTTCTTGAGCCAGACGGCGGTCGAGTTCATCCGCGGCTGGATTTTGCTGCACATCGGCGCGCGCGTCAACATTGCCATTGTCGCTGATTTTCTGACCAAGCTGATGCGCCTGCCGATGTCGTTTTTCGATGCGCGCACGATCGGCGACATGCTGCAACGCATTGGCGATCACCGCCGCATCGAGCGGTTTCTGACGTCGTCCTCGTTGCTGACCGCGTTCTCGTCCGTCAATCTGCTGGTCTTCGCCGCCGTGCTGGCACTCTACAGCCCGCTGATTCTCGCGGTGTACGCCGTGGCGATGACGGCCGCGCTCACCTGGATGCTGCTGTTCATGCCGCGCCGGCGCGCGCTGGATGCCGCCCGCTTTGCGCGCCAGGCCGAGACCCACAATGCGCTGGTGCAGATGATCCAGGGCGTCGCCGAACTCAAATTGACCAACAGCGAACGCGTCAAGCGCTGGGAGTGGGAGCATGTGCAGGCCACCTTGTTCAAGCTGAACATCAAGAGCCTGGCGCTCAATCAATATCAGCAAGCCGGCATGATGCTGCTGCTCACCGGCAAGGACATTGTCATTTCATTTCTGGCCGCGCGCGAAGTCATCGAGGGGCGCATGACGCTGGGCATGATGCTGGCCGTGCAATACATGATCGGGCAGATGAACAGCCCGGTCGCGCGCCTGGTCGAATTCGTGCATGACTGGCAGGATGCGTCGCTCAGCGCCGAGCGCCTGGCGGAAGTGCATGCGCTGCCGGATGAAGCCAGTGGCACCGCCAGTGCCACCACCATGCTGGCCGAGCCGGGCGCGCTGGCCATCCACGTGCATGACTTGCAGTTCACCTATCCGGGCGCGGCCACGCCGGCGCTCGACGGCCTGTCGTTGACGTTCCCCGCGCGCGCCGTCACCGCCATTGTCGGCGCCAGCGGCAGCGGCAAGACCACCTTGCTGAAACTCCTGCTGCGCTTCTACGAGCCGACCCGCGGCGGCATTGCCATCGGCGAGGCGCCCTTGGCGCATCTCGACAGCGCCGTGTGGCGCCGGCGCTGCGGGGTCGTCATGCAGGACGGCTATCTCTTCAGCGACACCTTGCTGCGCAACATCACCTTGGGCGACGAGACGCCCGACCGCGAGCGCTTCCTGCAGGCCGTGCGCCTCGCGCGCGTGGATGAATTTGTCCGCGAACTGCCGCTCGGTTATGCCACGCGCGTCGGCGCCGACGGCCTCGGCTTCAGCCAAGGCCAGAAGCAGCGCATGCTGATCGCGCGCGCGGTCTACCGTGCGCCTGATTTTGTCTTCCTCGACGAGGCGACCAGCGCGCTGGATGCCTGCAACGAGCGCCTGATCATGCACGAATTGCAACAGTTCTTCGCCGCCCGCACGGTGCTGATCATTGCCCATCGCCTCAGCACCGTCATGAATGCCGGGCACATCCTCGTGCTTGAGCATGGCCGCATTTGCGAACAGGGCACGCACGCCGCGCTGGTCGCGCAGCGCGGCGTCTATTTTGCCCTGGTGCGCGATCAACTCGACTTGGGCGCCTGATGACCGATCCGCAACCCTATCTGCCCAGTGACGAGGTCAACGACATCATGACCTTTGTCCCCGGCTGGATTGTGCGCTGGGGCATCACCGTCATTGTGCTGACCGTGCTGATGCTGGGCGCCGTGGCCTGGCTGATCCGCTATCCGGATGTCATTCATGCGCGCATCACGATGGTGGCCGCCAATCCGCCGATCCCCGTCATGGCGCGCGCCAACGGCCGGGTCCATTTGCTGGTGGCCGACCAGACTCCGGTGACCGCCGGCACGTTCGTGGCCGTGCTGGAAACGTCCGCCCGGCTGGAGGATGTCTTGACCTTGCGGCGTAATCTGCAGGCCTTCCTGCCTTTCCTGGCGGATCCGACCACCACGCCGCTGGTACCGTTCGACCGCGCCGCCGCGCTGGGCGAGTTGCAGTCGGCCTACAATGATTTCATCCAGAACCTTGACACCTACGAGACCTTGCGCGCCCACCTGACGTCTGGCAGCAACCTCGTCGGCACCATCCAATATGGCGACCATCTCAGCAAACTCATGCATCAGCAAGTCGTCACGACCAAAGAACTCGAAGTGATCGAGAAAAAATACACCAGCAGTCGCGTGCTGTTTGAAAAAGGCGTGCTGTCCGAAGTGGAAATGGCCGACATCGAGCGCCAGCGGCACGAAACGCGCGCCACCCTCGCGTACGTCAATGGCGACATCGAATATGTCACGCGTAATTTGACCATCACCGTGCAATTGGCCTGCAAGCGCCTCGAGAGCCAGGTGCGCGAATGGGAACAGAAGTATTTGTTGATGGCGCCGATCGACGGCATGGTCGCCCTGTTCGATTTCTGGAGTGACGACCAATTCGTCAACGCCAACAGCGAGGTGCTCACGATTGTCCCGCCGGTGGCCGGCATCACCGGCAAAGTCTCTCTACCGCCGGCCGGTGCCGGCAAGGTGCAGCCCGGGCAGCACGTCGTCATTCGCTGCGACAACTATCCCTTCCGTGAATACGGCTTCTTGCGCGGCGTGGTGCAATCCATGTCGCTGATGCCCAAAGACCAGCAGTACTTGGTGCAGGTGTCGCTGCCCGACGGCTTGCGCACGACCTATCACAAGTCACTTGTGTTTCAGCAGGAGATGCACGGCAGCGCCGGCATCATCACGCAAAATGCGCGCTTGGCCGAGCGCATTTTCGCGCGCCTGCGCGCCGCCTTCGAAAGCGTGCAGTAGCATTGTTTCCGTTTGACACACTGCCGCGGCACGCGCACTGCCAGCAATGGTCTTTGTCGTTTGCGCGCCGGGGGGGCTTCTGGCGGCATTTCAGGCAGGCCCCCGAAATGCCGATATTAAGGAATGCACACTGTGGCGGGAAGGGCGGCGTGCTTGAGTAGACGAGGGAAAGATAAGGACGCGCAAGCACCGCCGCTGGCGCAGCTGGAGTACAAGCTTCAGCTTGTGCCGTTGAGTAACTTCGTTCGTCGCCAACGAATCGTGATGCGTTGTCGTGCGTTGCGCCGCGCAAGAATTTATCAGACAAGCTAAAGCTTGCACTCCAACGGCTTCATCCTCTTGAATGCGCTCCCTGGATGCAGCGCACGGGACACCGCAGCGACGCCCCCCGCCACACCAATGACGGGATTGTTTCAGGCCAGCGTCCCTATATCGGAATTTCAGAGGCAGGCCCGCATTGCATATGTCACCAAGATATGCAATATTGCCGGCGATCCGCATAAAGCCAACCACCCGCCGCGGCTCGTTCAGTGAGCATCTCTGCGCTCATGCTACGCCGCGGCGTAGCTGTTGTGCTCGGCGTCGGCATACGCATCAAAGATGTGCTGGTACACCGTCGCGCACTTGCTGGCAAACACGGCCGGAGTGTACACGCGCGGCAATTCGTCCAGCGTCGTCTCGATGGTCAGCCGCACGGCCACGCGGGCTTGCTGGCGTTTGCGCCAGTCGAGCACCAGTTTCTCGGGCTTCAGCCGTGCCAGCAATGCCTGGGCAACCTTAGTGCTTCTTGACTTTGTCATGCATCCGCACCGCGGTGCAGCGGTCAACGCAGACAACAATCGCCTGGCCCAGCATGCCCCGGCCCATGAAATGCTCGACCAGATCCTTGGCAATCGTTTCGAGCCGCTCATCGCGCGTAATCAAATGGTATTCCTTGGCGAACGTGCGTTCGAGCTTCTTTTCCTGCTCCTCGTCCCGTTCGGCGTTTTCAAGCAAGGCCGTCATGTCCTCGTTGAGCTGCTCATTGGTTTGTTCGGGCGTGATATCGCGGTGGGCGCGGTCGAGCTGGCGGAAAATATGGCGGGCGTCAATAAACTAGACCGTGTCGGCGCGCTTGGCGTGCAGGCGCGCAAAGCGCGCGGCTTCGACGAACATGCCGCCCGCGCCACGGGCGCGCAGTTCATCGGCGGTGGCCCACAAGCATTTTTCGATCTCGAAGATTGCTTCCTTGCCCAATGCCATTTGCCATGCCGATTGCATTTGCCCGCCGCATTTAGTACAATGGACACTTGTGATCGGGGTGTAGCGCAGCCTGGTAGCGCACTAGACTGGGGGTCTAGCGGTCGCTGGTTCGAATCCAGTCACCCCGACCATTATTTTGCTGCTTGCGCCAGCGCCTCGCGCAATTCCTCAAAAGCAAATGCAGCCCATGGTGCCTGCCCGGGTTGGGCATTGGGCCAGTGCGCCCGCCACGCGCCGCTGTAGCCCGGCCGCAGCAACGCGTCGAGCTGCCGATCCGCGTCCGGCCATGGCGCGGGCATGGGCGCCGGATCCGGCCGGGTCACCTCGGTGCGGAAATAGAACGGGCTGGTCAGCGCCACGTGGTTGTCGCCGGCGTAGTCTGTGGCGCCGGTCGCCAGGCAGTCATGCGCATGCGCGATGATATCGAACGTGGCGGCCGAGGCCGGCCCGGGCATGCCGTATACTTTGACCACATACCAACTGTTCTCGGTTTCGTGCAGCACCAACTCCATGCTTTGGATTGGTTGGGGCGCGCCGGTACACGGTTGGTGGACCAGCACCTGGCCGTTGCGATACACGACAATGTGGGTGATGCGTTGCGCGTGGCCGGGCGCGGCATGGGCGCGAATGCGCAGGATGCGCCGGGCGCCATCGGCGGGGACGACAACGCCCGGACCATTGTAGCCCGCGACATGGCTGAGCGTGGCGTCGATGAACGGGCCGCTGCTGACCAGCGTGCGGCCTTGGGCGACGGCGTCGCGCACGGCTTTGGGCGACAGCGGCGTTGCCGGATCAAGCCAGACATAACTGCGCAAGGCGCCCAGGCAAAAGCGCGCACGGCCGGCCTGCAGCGTCCCGTCGGTTTCGGCCATGGCGGCGACGCGATAGCCGGCGTTCAGCAGATGAAACCAAAGCTGCTGGTAGAAAATCTGATCGGCATCATAGCCCATCACCACCATGGCCAGCGGGCCGATGCCGGCCAAGGCATAGAGTGGCAGCAGCGTGGCGAGATTGCTGACAAAACGATGCTGCGGCGCGCTGGCCCACCAACTGGTGGGATGCGCAAAGACCGGCAGCGCGCCGGCGCGCGCCCACGCAACCATGCATGCCCACGGGGAAGCGCCTTGATACGCCGGCAGCGCGGCATGCATCGGGTTGCCCGCATACCATGCCTCAATCGCGGGATCGGACATCTGTGCCAGCGGCAATGGCACGTCGGGAAGGTTCAGCCACCATGTGTGTCCGTAGCGGGTCTTGGGCAGTTCGCCGCCGAGCCAGACCTGCACATTGTCCGCCTGCCACGGTTCAAAGGCGAGCGGCTCGCGCAGTGCCAGTTGCGCCTGTGACAGGCACCATGGCTGGCACAGGCACAACCAGTGCAGGTGCCGTGCGCGACAGACGTCGGTGATTTCCGTGCGCAGGGCGGCCGGGTTGGCGCCATTGGCGCTGATATGCTGATGCCCGTCGCCGCTCCACCAGCCTTGGGCCGACCGGTCATAATGCTGATACTGCATGCGCATATCATGGGCCAGACGGCGGTGCCGGCGCGGGATCGGCGGCGGCAGGTATCACCAATTGCGGATAAAAAATGCCCATCTGCCCGATGAAGGCAAGCGTGGCGAGGCCGGTCAGTTCAAAGGCGAATTGGCCGAGGGGAAAAGGTGGCAGGCCCAGTAGAAAGCAGAGCAGGACATTCAAAGTGCCGCCGTGCGCCACCACTAGAATATGCATGTCGTGCGCCGGTGGATCAAGCACGAAGCCGCCCATCCGCCGGTGAATGCCGTGGGCGCGCAACGCGGCCAGAAACGGCGGGCAGATGCGTGCGTACATCTCAAAGCAGCCCTCGCCCAATTCTGTTTTCCATTGTTCCTCGACATAGGTGTGCTCATGGCGGCGCATGACCTCGGCGTGCTGTTCGGCGGGCAGCTGGCGCAACGCGTCGTTCGGCAACCATTCGCGCAGGAAGTCGCAAAGGTGCGGGGTGAGCGCGCGCCCCTGCAGGATGACTTGGGCGGTTTCCACGGCGCGCCCATACGGCGAGACCAGGGCGGCATCAATGCGGACGCCAGCCAGGGCGCGTTGCGCGCGCAGCGCCTGGGCGGCGCCGCGCGCGGACAAACAGCCGTGGACGGGCGGGATGAGACAGGCATACGGATCGCCCTGCATTTCCGCATGACGGGCAAAAAGTAGTTTCATAGCCAGAAGTGCGTGATGAAGCCAGTGGTGAAACGATGTATTATAGCAAGGCCGGGCGATGCTGTCAAAACAGGGGTGGGGGAATTTATGCGCCACGCGAGTGCGCCGGAGGCGCCCCGCCGCTGGCGCATGCGCGTCAACTTAACAAGCACATGTGTCTGAAATTCCGTTAGAGGGGAAAAAGCGAACCTGACGTCGCCAAATCTGTTGTGGGTCCTGCGTGTGCGTGGCCGGAGGTTGAGGTAGGGCGGTCAGGCCCTGACCGCCGTTGCTGCATGCGCGCGCACGCCGGTGCTGCAATGGCACAGCGACAACCGCGGCGGTCAAGGGCCTGACCGCCCTACCTGTCTGCGCGCGCGACGCCGGCGGCTCCCGTGGCAGGAGCACCGCCAGGGAATGCGGCTCCCGCACTCCAAGGTTCGGCTGCGCCGAACGCAGAGGTCGTCCGCACCACGGCGGCCGCAGCTGCATTGCGAACTGCGGCAGTAGCCGCGGCGTGCCCCGCGGCCACGACTGCCGGAACTGGAAGGATGGAATGGTGGATGAATGGTGCAGCGGCAGCAGCCGCGGCGTGCCGCGACGTTGCGCAGCACGCGCGCGTTTTTAGTATAATAACCAGACTGATAATCTTCGCAATGGAATAGAACCGCATGAACACAGAAGCCGAGACCGCCGCCGTTGAGACACCCCATCGCGCGCCAGACTTCATCCGCCAGGCGATTGAAGAGGATCGTGCCAGCGGCCGCTTCGCCGGCCGGGTTGCGACGCGCTTCCCGCCCGAACCGAACGGCTATCTGCATATCGGCCACGCCAAGGCCCTCTGCATTGATTTTGGCATGGCGGCGCGCTATGGCGGCACCTGCAATCTGCGCTTTGACGACACCAACCCGGTCAAGGAAGAGGTTGAGTATGTCGACGCCATCCAGGAGGATATTCACTGGCTTGGCTTTGACTGGGGTGACCGGCTGTTTTACGCCTCGGACTATTTCGAGCAGCTCTATGCGTTTGCCGAGCAGTTGATCAAAAAGGGCAAGGCGTACGTCTGCGACTTGAGCGCCGAGGAGGTGCGCGAGCATCGCGGCAATCTGACGGAAGGCGGGACGGCGACGGTTTTTCGGGCACGCGCGGTTGAGGAAAATTTGGATTTGTTCCGGCGCATGCGCGCGGGCGAGTTTCCTGAAGGCTCGCGCACGTTGCGCGCGAAAATCGACCTGGACTCGCCAAATTTCCTCATGCGCGACCCGGTCATGTACCGCATCCTCAACACGCCGCATCACCGCACCGGCACGCAGTGGTGCATTTATCCCATGTATGATTACGCGCATGGCCAGAGTGATTCGATTGAGAACATCACCCACTCGCTCTGCTCACTGGAATACGAGATCCACCGGCCGCTGTACGAGTGGTTCATCAACGAGCTGGGGATTTACCCAACGCGCCAGATGGAATTTGCGCGGCTGAACATAACCCACACGGTGTTGAGCAAGCGCAAGCTGCTGCGGCTGGTGCAGGAAGGGCAGGTCAGCGGCTGGAACGACCCGCGCATGCCGACCCTGTCGGGCATGCGCCGGCGCGGTTATACCCCCGACGCGATCCGCGCGTTTTGCGAAAAAATCGGTGTGGCCAAAACCGACAGCGTGGTTGACTTTTCCCTGCTCGAGCATTGCGTCCGCGAGGATTTGAACAAGCATGCGCCGCGCGTGCTGGGCGTGCTCCATCCGCTGAAAGTCGTGATTGACAATTATCCGGACGGGCAGGTTGACGAACTTGCGGCGGTCAACAATCCCGAGGATGAGGCGGCCGGCGCGCGCGTGGTGCCGTTCGCAAAAGTGCTGTACATCGAGCAGGACGATTTCCGCGAGACGCCGCCCCCGAAATATTACCGGCTGTATCCGGGCAATGAAGTGCGCCTGCGCTATGCCTATTACATCAAATGCACGCAGGTGGTCAAAGACGCAAGTGGCGCGGTGGTCGAGGTGCATTGCACGTACGATCCGGCGACGCGCGGCGGGCAGTCGCCCGACAACCGCAAAGTGAAGAGCACGATTCATTGGGTCTCGGCGCAACATGCGGTGGATGCCACCGTGCGCCTGTATGACAAACTGTTTGCGAAGGAGCATCCGAATGTGGAAGAGGATGGCGCGGATTTCCTGACGTATCTGAATCCGCACTCGGTCGAGGTGCTGCCGGGTTGCAAAGTGGAGCCGAGTGTGGCGCAGGCCGCGCCGGGCACGCGCTTCCAGTTTGAGCGCCTTGGCTATTTCTGCGTGGACAGCGAGGAATCGCAGGTGGGCGCGCTGGTGCTCAACCGGACCGTGTCATTGAAGGACACATGGGCCAAGATTGAGAAGCGGGGCTGACGACGCCCGCGCGCGGCGTGGGCCATGTAGCCGCGGGCGATGACCGCGGCAGAGCGAAGCGGCCGACCTCGCCGCGGGCGGCTACAATGCCGCCTTGATCCGGCGCTGCACAAGCCAGCCGCCCAAGGCCAGCAGGCCGAGCAACCCGGGCTCCGGCACGGTACTAAGGGTAAAGTCGTCGGCCAAGGAGTACCCCGAATCGCCCCAATGGGCGATGGTTACGTTCGAATCCGCGAAGGCCGTGGCCGTTGAGCTGAGCTCGAGATGCGGCTCTGCATCGGTCGGCGTGTAGTCGTCCACCCAAGCCTTGAGGACCGACCCGCCGGCGCTGAAATCGATCCGGCCGATGACATAATGCCATGCGCCGTAGAGGTTGGTGAAGGCGCCTTTGGGAGCGTTCCAGTTGTCGCCGGTGGGGGTCCACAGAATGAGTTCGCCCTGCTTGTCCGCTTGTGCTTCGATGGTCAAGGCATAGCCGCCCACGGTGACGCCCACATGCGTGTTGGCGGTGACGGGTGTGAAGATGTTGGCGCTGAAGAAATAAGTGCTGCCGGTCAAACTGCCCAGTGGCGTGCTCAGCGCACGGTACATTCGGCCGCCGTGCCCTGCGGAATATGCCATTTGCGGACCATAAGCGCCATAGTCATTGGTGCCGAAAATGGCGGCATGGAGATTGATGTGGCCGGGTTGCGTCAGTACGACCTGCCACGTGGCGCCCCAGCCCGTGCCGCCGTTGTAATTGCCGGGAATGGCGTAATCCCACGCGGTGGTATCATAGGTGAAATCTTCCTGCGCGATAATCTCGGCGTTGATGATTGCAGGGCAGCCCAGCACCGCGACCAACGCTGCCACCACCACCATCCGCAGGTATGAGTTCGTCATCATAATCAATGATTCTTGGTTAATTACTATGGTGAATATAGCACATTGCGCAAGAATATGCAAGGCGCACCGGCCCTGACCCCAGATCCAGTGGTTGGCAAGTGTTGGTGTTCCCCACCGATCCCGCCGAATGTCCGCTGCATCGTCCGCCGTTGGCGACGATGTGCTGGAAGAGGGCGGGCAGGGCTATCAAGACGCCGGCGCGTGGCATCACCCGCTGACTGCCAAACAGAGGTGGCGCGTCGTCCAGCAGACCTAGGCGCGCAAGCAGGCGGCCGCCCCGGCGATCGCGGGGATCGCGATACTGGCCGGAAGACGGCGACGCGGCAGACACAAAAGCGGATCGTTTAGGATGCAGTTGACATTCCGTCGGTGTTCTGGCATAATACAGGCAGTGCGTGCGATCACCGTTAACCAAGGAGTCGTATGATTGAGATCTGCATCGGCACACGAGCGCCTGAATTCACGCTGCCGGCCAGTAACGGCACCACCATCAGTCTGATGGACTATCGCGACGACAAATATGTCGTGCTGTATTTTTATCCGCAAGACGCGACCCCGGGCTGCACCCAGGAGGCGATCGCGTTTCGTGACCTGCAAAGCGAGTTTCAGCTGGCCGGTGCCGCCATCCTTGGCGTCAGCACCGACGACCTCGAGTCGCACAGCAAATTCGCGCAGCAATACAACCTGACCTTTCCGTTGCTGAGCGACCGCGACGGCGCCGTCACCGAGAGATATGGTGTCCGCAAGCCCAGTGAAACAGACGATGCACAGGCCCGCGCCCAACGCACCACGTTTGTGATCGACAAGCAAGGTAAAATCGTCAAACTATACAAGCACATCAAGTTGCAGTGCCACGCTGACGAAGTGCTCAGCTTCCTGCATGGCAAACACGAGCCGGAACTGGCAGCAGCACAGGAGCCGGCGGGCATTGGCAACAGTGATCAGTAATCAGTATTCAGTATTCAGTGATTGGTGAACGGTGCCGGCGCGGGCGGATGATTGTGCTGCCCGCTGGTCTAGCTGCGCAACGTCGTTTTTTCTCAATCTCTGCGTCCACCGATCCCGCCGCCGGCGTGGACCGATGGAACGCAACAACAAATACCAATCACCGGCTCTGGGGACCCTAGTTCCAGCGACTCGGACAGAAGCGGAGGTACGAAGGATTAGGTGCATGTCCGCAACAAGGGTAGCGCATGGTTGGCGGGGGGGTGCCGCCGAGACGGCGGCGCTACTCGTGGCGCCCGCGTCCCGCGGGCAATGCTGCGCAGCTTGGGGGGGTGCCGCCGAGACGGCGGCGCTACTCGTGGCGCCCGCGTCCCGCGGGCAATGCTGCGCTGCTTGGGTGGGTGCCGCCGTGACGGCGGCGCTACTCGTGGCGCCCGCGTCCCGCGGGCAATGCTGCGCAGCTTGGGGGGGTGCCGCCGAGACGGCGGCGCTACTCGTGGCGCCCGCGTCCCGCGGGCAATGCTGCGCAGCTTG
>Ga0247841_10006693_pt1 | contig 17613 bp, 14 predicted proteins | sample LaCruzMarch2015__2_FD_192410 | JGI IMG/M metagenome (GOLD analysis project Ga0247841, IMG submission 192410) | Freshwater microbial communities from meromictic Lake La Cruz, Castile-La Mancha, Spain - LaCruzMarch2015_18m | ecosystem: Environmental > Aquatic > Freshwater > Lake | place: Spain... | reverse complement strand
TACCATAATTATTACGGTTAAAATTGCTATTTTCTTAATGTTCACTATGAAACCTCTCTTTTAAAATATTATTCTACTAAAAATAAAGTAAATACTTTTTTTTAAAAAAAATCACCTCCTGTTTTTTTTTAAAGAATGTATAAATTTTCTTAAACTCACCTCCCTCTGTAATTTTTTAATGAGTCGGCAAAGATTGCCAGAAATATCATAAGGCCCTGTATAAAAGGCTGTATATATGGCGATATACCCATAATAGTCAGCCCATTTTGTATCATCACCATTAAAACAACTCCAACAAGAGCTCCGGGAATTATGCTGCCCCTGCCGCCAAAAAGGCTCACACCGCCTAAAACCGCCATGGAAATGGCTGTAAATTCCCATCCATCAGCAAGTGAGGCATGAAGATATCCCACCTGGGTTACATATATTATTCCGGCAATCGAAGCAATAAAACCGGATAGAACAAATAATAACAGCTTCACATTTTTTATGTTTATTCCCATATATTCTGAAGCCTTTTCGTTATTGCCGATAGCAAAAACTACTTTCCCAAAAGCAGTCCTTGATAATGCCACCTGAGCTGCGACCATTATTGCCAGCATAATTATTACTTCATAATAAAAAGGGCCAATCCTAAACATTGGAAACTGAGCCATTTTCAGAGGTATGTTAATTCCGCCTTTTTCAGCAACAAGAATGAGGCCAAGACCTCTGCCACCTATAAGCATCCCTAGAGTAGTGATAAAAGCAGGCACTTTTAAACGTGTAGTGACTATGCCATTAATGAAACCCATGAAAGCTCCAGTGAGCATTGTCACAATTAATCCAGCATAAATTGGATAGCCTTTGGTCATGACTATTATTCCGACACTGACTGATACAAAAGCAACGGACCCCACCGAAAGGTCAAAATCTCTGCTCATTATCACAAAAGCCAGCCCGGTCACTAATATGCCATAATATGAAGACTGCAGTAATAATGTCGAAAGATTTGAGATTGTGAAAAATTTATCACTAGCCACGCTAAAAAAAATAAAAACAGCCAGAAATACAAAATAAAAAGCATAGTTAAGGAAAAAATTTCCAATTCTATTTCCTCTTTTTAAAGTTAATTCAGCGCTCATTTAATCCCCATTGCATATTGCATTAATAATTCTTTACTTGCTTCCTTATAATCAATTACTTTAACAAGCTTTTTATCAGCCAGAATCATTATCCTGTCACTCATGTGAAGAAGTTCATCAATATCAGAACTTATAAGTATTACAGAAATACCTTCATCGACAAGCTTGTTAATAAGATTATGTACTTCCGCTTTTGCCCCTATATCCAGACCCTTTGTAGGATCATCAAGAATAAAAATATCGGGTTTAAACATCAGCCATCTGGCAATTACAACCTTTTGCTGATTTCCTCCGCTTAAAGTCTCAACCCTTTGCAGGCCATTTACCATTTTTATGCCAAGTTCTTTTGACGCATCTTTGGTTAGCTTTGACTCTTTCCCTTTGTTAACAAATCCTGCCCTGTTGGAAATCTTTTGAATTCTCCCGATAGACATATTATTCATTACAGACGCATTTAAAAACAGACCCTCTTCCCTTCTGTTTTCCGGTACATAACCAAAGTTTCTGGTAAATTTTTTTGGCAATCCGGTAAAGCTGTTGTCAGACTTCCTGATTTCCACTTTTCCGGCTGTGGTGGCATCTATTTTTAAAAGTGTCCTTACAAGCTCTGTCCTGCCTGATCCAAGTAGACCCCAGATACCAAGCACTTCTCTTTTTTTAAGATTAAAGCTGACATTTTCAATGCCATTATTGGAATACAGGCCTTCAACTTTTAACAAATCCTCCCCTGTATTATGGTTCTTTTCCACATATAGCTTATTGGCATATTCACCCAGCATAAGTTTTACTATTTCATTTATATTTGTATCTTTAACTTTTACCTCTCCGGCATTTGCTCCATCCCTTAGGACATATACTCTGTCAGCCACACGGAAGATCTCCTCAAAAAGATGCGTAATATATATTATTATGAACCCCTGAGACTTTAAAAAATCAATTAATCCAAACAGGTTTTCTTTTTCCCTTAAGGTAAGGGAAGAAGTGGGTTCATCAAAAATAATGATTGAGGCACCTGTAGCAATTGCCCTGCTTATTTCCACAATCTGTTTCTGACCGACAGCCAGATCTTCAACCCTGGAACCAAACTTTATTGAAGGATCTATTTTTTCCAGTATTTCAGAACACTTCCTGTTTATTTTGGTATAATTTAAAAACAAAAATGACTGATTGGACTTGAGTTTGTTAAACATAACGTTTTCAGAAACTGTAAGATTATTAAATAATGTCAGTTCCTGGTGAATGTAGGAAATTCCATATCTCATGGAATCGTTTGGGGATCTAAAGTGAACTATCTTGTCATCAATATAAATTTCTCCGGAATCTTTTTGCTTGACACCACCGAGTATATCCATAAGGGTACTTTTGCCGGCGCCATTCTGGCCTACAATAGAAATAACCTCTCCGGCATAAAAATCCATTGAAACATCTTTTAGCGCCCTGACACCCGGAAAGCTTTTATTAATTCCTGACAGCTTCATACATTGAATAGTTTTTTCCATCTGCAGTCTTCCTAAATAATTTTCTTTTCATGATAAAAAATGAAAAAATTAGAAATATCCCGTAATTTAAAAAATACTGATAAAAAATTAATTTAATAATTTTTTATCAGTATTTTTGTTTAAGAATAAACGGTCATCAACTTTTCCATTCAGAGATATTATAAGATAATAAATATATTACCTAAAAACCAACCCCAGCACTTTATTTAGTCTTTCGAATCTAATCTAAACAAAAGATATGACCCGGTCTCAAATATCTATTCTTGTATGTTTTTTTAGCTGACGATTTAACAGAAAAAACCAAAGAATTATAGTAATAAAATATAATTACATAATTTTATTTAATTAGAAATAATTGTCAATATTTTTCAACTATAATATACAGATTAAAAATATAAATATTCAATCATTCGCACTAAATAAAAATGATTTTATTCAAATAAGAACAATTGTCAATCTTTTTAAAAAATAAATATTTCCTCAGGCAAATTAAAATAATACATTTGCTTGCATCATAAGCGTCGATTCTGCCTGAATAATTAAAAAAATGTTCTTCTTTGTTAATTAATTTTTTAGAAATGAAAGTATTTATTATTTATTAATTTATGATAAATAATCTCGTTTTTTGCTGAATTATTTTTTTATTTTAGACTTAAAATTTATTTATTATAATTCCTCTGGCTCATTGTTCTCATTAAAACAATAAACAATTGACAAAATAATGTGTATTTTATTTTCAAAGTTGCTAACATGGAATTAAGTTTTTGTTTATAAATAATAATATGCGGGGTAGTTAAATATGAATATTAAACCTTATGATGTTGCAAGAATGATTGATGTAAGTGTACTTAAGACAACAAGCACTGAAATGGATATACAGCTCCTTGTTGATTCAGCAAAAAAATATAATTTCATTTGTGCTTTTTCTTTATCATGTTACCTGCCCACTCTTGTAAAGGAATTAAAAGGTTCTGATACCTTGGTTGGAGCACCAATAGGTTTCCCATCAGGTGCTGAAATGTCTGTGATAAAAGCATTCCAGGCAAAAACACTCTATAATATCGGCTGTGATGAGTTTGACATGGTGCTAAATGTCGGCTGGCTTAAATCCGGAGAGTTCGACAAAGTTGAAAAGGATATAAGAGCAGTTTATGACGTTATTTCGGGAAAGCCTTTAAAGGTTATTGTGGAAGCCATGTACCTTACAGACAAAGAACTTGCTGATGCCTGCAGTATTGTTGTAAACAGCGGCGCCGATTATATAAAAACAGGAACTGGCTGGGCAGAAAAACCAACAGAATTCAGCCATATTGAGACCATGGTAAAAGCTGTAAAGGGTAAAATTAAAATTAAGGCGGCAGGAGGAATAAAAGACTATGATACTCTGTGCAGAATGCATGATATGGGGGTATCAAGATTTGGTGTCGGGGTAATATCAGGAATAAATATAGTTGAAGAAGCTTTTTTAAAGCAATAGAAATATAGTTTAAAAAATTTCAGGAAGAAAAGATATCCGGATCCTGCACTGGAACCAGTATATAAGTTTACCAGCAATATGCTGAACAATTTTAGCCTGTGTAATTTTAATTTCCACTTAGGCTGTCTATATAGATCAGGGTTTTACTCAAAAAACTTCCTCAATAGATCAGTAATTTACATAAAAAAAAATTACGAGTCTATCCCTCTCAGGCTGTCTGTATAGATCAGGGGTTTACTCAAAAAAGTTACATTCTCGTATATTATGTTTTTTGGAATTAAAATATTTGCTGCCCGACATACTCTTATGTGGTATAACTTAGGTCTAAGAGGATTTAGTTTCCCCTTAGACTCTTTATATAAATTAGGAGTTTGCATAAAAAGTTTACGGTCTCAAACAAGAATTTCTTTGTGAAAATACCAGACTTTTTTGGCCGCGTCTTTTATTTTTTGGTATTCTCTATCATTATGCCTATTTCAGCCATATGATGAGTAACATTATTGTATAATCTGTAGGCGTTCTCATATTGCTCTATATTGTCGGCAACAGGGTGTTCAGTCGATTCTGTTTTATGAATATTGTCAATAATATCATAATCTTTCCATATTCCTATTCCGTAAGCTGCGACTGCAGCAGCACCCAGAGTAGCTGCATCCTGATCGATATTCGTTTTTAATATATCCATGCCATAGACATTTGAAAGTATATTTCTCCAAAGTTTGCTCTTTGCGCCGCCCCCTACAACGAGCATCTGTGGGCTGATAGCTTCATATTTGCCAAGAATGTCCAGTGCGTGCCGCAGATTAAAAGAAATACCCTCTATGGCCGCGCGTATCAAATCTTCACGTCTGTGTCCAAGCGTAAGCCCTGCATATCCGCCCCTGATATAAGGACTTTCCTCTATCATTGAGCCGCCTGCAAGACTTGGGTTAAATATCAGTTTATTGGCCCCTATGGGAGAATTTCCTGCTAAAATATCCATCATTTCATAAGCGCTGCCGCCGCCGGATTCTTCTTTTTCTATAAGATCTCTGCAGATGACATCCCGAACCCAGCGCAAACTATTGCCTGCAGAAAACACGCTTGTGGCAGAAGCATACATTCCATCAATAACATGTGCAAATACAAACGGTTTATATTTGAAATCCAATATCGGTTTGTCGGACGTAATGGCAATCCATGCTGACGAGCCCACAGAAGTATATATGCGGCCATTTTTTATTCCGCGTGCCCCAAGTGCCATGCAGGAATTATCTACTCCGCCGCAAACTACCTTTACTTTTTGCGGGAGACCGGTAAGTCGTGATGCTTCAGGAGTTAATGTGCCCACAATATCGCTTGAACGGATTATATCGGGAAGAAGAGCCCTGTCAATGCCTGACTTTTCTATAAAATTATCCAGGTAATCATTGTTTTTAAGGCTATAGACTCCTGAACCGGATGCATAAGAATGATCTGTTTTCATTTCCCCTGTCAGTCTTAAGTTGCAGTAATCCTTTGTGCCCAGTATTTTATAAATATTTTTATACATTTCCGGCTCATTTTCTTTGTACCACATAATCTTAAAAACAGAGTAGCATTCAGGAGGAAATCCATTCCCGGTGGTGTTATACCAGTTCTCGTAATCCACAGTTTTAAAAAAATGTCGTGTCTGGTTTTCTGATCTTGTGTCAGACCATATTGGAGTAAATTCACGCAGCAGGTTTCCTTTTTTATCCACAGGTACTACACCTAGACTATGCCCGGAAATAGACAGCGCTTCTATCCTGTCGACATCTATGCCTGAACGCTCTATTAGTTTTTTACTGCTGGAAATAATTCCGTTCCACCAGTCATCTGGTTTCTGATCATGAAAATTATTAAAAGGATAGTAAGTCTCATAAGATGAAAAAGAACTAAAAACAATATTGCCTGTTTCACTGATTAAAGATGACTTTATTCCCCCGGTTCCCATATCATAAGCAATAATTAATTTTTCCATACAGACATACTCTCCCTGCAGTTTTATTTTATAAGATATGTTGCTGTCAAAGTCTTCGGTGACCAGCCAGGTAAAGGCCAGATTAATAAAATTTTGTTCCTGATCCAAACAACTAATTTACTAAAAACTTAAGTTATTTACCAAGAACTTTTTAATATTAAAGTATAGCAAAATAAGTACACCAATTAAAGACAGATAAATATGAACTGGTCCAGAAGAACCGATCCTTTAATTTTAGACCAAATTTATAAAAAAGATTCAATAAATGTTTTACCAGGAAACTATAGAGTTTTTATGACCCCAGGGCATGTAATTTATTTTAATTTTGGAGATATTTAGTTTTATCATGTTTTATAAAACTTTCCTTTTTTATGATAGAATTCTATCATGGTTTTTTAGAATAGTTTCCGGATTATTTTCAATTAATACAAAGCAGTAATTAATTTGATAATTTTTTAGGCATCGCAAAGCAGTAAAAATTTTAATGCAAAAAAACATAAGGTTATAAAGGGAGAGCAGAATCATGGATGTTAAAAAATTGTTTAGTCTGGAAGGTAAAAAAGGGTTTATAACCGGAGGAGCTCAGGGAATTGGACAAACTATCGCTCGTGCATTTACTGAACTGGGAGCAGATATAGCTATAGTTGACATGAATCTCCAAAAAGCATTAGCTACAGCAGAGGAGATCGCAGAAGCAACAGGTCGAAAAGTCAGAACTTATCAGTGCAATGTCACAGATCCTTCAAGTGTTAATAAAATGATTCAAAATTATGAAGATGATTTTAAAACTTTGGACTTTGCAATCAATAATGCCGGTATATTCACTGGTGACGCAGCAATTGATATTTCACCGGAAGCCTTCAAATCAGTTATCGATGTAAATTTAAACGGCGTATTTTTTACTGCCCAGGCAGCAGCAAAACTTATGGTCAGACATAAAACCAGAGGTTCCATTATCAGCACGGCGTCAATGTCTGCCCATATTATTAATCAGCCTCAGACCATCGCAAATTACTGTGCCTCCAAAGCGGCAGTAGTTAATTTAACCAAAGCACTTGCTGTGGAATGGGCAATTTATAATATTCGTGTCAACTGCATAAGCCCAGGCTATATTCAGACCGAACTTATTGCTACAATGAAAGAATTGCTCCCGGTCTGGACTGCCAAAATGCCTGAGGGCGGCAGACTTGGCTATCCTGAAGACCTGATTGGTGCATTTGTATACTTTGCAAGTGACGCATCTTTATTTGCAACAGGAACTGACTTAATCATTGACGGAGGCTATACTTCGATTTAAGGTAAACTTCCCTTGCCAGACTGATACCCGGATAAAAACTGATTTAATTACTAAAATATATTAAATCAGTTTTTTTGCTGTATTTTCGTCTGTAATTAGATAATCTATGACTCTGCCATTAAGAGCAGCCTTAAGCGGGTTGATTTTATTTTCACCAAAAGCAATACATATTACATTGCTCAATTTTTTAAAGCTTTCCAGCGGGAAAATTTTTATTATTCTGTTATCTATGTCTGTTTTTACTTCCTGACCGTTTTTATCTATAAAATTCAAATTAACTATTCCGCATATCCCCAAAGAATTAAGGTAATTTCGTTCGGATAGTGTAAAGTAGCCGCTTTTAAAAGCAGTGCCATCAACACTCATGTCACCTACACCTGTTATTACTACATCTATTTTTTTTGCCAGCTCATGCATTTTCTTTGTGTGTCTTTCATTTTCAATAATATTTTTAGCTTCGCTGGAATCAAAAACTGCAGGGATATTAATAGAGAAATTTTTTCCGCCTATTTTTTCGGCAAAAAGATGCGCAATTATATTTGAATTGGTGGTAAATCCATCAAGTTCAAGGCCTCCGATTATTGGCACAACATTTATATCTATTTTTCTGCTAAAATTTAAATACTCCAAAACGCTTTTTACAGCATTAGACCAGCTTACTCCCAGATAAATATCCTTTTTTAAAACCCTTCTGAGTATTTCAGCCAGTTCGTTGCTTGCACACCTGTATATTTCACTATCACTGTTAAAAGAAGGACAAATACTGCACTCACGCAGTGAATATTTTTTTTCTATCTGGCTTTCAAGCTCAAAACTGTCTTTAAGTGGAATATTGAGCTTAATTTCGATAAGCCCCTGTTCTTTTGCAAAATTAATAAAACGTATTACTTTTATTCGCGATATCTGAAGCTTTTGAGCAATATCCTGCTGGGTCATATCGTCAATATAATAATACTTTAGTATTTTATGCAGTATTTTATTGTTTTCTATATTTTTCAAAGTTTTTCGAATAAAAAATTTTTTTTATTTTTTTTGGTCGGAAATTCTTTTAAGTTAAAATTTACATCTTCTGACTTTTTTAAGAGCTGTTTTATTTAATTCTGGATAAATAACTCACTATTTGCCAAACATTGCCATAACAAGGTTTCAAATTCCCCCTGTTAGAACATTTCAGCTAATTACTTGCCAGAACTATTTAACTTTTTTCTATTAAAAATTTAATAAATGTAAAAAATAACTTAGATTTACCCTGCCACAAAAAACATACCTTAAAACTCCAAAGGATATCTTCCATATTTAAAAGCCAGTTCAAACAGCTTAAATACATTTTCTACCGGAATATCACTGGCTATGTTGTTAGCCGAAGAAAGAACATATCCTCCGCCCGGGGCCAGTGATTTTATCCTCTCTTTTACCTCTTTTTCGATATCATCAAAGGATCCTCTCATTGCTACCTGTAAATCTATCCCACCCTGAAAACACATGTCTTTGCCAAATTCCTTTTTTAATTGAAAAGTATCCATTTTTGTAGCAAGCGGCTGTACTGGATTAATTATATCTATTCCGATTTCAATAAAATCCGGAATTATATCATATATGCTCCCGCAGGAATGTATAAGAACTTTTGCATTTGGAGCATTTTTTTTGAACATATCGATCATTATTTTATGCCTTGGTTTTATAAATTCTCTGTACTGGGCTGGAGAAATCATCAGATTGCTCTGGGAGCCAAAGTCATCATTGAACTCTACACAATTAATATATTCTCCAATTTCTTTGAGGAACAAGTCATAAACACCATAATTATACTCAAGAATTTTATCCAGAAGAGTATTTGTAATTTCTTTGTTAAAAACAAGATCCATAAAAAATTTTTCCATGCCTCTCATGGTCCAGGCACAATCAAAAATACCCAGCAAAGTTGCCTTATATGCCCCTATGGCATAATCAGAATTTTTATAAAGATCAAGTGCTTCATCCTTTTTGCCCCTTATTCTTTCTTTATTATCAGCTTTAGGCCAGTCATAGTTTTTTATATCATCTGTTTCTGCGTCTTTTAAAGGATGAGATATAAAATTGGCAGTCTCTCCGCTCGGGCTTAACTTCATTCTGATGCCAAGTTCATTTTCCCAGCTTCCATCTTCATATATTCTTCGCGGAGGTATTTTGTTTATCTGGATCTCGCGAAAATCAACATTAAAATATTCAAGAATTTTGGGATGATAATAAATAATATTATTTAATTCATCATGAATGTCTTCTTTTTCATATTTATCCTTTATGCCAAGCTTTTCTTTTACCCTGTTATATACTGGCATTGTAAATTTCTGAGCAACACCACCAATGCAGATAGGAACCCTGTCTGGCTCCATATGATTATATGTTCTTATCACTCTTTCTCTGGAGTTAATTTTAATCACCTCTTGTTGTCTTCAGCAGATAGTAAGTATTTGGTAAATATTTACTATCTTAAAATATTAAATTTTTCCTTGACTTTGGCAAGTTTTTCAAAGCTGCCCAATGATTCTTCATATATCTGAAGATATAAAGTGTATAGTTCAGAATATAATTTATGATTATTTTCTATTGGGTTATATATTTTTTTAACTTTGACTATCTTTTCGATTGCCTGATCGAAGCTGTCATAAATACCGGTTCCCACTCCGGCAATTATTGCATTGCCCAAAGTTGCAGCTTCAGGAACATCTACTGTAATTACTTTTCTGTTTGTAATATCTGCTACAGCCTGGCACCATACTTTTCCATTTGAAGGACCACCTACAAAAATAATTTCATCAATCTTGACTCCCATATCAAGAATTACCCTGAGGCTCTGGTAATTATCAAATACGCAGCCTTCAATAATTGCTCTAATTAACTGGGCTCTTGAAGTGGTAGGCCCTATTCCAAAAAATACTCCCTTTGCATAAGGATTTAATATAGGTGAAAAATGTCCCTGCAAAAAAGGCAGATAAATTACTCCACCGGCACCGGCCTCTGTTTTTGAAGCTTCCATATCTATTAATTCAAAGGGGTCAAGTGCAGTATCCAGAACAGACGAAGCAAATTTCTCCAGGCCGCCAAGATTATCCCTAAACCATTTTAATGAATATCCTATCGATCCCTGGACACCATCAATTAATTTTATCTTGGGATTATTAATGCAAAGGCAGTTTAACAGATAGGGTGAAGTTTTGAAAAGCTGATCAGTTATTACAGTAGTATTTGCACCGGTACCGGTATATAAGAATGCCTGCCCTGACTTTATGGCACCTGCTCCAATTGCAGCTGAAGGCATGTCATTGCCTCCGCAAAAGACAGGAATACCTTCAACCAGCCCTGTTTGTGCAGCTGCTTCTTTTGTTACTTTTCCTGCAGACTGAGTATTTGCAATTAATTTTGGAAACTTATCATAATCAAGCCCCATTGCTTTAATTAAATCTTTGCTAAACTCTAATTTTTTAATATCAATTCCATATTCAACAAATGATGCTGAAGCATACTCTATTATAAATTCTCCTGTCAGCCTCTGTACAATAAATCCTGAAGCTTCAGTATATTTGAACATTTTTTTATAAACTGAAGGCTCATTATTTTTAATCCACATTAGATGAGGCATGGCATTCATTGTAGTTGGATAACCGCCGCTAGCGGCATAAATAGCCTCTTTGCAGTTATTAATTAAAAAATCTACTTCAACCTGCGCTCTCTGATCAGACCACGGAAGGGCATTATATAGCACTTCTCCATTTTCATCCATTGGAACAGGGCAGCATCCAAGTCCGCTTATACACATACCCGCTATTGAACCTGGATCAATACTTGTTTTAGACAGACAGGATTTTATTGTCGCTTTTGTGGCCTCCCACCAGTCAAGTGGATTAAATTCAACCCATCCTGGTTTTGGAAAATATACCGGATATTCTTTTGTGGAAACTGAGAGAACTTTGCCATCCTTATTAAAAAACATCGTTTTGACATTAGTTGAGCCCAAATCTATTCCAATTAATATTTCTTTTTCCATTTTTTAGCCTCCGCTAACAAATCTTTTGCATTTTTAAAAATATCAATTTCAAATAATGTTTAATTTAATATATTCTCTGGAGTTATTTCATCTGATATAAGCATTTTTATAATATTTTAATTAACAGCTGTTTTGAATACATTTACATTTTAAAATTTCAAAAGAAATCTGGATGGTTCTTTAATTACCTAAAAATGCTCCGGTGATATATGACATCAGCTCAGGTTTCTCCACAGTTCCTCCATCAAATTTTGCAACTATCTCGCCTTTATAGACAACCACGATATTGTCGCTGAGTTCAAGAACTTCTTCAATTTCTGAAGAAGTTAAAAGTATGGCAAAACCGCTTTTTGCCAGTTCATCAATAATTTTATATATTTCAGCTTTTGCGCCAACATCAATCCCACGGGTAGGGTCGTTAAGAATCAGTATTTTTGGATTAGTAGCAAGCCACCTTGCAATTACAACTTTCTGCTGGTTGCCTCCTGACAAAGAGCTCACCTTTTTTGACATACTGGTTGTAACTATATTTAATTTTTTAAAATATTCTTTTACAATAGCGCTGGTTCTTACAGTATTTATAAAACCAAGAATGCCCGAAATTTTATTTAAAATATTAAAACTTAAATTTTCTTTAATTGACCAGTCAAGCATTAAACCCTGCGCATGTCTTTCTGCAGGTATTAGTGCCCAGCCATCTTTTAAGGCATTCCACGGTTTCTGTCTTTCAATTTTCTTCCCATCATAAATGATAGTTCCTGAATCATTTTTCTCCAGACCAAACAATATCCTGAAAATATTTTCTATACCGCATCCATCAAGGCCTGCAAATCCCAGGACTTCACCTTCCCTGACAAAAAAATTAATATTTTTTAAAGCTGCCTTTTTATTTAAATTACTAACATTAAGTATCTTGTTTGTATTTGCCAGCTTTCTTTTGGGAGGGAAAACTTCTTCAAGTTTTTTCCCTATCATTGCAGAAATTATTTCTTTTTTATTTGTATCTTTTATATCCCATGTTCCAATATACTTTCCATCTCTTAAAACTGAAATTTTATCAGAAATACTAAATACTTCTTCCAGCCTGTGTGAAACATAAATAATTGTTATCCCTTTTTGTCTTAGTTCTCTGATAAACTTAAACAATGAAAGAGTTTCGCTTTCCGTAAGTGCAGAATTTGGTTCATCAAGAATAAGAATCTGGGAACCAAAAGAGAGTGCTCTGCAAATTTCGACAACCTGCCTGTCAGCAATTGATAAATTTTCAATTCTGTCATAAGGTGATATTTTATGTTCAGTTTCAAAACTGTTTAATATCTTTGCACTTTCTTTTGCCATCTTTGCATTATCTACAATTCCTATCAGGTTTCTCTTCTCCCTGGTATTAAAAATATTCTGCATTACTGTCAGATCAGGGAACAGGCTTAATTCCTGGTAAACAATACTGACCCCGGCTTTTACAGCATCCATTGGATTTCTAAAAGACACTTCTTCACCTTTTATAAAAATGGAACCACTGTCTTTCTTTACATTTCCAGCCAAAATTTTCATCAAAGTAGATTTACCGGCACCATTTTCGCCAACCAGTGCATGAACCTCTCCTTTGCTTATTTCAAAACTTACATTATCCAATGCCAGGGTAGCCCCAAAAGATTTGCTTAAATTGCTGATAGTAATCATTTTTTCCATATTAATTTTTAAATGTTTTGACTTTTAATGTTTTTTATCCGGTGCAGGTTTAGGCCTGCACCGGATAGTTTAGTTTTGTGAAAAATAATTTTAGTCTACAAATTCACTAAACGGGGTAATTTTTTCCCATATAGGTTTGTAATTTTCCTCAATTACTTTTTTGTAGAAATCATACTCTACAGCTGGATCGTTTTCTCTTATAACAAACTCATCAATATTAGCTAAAGTTACAACTTCCTCTCCGGTATTTGCCCAGCCTTTTGCAAGAGGATTTCCTTTAAGAAGGTTTTCAAAAATAGCCATCATTGGAAGATAACCCTGAAGATATGGTCCCTGTCCAACAGTTATGTTAATTGTACCGTCTTTAACTCCCTGTAATTCGTTTGGTTCAAGATCATATCCGCAAACATAAAACTTTGCATCTTTGTTTTTTCTTTTAAACTGATCTGCTGCACCTGGTTCAAGGAAGCTTGAGCCAACCAGCATAACCATATCAGGATTTGCAGAGTAAACACCTTCAAGCCAAGCATATGTTGCGTCTGGTGACTGACCACAGTCCAGAGGACCGACAATTTCAAAATCAGGGTTTTTAGAAAGTATCTCGGTTACGCCCTTTACTCTTCCGTTAAGTACAGGTAGTCCTGGTATTGGATCTCCGATTATTACTTTTCCTTTTTTAGGTGCATTTGGATCGTCCATAATAGCTTGTCCAAGAATTAATCCATCTGCGTAGCCTGAAATACCGGAATATATAGCTTGTTTTGATGCAGTATCTCCAACATTTCCGGTACATACAATTACGCCTTTATCAACAGCATTATTGATTGGAACAGTCCATGCTCCTGCAGCAGCAGCAACAGTCAATATTCCTTTTGCACCTTTGGATACCATTGCATCAAATAAAGCTATCTGCTCTGTTGCTTCCATTTTTGAAGGAATAACAATTTCTACTTTTGTTGCGCCGTAATCTTTGGCAGCAGCCATGGCACCTCTGCCTATGGTATTTGCAAATGCGCTTGAAATATGCAGTACAACTCCGAATAAAGTATCTGCAGGTAATGTATTTGCAGTTGCAGCAGTAGTCTCAGCAGCAGCAGTTGTTGCAGCAGCAGCAGTTGTTGCAGCGGCAGCAGTAGTCTCAGCAGCAGCTGTTGTTGCTACGGCAGCTGTTTTACAGCCTATAAGAGTAAATGAAGCAAGCATGGAAACACATATTACAACAACAGCAAGCAATAGTAATGATTTTTTCAAGTTAGTCTCCTCTTTTAATAAAATTACTTTTTTGGTAAAATTCTTCGGTGATTTGTTTCTTTTATTTTCGACACGCTACTGTGTTTTGAGACAAATCACGCTTTTAATATCCGAAATTATTAAAATAAAATTCACCCCCTTTTTTTGTTTGATTTGGCGCCTTTAAACAAGTGGTATTATTTAATAATAAAAAGACTCCTTTCTTTATTTTGTTCTGAGTTTTCTAAATAAATAATCAATAGCAACTGCGGCAAGAATAACAAATCCTGTTACAGTTGATGTCCAATACTGATTAATTCCTACCTGAACTATTCCGTTTCTTATTACAGATATTATTAAAGCACCTATCAGTGCCCCTAGTATTGACCCGGAGCCGCCAGCCAGAGAAGTACCTCCTATAATTACTGCAGCTATTACGCTAAGCTCAGTGCCAATTCCCATTTGTAAATTTGAGCTTTGCAGGAACGAAATTTCCAGAACGCCGGCAAATGCAGACAGAAGACCCATAAGAGCGAATACGATAAATCTATATTTAATTATATTTACTCCGCTAAATTCTGCAGCCTGTGGATTAGAGCCTATTCCCCTTACTCGGATACCGAAAATTGTAAACCCGTATATTACAAACAGCACCACAGTCAAAAAAAGAAATATCAGAACCATCGAAGGTACTCTGCCAACCGCGCCCCCAATTTTTGTAAACAAAAAAGTTGTCTTGGAAAACTGGTAGAAAGGCGAGCCCTGGGAAATTACCAGGCCCAGACCTTTAAATACACTGAGCGTACCCAAAGTAACAATAATAGTAGGAATTTTAAATATAACTGCAAAACCTATATTAAATATACCGCACAAAACTCCCACAAGCAGCCCTATAAGTATTGAGGCAATAACATTTACCTGTTTTGTTAACAAAAAAGCAGTAGTTATGCCTGCCAGATTATAGATACTTCCAACTGACAGATCGACATCCCGCATTGATAAAACAAAAACCATGCCAAGAGACATTATTCCAACATAAGTAGCAGATCTTAAAATAGATATTAAATTATCCAACGTAAAGAAATGTTCTGTGGAAAATCCAAGAATCAGGCACAAAGCCAAAAGCGAAATTCCCACCCCTAACTCCTGGATACTGCCAATTCTGACTCCGGTTGACTTAAATATGCTTCCTACATCTTTCCGCTCTAACATGCTTTTATGTCTCCTTTTTTTAAAAAACTATATTGATCATAAGTTTATGCTTTTTTTATTTTTTACTCTGAAAAATCATATTAATATGACTAAATATTTTTTATGCTGCCATTAGCTCCACCTTCTTGAAATGCATATGCTTAAAAATCAACTTAATATGATTAAATATTTGTTAACCTTACCGTTCATATGTATAAAACTTTATAAAAAAATTACTGTAATTTTATTTAAAAGGACAAAAATAAAGGTAGACATACCCACCTGCTGCAATAAATATTTTTTCGTTTCAAGTAAAAAATTTTAAAGTCAGACAGTGCGTAAACTTTATTCAGGAATTTCTTAATCCAGACTCTTAAATTCTTCTTCTTCTATTACTTTTATTTCAGCAAGAGCACTTTTAAGAAACTTGCCCATATCACTGTCAAATCCATCAGTATGTTTTGCATTAAGCCAAGCATCAATTGCCATTTTTGCCCTATGCTCTGAAATTATCATTGCGCCCATAGTTAAAATATTGGCATCATTGACAGCTTTGCACATTTTGGCAGTAAATTCTGATTCAATCACTGCAGCATAAATTCCTTTAAATTTATTGGCAGCAATTGCCACGCCCATTCCTGTCCCGCAAAAAAGAATTCCCCTGTCTGCTTCACCTTTTTGAATTTTTTTGGCCGCCAATGAGCTTACCATATAATAATCCACCGGATTTTTGGCATCATGCATGCCAACATCTATAATTTGATATCCTTTTTCTTCCAGATATTTTTTAATTGAGGTTTTAAGCTCAAATCCCCAGGGATCAGAACCCATAATTATTTTCTCCATTTTTATCTTCCTTGTCTGTATTGGTTGGCTAAAATAAATTTGCAAAAAACATTTTACTGAAAAGTGATTTCCTGTTTAATGTTAATAAATTTTAATATTTGCCGTATTCTTCCACAGCTTCAATCAGTGCAAATATGTTTTCGTCAGGAGTGCCATCTGCCATTTCTCCACCTGTACTGACAATATAGCCGCCGTTTTCCCTGGCTGCCTCAATTTGCCTCTTTACCTCTTTTTTTATGTCCTCAGGTTTCCCAAATCGAAGAAACTTTAGGGGACTTATATTTCCTTTAAGACATACTCTGTCGCCTATTTTTTCTTTAAAAAATCCGATGTCGTTTTTAGGATCAAACATCAAAAGAACATTTACCCCCATTTCAGGAAGCAAATCAACAACATGGTCAAGAGGGCTGTCGCAATGGAACTGCCTTACAGAATCCCTGTCCGTGTAAGCATCCCATACTTTCTTTATATACGGATAACATAATTCCAAAAAATCCTCCCTGTTAAAGAAAGCGCAGTAGTCATCGTATAATGAAAAATCATGATTATCAGGTTTAAATAACTCAACTCTGACTTCAATATTTTTTATCATGAAATCTGTGATTTTAGTCAAAAGGGAGTGCACAAGCTCTTTTCTTGTTTTTGCAAAAATAAAGAAATTTGTTGAGCCGCATAGTGAACATGCTATATCAATAGGGCCAAGCATACCCATAGGTGCCCCTATCAGGTCACCAAGAACATTTTTAAAGTAAGCATAACCATTGCAGAAAAGAGGAAAATTGCCGGCTGTATAAGGATCGGGCTCTTTATATGAATCAAGATAATCTTTTAATTTGTCTTCTGTGGTTAAATATGGATGAACCCAGGGGGAAGTGTCTTTTTTTACTACTATTTCGGCGGCATTAAAATATGAAGGGTCAATTGCCAGACCAAATACCGGACCCAGGGTTCCCTCTATCTGGAATTTATTAATAAAATCCAGTTGTGCCTGCAAAACATAGGATGGGTCCAGAAGAAAACGTCTCCCGTCCAGTCCCAGCCATCCATGCAGATAATTGAACTGACTGGCAAGGCTGAAATCTATGGGTATCTGATCAGGTTTGCCAAGTTTTTGTGCTATGGCAATTCTCTCTCTGTTCTTTTGGTTTATTTTTATTTCCATTAAAATCTCCTGTTTTTTGATTATTTAAAAGGTTTTTAATAAAAGGTTTTACATAAACAAAACGACAGCATAAGACAAAAAATACAGATAAAA
>Ga0247841_10006692_pt1 | contig 17614 bp, 21 predicted proteins | sample LaCruzMarch2015__2_FD_192410 | JGI IMG/M metagenome (GOLD analysis project Ga0247841, IMG submission 192410) | Freshwater microbial communities from meromictic Lake La Cruz, Castile-La Mancha, Spain - LaCruzMarch2015_18m | ecosystem: Environmental > Aquatic > Freshwater > Lake | place: Spain... | reverse complement strand
AACAGGACCTTACGGCAAAGCTGCTCGCGTACATCGAGCGCTTCAACCAACAGAAACGAGTCTTCCGCTGGACAAAGACGGCTGACGAGATCCTTGAGTCATGTACTTCCCGGACGAGACACTAGTTCATCGCAATCCCTGCAGAGAACCTGTTTTCTTCTCCCCCCCCCCGGCGCGACCTGGGGGGCGCTTCTTCTGGCTGTACTAGCCTGGAGCAAACGAGTGCAGGGCGCGCGACCTTTGCCTTCCGGCCGTGTACATGAGGGGAGTTCCCTTCGCTGGGAGGAGACGATGAGAAGTCCGTACAGACTAGTCGCGGCAGTTGCTCTTGGGTTCTTGATGATCGTGGCGACCGCGCTCGGCGCGGGCCGATCGGGCCTCTCCGGCGGCACGAGCCAGGCGTGGCCGGGGTACACGCTTCTTGCCCCCATCGCGCTGCCGACGACCTACCTCCTCGACATCGACGGAAACGTCTTCCACACCTGGGAGAGCGATGCCCCAGCAGGGAACGCCGCCTACCTTCTCCCCAATGGGCACCTGCTCCGCACCGAGCAGGTCGTGCCCGAATCCGGGAGGACATTCGATCGGGGAGGAGCCGGCGGACGCGTTCGCGAGATCGCCTACAACGGCACGGCCCTCTGGGAGTTCGTCCTCTCGACCTCCGAGCGCCGGCTGCATCACGACGTGGAGTCTCTTCCCAACGGCAACATCCTCATGATCGCGTGGGAGGCCAAGACGGCTGACCAGGCCCTCGCCGCCGGCCGCGATCCGTCGCTCCTCAAGGACGGCGAGCTCTGGCCAGACACGGTGCTTGAGGTCCGACCCACACCTCCACGCGGCGGCGACGTGGTGTGGGAGTGGCACGTCTGGGATCACCTCGTGCAGGATGTCGATCCAGCGAAGGCGAACTACGGGGACGTCGCGGCGCATCCGGAACTCGTCGATCTGAACTACGTCGTCGCCGGCGGCCAGGCCGACTGGAATCACACGAACTCCGTCGCCTACAACGCCGACCTCGACCAGATCGTTATCTCGGTCCACGAGTTTGGCGAGATCTGGATTCTCGACCACGGCACGACGACGGCGGAAGCATCCGGACACACGGGCGGCCGCTACGGCTGCGGCGGCGACCTTCTCTATCGCTGGGGAAATCCGCAAGCCTATCGCGCCGGCGGCCCGCAGGATCAGGTCCTCTTCGGACAACACGACGCGCAGTGGATCGCGACAGGCCTGCCGGGCCAAGGGCACGTGCTCCTGTTCAACAACGGTCTCGGCAGGACGGGGCAGAGCTTCTCGACGGTGGATGAGATCGAACTCCCGCTACTACCAGACGGAAACTACGCCCGTCCCGCGGAGGGCGAGGCGTTCCTCCCCGAGCGACCGACTTGGCGCTACGAGGCCGATGGGTTCTACTCCCCCAACATCTCCGGGGCTCAACGGCTACCGAACGGAGATACCCTCATCTGCGAGGGAGCGAGCGGCCATGTGTTTGAGGTAACCTCCGCCGGGGAGATGGTCTGGGACTACACGAACCCGTTCTCGGCCTCGGGACCGCGCGGGCCACGCAACGAGGTGTTCAAGGTGCGGCGGTACGCGCCCGACGACCCTGCCATCCTCCAGATCCTCGCCGCGCCGTAGGCAACAAGGTCGGCTACGTGACGATGGCGCTGTAGCCGGCATCGACGTGATGCGTTTCGCCCGTCACGCCGGACGAAAGGTCTGACAATAGGTAGACGGCCGCCTTCCCGACCTCGTCCGTCTCGATGTTCCGGCGCAACGGCGCGACCGCCTCCACTCTCGTCAGGATGTCATCGATGCCGCCGACGGCCATCGCGGACAACGTACGACATGGCCCAGCAGAGAGGCTATTGACGCGAATGCCGCGCGGCCCGAACTCCACTGCGAGGTATCGAACGGCCGATTCGAGCGCCGCCTTGGCGACACCCATGACGTTGTAGCCCGACGCCGCTTTTTCCGCCCCGTAGTAGCTGAGCGTCAGGATTGAGCCGCCGCTCGTCATGAGCTGCTGTGCGCGATGCGCGACCGCGAGGAGCGAGTAGACGGAGATATCAAGCGACTGCGCGAATGCAGCGCGCGATGTCTCGGCGAACTTGCCCGGCTGGAGAACCTCGCGATCGGCGTACGCGATGGAGTGCACGACGAAATCGAGGCGTCCGAAGTGCTTCGCCGTAGCGGTGAACAGGGAGTCCAGGTCGTCATCGCGCGACACGTCGCACGGGTAGAGCCACGGGGCAGCCACGCCTCCATCCTCGAGCGTCTTCTTGACGCGCCGTTCCATCTTCTCTCCGGGGAGGTACGGGAACCCGCAGGCCGCGCCGTGTTCGATCGCGTTCCGCGCGATGTGCCAGGCGATGCTGCGGTCGTTCGCGAGGCCGAAGACGAGGCCGATCCTTTTCTCAAGCAGCTTCATCGTGTTCACCCTCCAACGAACCTACGGTATCGCCGGCGGCCGGTCCACGCAACGGCCCTCAAGACTGTGGCCGGCTGACTGGAAGGCGTCCGCACGCAATGGAGAGCAATGTTGACGGGCACTCCATGAATCTCCCGTACCGCTCCGCGGAGGACGCGGGCAGCCGGACGCTCGTACTCGCCGCCGCTGCATCCCTGTTCGCTGTTGCTTTGCAGCGCGTCAGCCGCCGGCCGGCGTCAGCCGCTTGGACAGATGCATCGTCTGGTCGATCTGTACAAACTGGTCCTTCCGGTATCCCTTGCCTTCGAGACGGCTGTAGATTCCGGCCAGCACAGCGTCGGGGAGAGTGGGCGTGCGGCTCAGGATCCAACCGAACTTCTGCTCGGGATGCCCGACGACGGCGTAGCTGTAGTCGGCGGCGAGGTCGAGGATCCAGTAGTCCGCCGGGAAGAACGAGATCCCGAGCAGGCGCACGAAACTCACCTTGAGCTTGCCGCTCTCCGACGAGTCGGGAATCCATGCCCGTCCCACCACCCGAGAGGCCTTGCCGGCGGCATCGTAGCAGGTGTTGGTCACCTCCACCCGACCGTTGGGCAACAGGCGGTAGTAGGCCGTCGTTCCCTGAGCGCATCCCTTCTCGAACGTCGTCGGAATGCTGGCCACGGCGTACCACATTCCCATGTACCTCGTGACATCGACATCGCTGGTGGTCATGGGCGCTCCTTGATGGACGTTGACGAAACTGACGGCCGCAAGTGTGATGAGCATGAGCATTCCCAACGCGAGCCGCATAGCTACCTCCACTCCCCTTTTCGCTCTACGATCCAGCCTAGCGAGTTCGAGGGATCAAGACTAGATGCAACCGGGGGCTCAAGGCCAAAGGCCACAGGCCGGAGAGGTTCGGAGGGACAAGAGGCGACGCGTCTCCCTCGGTTGCCGGCGCGGTCGGCGCGAACCGGAGGACGAGACCCACCGCCAACGTGACAGCAAGACCCGCTGATCTCATCGGCACCTCACGTGGGGCCAGCCCAGCCGCCGCACGCCGCGAGTCAATCCGCGGCTCGACGTCCCATAGCCTGCGGCAATGCGCAGATCCAGTACGCCGTTCCCGGCCGTGCCTTCCTACACGCTACGTGCCACAGGCCGCGGGCATGAATGCCGCTGCTCCCGAGGTCGGGTATCGTTGACTCTTCGGAAAAGGGAGGCGGCCATGGCCAAGGCGACGGCGCGGCACATTCTCGTGGACACGGTGGAAGAGGCGGAGAACCTGCTGGGAGAGATCGAAGGCGGCGCGGACTTCGCCGCGCTGGCCGAGGTGCATTCCAAGTGCCCTTCCGGTTCATCGGGCGGCGACCTTGGGGAGTTCGGACCAGGGCAGATGGTGCCGGAGTTCGACCACGTCGTCTTCCACGACGCCGTCGGAGTCGTTCACGGCCCAGTGCAGACAAAGTTCGGCTACCACCTGATCGAGATCACCAGCCGCACGGAGTAGGCCTGTGGCCATCGAACTCGACAAGGCGACGCGCGAGCGGCTCATTGCCTCGGTTCAGCGCTACTTCGTCGAGCCCCTCGAGCAGGACATCGGCCATCTCAAAGCGTCGCTCCTCCTCGACTTCGCGCTCAAGGAGATCGGCCCCTCGGTGTACAACCTCGCCGTGGGTGATGCTCAGTCGGCAATCCAGCAGATGGTGTCCGAGATCGACGGCACGTGCTTCGAGAGGGAATTCGGGTCCTGGAAGAGGTGAGCGTGAATCCGCCTGGTGAACTTCACATCGTGGTGGCCTCCACGAATCCGGTCAAGCTCCGCGCGGCGCTCGGGGGCTTCCGAGGTGCCTTCCCCAATGGGATCTTCCGTGTGAGCGGCCTCGACGTTCCGTCGGGCGTGGGCGACCAACCCCGCACCGACGCCGAGACTCTCCGCGGAGCCGAAGCTCGCGCCGCTCGCGCCCTCACCACAGCGCCCAACGCCAACTTCTGGGTAGGCATCGAGGGCGGCGTCGCCGAAATGAACGAGCGATTGGCCGCCTACGCGTGGGTCGTTGTGCGGTCCCGCGACTGCACGGGAAGGGCGAGGACGGGCACGTTCTTCCTTCCCGAAGCGGTCGCGCGCCTCGTCCGTGACGGGTTGGAGCTCGGTGAGGCCGACGACCGCGTGTTCGGCTGCACGGATTCCAAACGCGATGGCGGGGCCGTCGGACTCCTCACGGGCGGCGCAATCGACCGCGCAGCCCTCTATCAGCACGCCGTCACGTTGGCCCTCATCCCGTTCCGGAATCCAGGCCTCTACTCCTGACGCCGCCCCCCAGCCCAGGTTGTCCAGCTTCACCAGTGTGGACAGCCAGTCACCGCGGAGAGCGCAGAGGACGCAGAGAGAGCAGGATCACTGACCCATACCCCCAGGCCTCATGGTGGGGTTTCGAACGAAGCCCGAGGACTCCCCAAGATGGGGGGTTGCCGTTCCTCCGCGCGCCCTGCGGTGAGCTCCAAGAGATCCGAGGTGTCCACGCCCTTCCGACACTGGGTAGTCTAGGTTCCGTGGACGTCGCGGCGGCCTGCGTGTAGGCTGAAGGAGTCCTCCCCAGGACGACAAGAAAAGGAGACCGATGACGCGTTGCCCGTACTGCCGTACCGTCGCCAACCCCCTACGTTTGCTCGTCTACTCACGCTTGATGGGCTATCGCTGTGCAAAGTGCGGCGGGCGGTCGGTGCTCACGAAGTGGGGGTGGGCGCCGATGATCGGCGTTCTCTTGGTCACGGTGGTCTTCGGCGACCTGATCGTCCCGATACGCGCTCTGTGGGTCGGCATCGGGGCCGTCGCCGCGCTCCTCGTCATGTGGCTCTTCCTCCGACTCTACGTCGCCGAGGGGGGAGAGCCCCCGGACCCCAACGCGTAACCGGCTGAGTCCGGCGCAGATAGGACGAGGCAGCGCGCACACACGGCGTTGCGTAGGGCGAGATGGCGGGATCCTGCACAGATGGGAGTTGGCGAGAGGGAGAACGCTCTGTGGTTACTCGAACCGAAGGGCGCGGAGGAAAACGAGGAGATGGCGGCCGGCCTGGCGGAAGCTACGGGCAATGACGCCGACGGCGCGCCCCGTCCGTGGCGCTGCGGGATCCCATTCCAGGAGTCTGCCGGAGTGCGGATGCTCGAACACGAGCCTCCCGCGCCAGGAGTAGACGTTCGGAACGCCGCGGCGCCGACTCTCCTGCTGCGCCCGTCGCGTGGCCTCGGCGCCAACGCGCTCGAAGTGGCGCGCCTTGTCCTTCAGCCCCACCCGAATCGTCTTAGGACGTTGCATCAACTAGACCTCTCACGAAGGCATCATACAGCGCCGCATCCTCGACGATCAAGGACTCCCGCGTGCCATACGCCACCAGACGGAAGGACTGGAACGAGTTCTGCATGAGAAACCAGCCATCCACGATCGCGCGGTAGCGCGTCCAGAAGTTCGTCACGCTGCGTCCGTATCGGCGGCGGACGTCACGCGGGGGGACGCGGTGCCCGCCCTTCCGCACCCGCTCGGCAACGCGGGCGATGCACAGCTCGGCCGACTCCAGGTGGATGAACACGAGCTCCACCTCGTAGCCAGCGTCGTGAAAGGACGCAATGTGTCGGCCAAGGCGGGAGCTCGACAGCGTCACCTCCGTCACAAAGCTCTGGCGCACAGCGAGAAGGCCGCGCAACCTGCGAAAGAAGATCTTGCCCGCACTTACGTAGACCGTCTCCGGCTGGGTTGGCGAGAGTTCGAGCGCGATGTCGTCGGCGCTCAGGTACTCGAACCCTGAGTGGGTCTCGAGGTACTGCCGCACAAACGTCGTCTTGCCCGCTCCGTTGGGCCCAGCGACGACGATCGCTCTTGGAGTCTCGTTCATCGCAGGCATGGTAGGAGCTTTGCCGCCGCTCATCCACGTCGCCCGTTCCAGGCACAGCGGATCTGTAGGTTTCGGCGCGGGAGGACCCACGGGGCGTGATGCCGCCCGCGGGTTCGGCGATATCCCTCCCAGGTTTTCGGTTGTCCGAACGGCCTCGCGCGTCTACCGTAGAGCAAGATGTCAAAGGAGACGGTTATCCCATGGGCACCCAAGCGCGAACCCGCGACCTGCCGTCCGCGGAGATCCTCTACAAGGCGCTCATCGAGCGAGACAGCCAATTCGACGGCCTGTGCGTCGTCGGTGTCATCACGACGGGCATCTTTTGCCGCCTGACGTGCGGCGCCAGGAAGCCGAAGCGCGAGAATGTGGAGTTCTTCCCGTCCGCGGCCGACGCGCTGCATCACGGGTACCGCCCCTGCAAGCTGTGCAGTCCGCTCGATGTACCCGGAGAGGCGCCCCATTGGCTTCGGCCGCTTCTCGACGACGTCCACGCCGCCCCGGAACGGCGCTGGAAGGATCAGGATCTCCGCGATCGCGACCTCGAACCGGATCGAGTGCGGCGCTGGTTTCAGAAGCATCACGGAATGACCTTCCACGCCTACGGCCGCGCGTTGCGGCTCGCCACGGCCTTTGGCCGGATCCAGGCAGGCGACGGCGTGGCCGCGGCTGCCTACTCGGCGGGCTACGAGTCGTTGAGCGGCTTCACCGAGGCGTTCGCCAAGACGACGGGCGAGGCGCCAACCCGCAGCCGGAGGCTGCGCCTCGTCACGGTGACGCGGATTCTGACTCCCCTCGGCCCGATGATCGCCGGCGCAACCGACGAAGGCCTGTGCCTGCTCGAGTTCGCTGACCGCCGCATGCTGGAGACGCAGCTCGGACGCATCCAGAAGGCGCTCCACGCCCGCGCCTTGCCCGGGACGAGTCCCCACGTCGCTCTCCTCGAACGGCAGCTGGCCGAGTACTTCGCCGGTACCAGGCGAGCGTTCACAGTCCCCCTCGTCACTGCGGGAACGCCGTTCCAGGAGTGCGTCTGGCAAGCTCTTCAGGACATCCGGTGCGGGGAGACACGATCCTATCAAGATCAGGCCAACGCCATCGGACGGCCAACGGCCGTGCGCGCCGTGGCCCGCGCCAACGGCGACAACCGGATCTCGATCCTCATTCCCTGCCATCGCGTGATCGGAAAGGACGGCCAGCTTGTCGGCTACGGCGGCGGGCTCTGGCGGAAGAAATACTTGCTCGATCTCGAGGCAGCGCAACCGCACGCGTCGGACGTGGTTCCGGGCCAAGCCTGAGTCCGAGGCTCGACTACTCTTCGTCGATCCAGAACCCGACACTCCCTTGACCCTGGCCATTCGTTCTCCGATACTTCGCGCAACCTCGCAGTGCCATCCGGCACACACGCGTGAGGTTCCTGCCATCGCGGGAGAAGGAGATGAATCCAGTGGAATAGGTCACGCCAACGTACGGACCGAGTTGTAGGGCGGACCGCGTCGCCGTGACCAGCTTCGGCTGGGTTCTGCAGTACTCCTGTTGCTTCTTGCATCACCGTCGCCACCTGGCGCGGCGCTCGCGTTCGTCCACGCACACCACCCGCAGCCGTCCGCTGACGTCCTGCGGGAAGGCACAACGGACCCTCCGAAAGGATGGATCTTATGAACCTGAGCATGCGAAAGTGCAGAGATGAAGAGGACATCTGGAGAACCAGAGGTTTCCTGCGAGAGGCGTATCTCGCCAACGACCGCCGCGAGATCTCGTGGCCGCTCGGCCGGTTTGACTACTGGCGATGGCACATGGTCAACACCTGCGATCAGAGCCCGGACTTCTTCCTGTGGGAGACCGCGAAGGGCGAGATCGCCGCGGTCCTCATCTCGGAAAGCGGCGGCGGTGACGCCTTCCTCAACGTGCATCCGGACGCCCGGACGGCGGCGCTCGAGGAGGAGATGGTGGCCGCGGCCGAGAAGCATCTGGCCTCCCCCAGCCCACGAGGTCCGGCGCTGATCGTCCCCGCCCGCGAGGGCGACACGCTCCGCGAAGGTGTCCTCGCCGCGCGAGGCTACAAGACGTTCGACCATTGGGAAGACCAGCGGCGCCTTGTGCTCTCCGGCCCGCTTCCGGAAGGCCCCGTGCCCGACGGGTACACCGTGCGGTCGCTCAGCGGGCCGGAGGAGATCCCATCGCGGAGCTGGGCGTCGTGGCGTGCGTTCCACCCGGACGATCCCGACGAAGCCTACCAAGGTCCGGACTGGTACGCGAACATCCAGCGTGCACCCCTCTACCGCCGCGATCTCGACATCGTGGCCATTGCGCCGTCCGGCGAGGTGGCCGCGTTCTGCACCCTGTGGTACGACGACGCCACGCGCTCCGGGTACTTCGCGCCCGTCGGCACGTCGCCCGAACACCAGCACCGCGGTTTGGGAAGGGCGGTCATGGCGGAGGCGGTTCGTCGGCTGGCGGACATGGGAGCTGTGACGATGCACATTGGGGGATACGACCCCATACCCAAGAAGCTGTACGCATCGATCGGCGGACCCAACCTCGTGAGGTCGATGTCGTGGGGCAAGTACCTCGCGGAGTAGAAGAGCTGAAAGTGGGAGGGGATGAGGGTGGCTGCACGGCGACGACCGACGGGCATGCTGGGGTTCTCTTTCGTGTGGACGGGGCAACTTGTCTCCGTTCTCGCGTCGGGCGCGACGAGTTTTGCGCTCACGATCTGGGCGTACCAGACGACGGGCAGCGCCACCGCCCTCGGCGTTGTCACGACGGCGTTCCTCATCCCGTTCCTTGTCCTATCACCGATCGCCGGGGCGATGGTCGACCGCTACAACCGCAAGCTGATGATGATGCTGAGCGATCTCACCGCCGCTGCAGCCACGGTGACGATCCTCGTCCTCCACGGAACCAGTGGCCTCCACATCTGGCACCTCTACCTCGCCGCGATCCTGAGTGGGCTCGGGAATACATTCCAGTGGCCGGCGTACTCGGCCGCCATTTCGACCATGGTGCCCAAGGAGCAGTACCAGCGGGCGAACGGGATGATGTCGCTCGTCGATTCGGGGCCGGGGGTCTTCGCTCCCATCGTGGCGGGAGCTCTCTATCCGATCGTCGGGCTCACCGGCATCCTCGTGCTCGACCTCGCGACTTTCCTCTTCGCCATCGGGACGCTCTGTCTCGTGCACATCCCCACGCCGCCGCGCTCCGCCGAGGGTGTGGCCGCCCAAAGCCACCTCCTGCGCGAGGCCGTCTACGGATTCAAGTACATCTTCGCGAGGAAGAGCCTGCTCGGGCTCGCCCTCTTCTTCGTATCGCTCAACTTCGTCAGCGGATTCGGGCTGGTGGCCCCCTTCATCCTGGCGCGCACCGGCAACAACAGTGCCTCGCTCGGCGCCGTGATGTCGGCGGCCGCCCTCGGCGGCGTCGCTGGCGGCCTCATCCTGAGCGCGTGGGGCGGGTTCAAGCGCCGAATGACGAGCATTCTCGTCGGCGAGTTCTTCATCGGACTCATCGGCTTCTTCTTGTTCGGGATCGGGCGCAACCTCGCGTTCTGGATCCCGACCGCCGCGCTCGGGTCGATGGCCGGCTTCCTGTCGTACGGAGGAAGTCAGGCGATCTGGATGGCGAAAGTCCCGCCCGACCTGCAGGGACGTGTGTTCTCGGCCCGACGCCTCATTGCCTGGGCGGCCGGACCGATCACGCCCGTCCTCGCCGGAGCGCTGGCCGACTACGTGACGGAGCCTGCGATGACGTCGAACACCTGGCTATCGCACGCATTCGGATGGCTCGTCGGCACGACGCCCGGCTCGGGCCTCGGACTCCAGTACGTTCTCGCGGGCGTCGCCTATCTCCTCATCTTCTTCGTCGTCCTCTTCTTCGTGCCCACGATCCGTCACCTCGAGGACCTCGTGCCGGATCACGACGTGAAGAGCAAGAACACGGCGGCGTCGGCGCCTTCGCCTACCCCAGGCGCGTAGCCGCCCGCGCCACGGCTTCGAAGCCGCCGCCGATATCCGATCGCCTTGCCGGGTTTGCGTACGGAACGTCCAGCCGTCGGCTTGACAAACGCCGGCCGTCGAGCGTATTCTCTGATTTATCAGACTAATCAGAACACGGAGGAAGAGCCTATGGCTGACTCTCGAAAAGAGAAGGGCGGCGAATGCGGAGAGTGCTGCCAGGTTGCCGCGGTTGTTCGCGTCGACGAACGCGGTCAGATGGTGCTCCCAAAGGACGTGCGCGACCGGATGGGTATCCACGCCGGGGACAAGCTCGCGCTGACGACGATCGAGTCGAAGGGCGAGGTCTGTTGCCTCGTGCTGGTGAAGGCGGACGCGCTCGTCGACGGCGTCCGCGTGATGATTCGGGCGGTAGGGCTGCAGCCCAAGGAGAAGACGAATGACTAAGAACGCGAAGCGCGATGATGAGATCCGGAAGTCGGTGCGCGAGAACTACGCCAAGCGCGCAACGTCGTGCCAGAGCGGGTGCGGCGGCACGTGCTGCTCGGAGAGCGCCTCGCCCGTGAGCCAGGCCATCGGCTACAGTGCGGACGAGCTGCGTTCGATTCCCGAGGGTGCCGACCTCGGCCTCGGTTGCGGCCATCCGACCGCCCTCGCGTCACTCAAGAAGGGCGAGGTCGTGCTCGACCTCGGATCCGGAGCGGGCATCGACTGCTTCCTCTCCGCGGAGAAGGTCGGCCCGACCGGCCGTGCCATCGGCGTCGACATGACGCACGAAATGATCGAGCGCGCGAGAGACAACGCGCGCAAAGAAGGAGTCGAGAACGTCGAGTTCCGCCTCGGCGAGATCGAACACCTGCCGGTTGCCGACGCCTCGGTCGACGTGATCGTCTCGAACTGCGTCATCAACCTCTCGCCCGACAAGCCGCAGGTATTCCGCGAGGCGTATCGGGCGCTGAAGCCGGGCGGCCGACTGATGGTCTCGGACATCGTCTTGCGCGGAGAGCTGCCCAAGGAGATACAGGAGTCCATGGAACAGTACGTCGGATGCGTTGCCGGAGCCTCCCAGATCGACGACTACCTCAGCGCCATCCGCGACGCCGGGTTCCGCGACGTCACGATCGTCAAGGACACGAGCGCCGAGAGCGCCTTCAGCCGCGGCGAAGCGGGGAAGCTCGGTGAGAAGGGGACGTTGAAGCTTGTAGTCGACGGCCAGGCTCTGCGCCTCGAGGACGTCGGGTTGACCGACGAGACGGCGCATCTCCTCGCGGCCACGGTGTCGAGCGTCTGCGTGAGCGCACGAAAGCCGTAGCGCCTTGGGGCGGCGAGATGCAATGGCTCGCCGCCCCAAGGCAGACTAGAAGTAGAAGTGGATGCCGGTGCCGAACGCCGTCCACACCTGGCCGAGCGTATTCGCCGCCAGGCCGAACTCGACGTTCCAGGCGAAGCCGCGCGAGAAGTTGATCTCGATCCCGCCGACGAGGCTCCCGATGATTGGCTCACCGCCGTAGGGCGAGAGTTGGAACGACGGCCCCGCGGCAACGTAGAAGTCAACAGCCGCCGCGTCCACTATGCGATAGAGGCCGCGGACCGTGACGATGCCTGCGACGTCGCCGCCGTCGGCGAGGACGAAGAAGACGCCCTCAGCGCCCCACCGCTCCGTTGCCCAATACCGGGCCGAGAGGAGTCCGCCCCACGGGAACTCGCCCTGAAGGCCAAGACCAAACGATCGACCCGCGGACAGGTTCTCCAGCTGCTCCGTCGCCGTGACAGCTGCCGGAGACTCCTGGGCAGCGGCCGCGAACGGCAACGCGAGAAGCGTGACAAGAGCAAGCATGCAGACAACTCGACGATTCATGATCCCCCCTCCTATGACCGCCCCATCGTAGCGGCCGGCCGCTCGCCAATCGGTCGGCGTGACGGGCCCCAGCCCTTCGGATCGGACCCGGCGCTACGGATACCCTGTCAGCAAGGCGTAGAGCACTGCGACGAATAGGTCGAGGCGCGCATCAACCCGCCCAGGGAAAGTCCGATCGAGGTACTCGAGGTCGTCGTACTCGGTGTGGATGATCGCGCCATCGTCTCCGTACCGCGGATCCACCTGCGTGTACCCGTCCCGGTCACCGAGCTCCCAGTTCGTCGCTTCGCAGTACACCCAGGGAATGCCCGCACGCTCGAACGCATCGTAGTCGCCTGTGGCGTAGCCGTCGTCATCGGACAGATCGACGTTCCGAACGGTTCGGAGGTCGTAGCCGTGAGAAGCCGCCCAATCGATCGCCCAGTCGCGAGCGGAGGCATCCGCGCCATCCTGGCTGTAGATGTAGGCCCTGTCGCCAGCCGAGACGCTGTCCAAGTTCACGAAGAGCGCCGTCGTAGATGCCTCGTGACTCGGGAGTGCCGAGACGAAGGCGTCCGATCCCAGGAACCCCGCCTCCTCCGCCCCGAACGCGACGAAACAGACCGTGTACGGCGTCGACACGGCGGCAACGAGCTCTGCAACCTCTAGCAGGACAGCCACGCCGGAGCCGTTATCATCCGTGCCACGACCTTCATCCGACGAGTCGTAGTGTGCACCCACGACGATCGTCTTGGAGGAGTCGCCGACCTTGATGGCGACAATGTTGGCCGAGTCGATGTCCTCCTCGTCGCAGCTTGTACCCGAGAACGGGTGAACGATCGGCGCGTACCCGAGATCCGCGAGCACGCGGACGATGTACCGGCCAGCCTCGGCTTCCTCCGCAGATCCAGACCAGCGGGCGCCGATATCCGTCAAAGCCTCGAGATGCCGCCGGGCCGCTTGCCCGTTCGTACCGATGGCGACGACCGGCTCCTCTGCTCCGACATCCGTGGCCAGCCCACCGAACGTGCAGGAGAGGACTACGGCTGACAGGACAGGCAAGAGCACCGCAAGAGCCAGCACGAGACGATGATGTCGAAACATGGTCCTCCCATAGGGTCAGATCTTGACATCACGCACCCTCTACACCCGTCGCAGCCGGTCTCGTGATGATGAACGCGCCGCCAGATGCTCGACTCTCACGGGACGCGCCACGGCCCAGCCGACTGTCCGGTGTGCGTGATTGAAAGATCTGAACCTGCGATCGCTACTCTTTCGTGACTGTCCGCGTTGCGCTGCGGCTTTGCTTCCTCGCGCGTCGCGCGCGTATGGCAACGAAGCCGCCGACCACAACAATAGCTGCTGCGGCCGCGGTAACGATCCACGTCATGACCAGCGGAGCCACCATGGTCTCACGAAGGCCTCGCACGTCTGCCTTGCGTTCGGCCGCCTGGGTCTCAGCGAGACGTAGCCGTTCCTCCATCTGCGTCATGCGCCGTTCGAATTCCGCCGTCGCCGCGCCGGCCTGCGCGATCTCCTTTTGCAGCTCTAGTCTATTCCGTTCGAGCAGCTCGCCCATTCGCCCTTCCGCCGCGGCCACCTGAGCGGTGGTCACGTCCGGGCAAGGCGGTGCCGCCGTGACGACCGCTACAGTGTCTTGTCCAGGCATTTCGTTGTTCACGATGATCGGGGCCGATGTCGGCGGTACCGCTGCGACGAACAGCACCGCGACGAGTAACCCGACCAGCCAGAGCTTCGCAAAGACCATGCTATCTCCCCTTTCTGGTGATCTTGCCCCGGTGACCCTCTTCCTTCTCCCCGATCTCAGCCGTCGCCGACTGTAGACCTACTGTGGAATTGAACAGTCTAGCCCCTTCGCCGCCGGCCGCCAAGGGCCGGTCTTGGGCCCTCGTCCGTTGAGAGTCATGGGGGCAGGGCGCGGGGCCCAAGACGTGTGGCTACCCCATCGGCTCCGGCGTCGTCGGAAGACCGAATCCGCGGAACCGGTCGACGTGGAGGAACGGGTCCACGTCCGATGGGTGCTCGTTCCGCACGACGTGGCCGTGTGGGTAGCCGAATGGGAGGAACGTCGCGATCTCCCAGTCCTCGGGAACGCCCAACAGATGTCGTGCCTCGCTCGACCGGCCGGGGACGATCGTGCAGCCGTAGACCCCGTCCTCGGCGAGCGATAGAAGGAGGTTGCCGATGGCTATCCAGATCGCGGCGTGCGCGTTCAGATCCGCCGGGCCCTCCGGAGCATGCTCCCCTCGCTTCGGGCGATACACCGGCACGAGCAGACCCGGCGCAGTGAGCACCATCGTTCGCTGGAGCGGGAGCGCGCGCAGGTAGATCTGTCGCGCTTCCGTCGGCAGCGACGCGAACTTCGCGGCTAAAGTGTCGGGATCCGCGACGTTCTCCAAGGCGGCCGCGTCCGCGAGACTCGTGCGCAGGGCGCGATCGTGGATCTGGATGAATCCCCATTCCCACAAGTGGTTGTACGCCGGCGCGCGAAGCGCCGCCCTCACCCCCTTGGCGACGACGTTCGTCGGTATCGGCCGATCGTCGAACGTCCGCACAGTGACCCGCGTGTTGAGCGCTTGCCAGAGATCCATGCGACAGCCCCCCCGAGAGAGCCCCCAACTGAAGGCACGCCCGCGCCATTGAACGCAGTTCCGCCGCCGTGCACAACTCGCGCAACCGGATGGGAAGGGATGGGTGCTTAGCCTGATCCGCTGCGAGCCGCAGCATCGTGAGAGCCGGTGGGCAAGCGGACAGCTCGACCCGGTCCGGAAACAAGCTGTGCATTCCACGCGACGTCGCCCGCTCGTCCTAGCAAACCCCACGCCATCCTCTCGGAACACCATCGATTGACGCGGCCAAGCCGCACCGGTATCCTGTCCGAAACGCGGTCGCCGTGGCTATTCCTAGGCGGTGCGACAAGGGGTGCGGAGCGTGAACATCGGGTTGATCGTGGACTGCTCCCCAAGCCCCATCATGCTGGATGTCATCGAAAGGCTTGCGGCGCGCGACATCAGGATGGACGTCATCGACTCCGAGCGGACCCTCGTGAACCTGGAGGATCATCGCCCAGCCTACGACTGGTACCTTCTCAAGGGCGGTAGCGCGTCGGCGCTGACTCTGGGTGGAATGCTGCACACGCTTGGGGCCCGGCTTCTGCACTCGTATCCCACCACCGTCATCCTGCGCAACAAGCTCATCGTCATGCAGGCGCTGCGTTCTCGTGGCCTCCCTGTCCCTGCGACCTATTGCGTCACCCAGGTCGATGACATCCGGACTCTGCTCGCGACCGGACCCGTGATCCTGAAGCCGAACGATGGGAGACGCGGCGAAGGGATTCGCGTCGTCCGGAGCGCAGCGGAATTGGACCACGTACCGATCGCGGCCCCGCTCCTCGTCCAGCGGTACTGCCCCCCCGACGGACCGTACCCAGAACCGGGGAAGAGCCGATTCTTGAAGGCGTACCGCATTGGCGACGAGGTCTACGGCGTCTGGCGCACTTGGCCGCTCGACCCGAAGCCTACTTGCGACAGTAGACCGTGCGCTGTCTCTTCCGCCATCCGCGAGGTGGTCATGGCGGTCGGCGACGCCTTCGACATCTCGTTGTACGGCGTGGACTTCGTCTTCAGCGGCGGCCGCCCGTATGCCGTCGACGTGATCCCGATGGGCTCCTGCACGGGGGTCCCCGACGCAGCACGGCTCCTGGCGGACTACTTCTTCGCCGCTTGCGGCAGCGAGAGCTCCGCCAGGCGAGGGACTTCAGGATGATGACCCCGAGCGGGGCCCGAGGTCGAGGAATTGCCGCGCGCGACGTCCGAGCCGAAGTCCGTGCCATTCGCGAGCGCATGAAGTGCGGCGGGTATCCCCTGATCGTCCTCGTGTCCGGCGTTCATGGCATCGGCAAAACGACACTCAGCCACGAGCTCTCGCGCCGCCTGGGGATCCGCCAGCGCGTCGGCCTAGGCGCCATTGTGAAGACTTTGATCGAGTTCGGGCTCCCTGCCGATACTCCAGGCGCGGCACCGATGATGGACAACGTCCTCGATCTAGAGGACCCCGCTTCGCAACTCGACGCACATGCCCGCGTCATCTGTCGCGTCGTGGACCGACTCGTCCGCACCTACCACGCGCAGGGCGTGCACTGCGTCATCGACGGCGTCCAACTTCTGCCGCGGTATCTTCACCTGTCGCCCGACGTGATCCACCTGCACCTCGCCGTCTCGGACTTCGGCGCGTACGTCCGCCAGGTCCGAGGCTCGGCTTCCCACAAGTACGGTGAGATCGAGGCGGCCACTGAAAGAGCGCTGGGGACGCTCGATCGCGTGCTCGCCCGCGAGATGCAGGAGTCGCAAGAAGTTGTGGTTCTGCCGCACCGGCGCCCCGTCGGCGGGGTAGTTGCGGAGGCGATCCGACTGATTCACGACCGGTACGTCCAAGGAGGGAGCGGTCTATGTTCTGGCAACGAGTAGGAGACTGGATCGAAACACAGGGGCCGAACGTGCTCGCAGCATTCGGCATCCTCGTCGGCGGCTACCTGGTGGCGCTTCTCGCGCGGCGGATCCTTCGCCGCATCCTCGCCCGCGGCCGAGTCGACACCACAGTGACCGCGTTCGTCGGCGGACTGACGTACTTCGCCATCCTCGGGATGGCCATCGTGGCGATGCTCGCGCGCTTCGGCGTCGAGACCGCATCGTTCGTCGCTCTGTTCGGAGCCATCGCCTTCGCCATCGGCTTCGCGCTGCAGGGTGCGCTCGCCAACTTCGCCGCCGGCCTCATCATCTTGATCCTTCGACCGTACAAGGTGGGGGACTTCATCACCGCCGGGGGAACAGCTGGGACGGTGCGCGAAATCCAGCTGTTCTCGACGTCGCTCACGACGCTCGACAACCTCCACGCCATGATTCCAAACGGCAAGATCGGCAGCGACATCATCACGAATCACTCGACGTTCGATGTCCGGCCGCTCGATCTGGCGATCGGCATCAGCTACGGCGCGTCGATCCAGGAAGCCGTCCGCGTGCTGCTCGGGGTCTTGACGAGCGACCCGCGCGTGCTTGCCGAGCCGGCGCCCCAGGTTCTCGTCACGGAGCTCGGGCCGACGAGCGTGAGGCTGCTCGTGCGCGGTTGGGTCAAGCGCATGGCGGAGGGCGACTTCGCCGTCATGCGTTTCGAACTGACGCGCCGCGTGAAAGAGGCGCTGGAGGCGTCCGGATTCGAGGTTCCGATGCCGGCGCAGGTCGTGCATCTGCAACACACCCCTCCGGCGGGCACGCTGAAGTAGGGTCTGGGGGCGGGCGCGCAGCCGCGCTCGCCCCCTCTCGCGACGCCGACGAGCTCTTGGCCGGTCGCCGGGCTGCCCGTACACTGGCGCGATCGCTGACCGATGGCGGAGTAGAGGAGGAATCTGAGCATGTCGTGGGACAGCATTGTGGAGTGGCTGAAAGCGAATGCGGGAAGCATCGTGGGGGCGCTCGCGATTCTCGCGCTCGGCTATGTCGCGGCGTG
>Ga0247841_10006691_pt1 | contig 17616 bp, 17 predicted proteins | sample LaCruzMarch2015__2_FD_192410 | JGI IMG/M metagenome (GOLD analysis project Ga0247841, IMG submission 192410) | Freshwater microbial communities from meromictic Lake La Cruz, Castile-La Mancha, Spain - LaCruzMarch2015_18m | ecosystem: Environmental > Aquatic > Freshwater > Lake | place: Spain... | reverse complement strand
TGTCAGCACCCCGCTATTCAGCGAGGGGTTCAAGCCCGCCATCGACATCGGGTTGTCCGTTTCCCGTATCGGCAGCAAGGTGCAATGGCCGGCCATGCGGAAGCTGGCCGGGATCCTGCGGCTGGAATACATCCAGTTCAAGGAACTCGAGAAGCTGACCCGCATCAAGGCGGGGGTTTCTGAAGCGGTGGAGAAACGGCTCATGAAGGGGCGCGTGGTGGCCGCCATCCTGAAGCAGGACAAGAACAAGCCGGTCCCCATCGTGGAACAGGTGATTCTCCTCTATGCCCTGGCAAACGGGTTCATGGATCGTCTCCTGCCGGAGCTGGTCTCGGCGTACCAGGCCGGCGTGATGGCGAAGATCAAGCGTGACAACCCGGATCTGATTGCCGCCCTGATCGAGAAAAAGGACCTGACCGAGGAAATCAAGGAGGGGCTCCATGAGCAGCTTACCGCGTATGGCGCTATCGCCCTTTAAAATCAAGTTCACCGAAACCGGCGTGATCAAGGACATCAAGAAGATGATTGTCCGGATCACCGGTCTTCCCTCCTGCCTGAACGGGCAGCTGGTGGATTTCGGCGCGGACAACAAGGGCATCATCATGGGCTACGACCAGGAGGATGTCCTGGCCCTGCTCCTGGGGGATGAAACCAAGATCCGCCTGGGCCAGTCCGTGACCGGAACCAGCGAGCCCTTTTCCATTCCCGTGGGCGAATCCCTTGTCGGGCGCATGGTGGACGCGCTGGGCAACGCCTGCGACAGCCGCGGGGAGATCGTGGCCGAGGCCAGCCGGCCTGTGTTTTCCGCCTCCGCCCCGATCATTCACCGGGCGCCGGTTGACCGGAACCTGTTCACCGGAACCAAGATTGTGGATGCCATGGTCCCGGTGGGGAAGGGGCAGCGCCAGCTGATCCTGGGTGACCGCATGACGGGAAAAACCAGCATCGCGGTGGATGCCATCCTCAGCCAGGCGGGTCGGGACGTGGTGTGCATCTACTGCTGTATCGGCAAGGCCCTGGTTGCGCTGGAGAAGGTGGCGACGGTCCTGGCCGAAAAACATGCGCTTTCCTACACCATTGTCGTGGCGGCCACTGACAGCGCCACGGCGGGCGAGCAGTACATCGTGCCCTATTCCGCCGCCACCATCGGCGAGTATCTCATGCGCAAGGGGAAGGATGTCCTGATTGTGTTTGACGATCTCACCAAGCATGCCTGGGCCTACCGGCAGATTTCCCTGCTGTTGGAGCGGTCACCCGGCAGGGAGGCCTATCCCGGTGATATCTTTTACATCCAGACCCAGCTGATGGAGCGCGCCGGGCAGCTGAACAAAGCCAGCGGGGGCGGCTCGATGACCTTCCTGGGGATTGCCGATACGCTCCAGGGTGACCTGACCGGCTACATCCCGTCCAACCTGATCTCGATCTGCGACGGGCTGGTCAGCCTGAGTTCCTCCCAGTTTGGCGAAGGGATGAGGCCGGCGATCGATTTCAGCCTGTCGCTCTCGATCGTGGGGGGCCGGGCGCAGCCGCCCTTGCTGCGGGAACTGAGCTCCGGCCTGCGGCGCACCTACCTGGAGTATACCGAGGTGGCCCGCCTGAGCAAACTCCAGAGCGGGTTGTCGAAGGAGGCCGAAGGCGTCATGAAACGGGGCCAGACGCTCGTGACCATGGTGCAGCAGGCGCAACAGCAGCCCGCCACCCTGGTGGAGGTGGTCCTGCTCCTGTACGCCCTGCGGATGCGCATCCTGGAGGACAAGGATGTTGCCGAGCAGATCCGCTTCCGCGCGGGCATTACGGCCTTTGCCCAGGGGCTGGATCCGGCCCTCGGGCAGGACGTCGAGGTGATTCAGAAAATGACGCCTGATGTGGAGCGGCGGCTGGCGGGTGTGGTGAAGGCGTTTTTCGGGATGGCGTAATGATCCGGGAGTGAATTCATGGCGTCACAGTTTTCGCTGAAGGTGCTGAATCCCAAGCATGTGATCTTTGAGGGGATGGTGGAAAGCGTATTCCTGCCCGGTGACTCGGGGGAGTTCGAGCTGCTGGCGTTCCACGTCCCGATCATTAGTCTCTTGAATGAGGGCGAAATTGTGGTTGACTGGAAGACCCGCATCCCGATCCGGAAGGGGATGGTCAGGTTTATGGATGATGAGTGCGTGATCCTGCTGGAGGAACATCGGATCCCGAAGAAGGCGAAGGAGTCGGAATAGAAAGCCATGCGAAACTTTGTCATTGTGTTGGTTATTTTTCTGGTGGTTCTCGGGCCCTCGGCGGTGATTGCCACCATCGGGTATGCCAGTATCCGGGCGCTGGGCCGCAATCCCTCGGCCGCCCAGAAGATCCTCCAGGCCATGATTATTTCACTGGTGTTCGCGGAGGCCATCGCGGTGATTGCCCTGCTGGTTCTGTTTCAGTTGTTTGGGCGGTAGGTGAGCCGTTGTTGAGTTGTTGAGTTGTTCGGTTGTTAAGGTGTTAGAGGAATATCCTGGGGTGAAAATATGACGACAATGATTTATCTGGTGATCCTGCAGGTGGCGGTCTTCGGGGTTCTCCTGATGGGAATGAAGCAGTTGCTGCTGCGTGACACGCTGAAGGCGGCCGCCAAGCTTCGCGACGCCGAGGCGGATCTCAGCCGCAAGGAGGAGTCGGTCCGCAAGCGTATCGAGGACAACGAGGCGGAGTTCCGCCGGAAGAGCGCCGAGGCGCAGGAGGGGATGGCGCGCGCCAAGGAAACCATGGAGAAGGATATTTCCCGCTCCCGTGACACGCTCCTGGAGGAGGCCCGCAAGGAGCGCGACCGGATCCTGGACGAGGCCACCCGGAACAAGGAGAAGCTTCGCCAGGAGCTCCTGCGCGACGCCCAGGTGCAGACGCTGGAGCATGCGGGACGGGTCTATGAGCTGGTATTCAGCGCGGAAGTCGGGCGCGCCCTCGATCATGTTTTCCTGGACGAGCTGTTGGCTGCCCTGGATGAAATGGATGCCAGCAGCATCACGGTGTCGGCCCCCAGCCTCGATGTCATCAGCAGCCATCCCCTCGATCCGGCGCACCGCGAGCGGCTGAAGGAGATTGTCATGCGGAAGTTCGGCGCGAACCTGGACATCCGGGAAACCGTGATGCCGGAGCTGATTGCCGGCATCAAGATCAAGCTGGGCAGCCTCGAGATTGACGGGAGCCTTCGCAACCGGTTCAACGAGGCGATTGAGCAGTTGAAAAGCGAGCATATGTGAAATCCGCCTGACAACTTGACAATCCGGCAACTCTTTTATGGCCCTGTTAAGTCAACTTCGACGTGATCTCCGTTTCAATGCGGAATTCCTCCAGTTGATCCAGACCCTGAAGAACATCGCGGCGTCCCAGTACCACACGCTGGAGCGCGAGAAAGAGCGGTTCGCCGATTTCATGAACCAGTTCACCAAGTTTTTCCAGGTGGTCGACCTGGTCGAGGCCAAGCTGCCCCTGGTGACCGTGATGACGGAGGTGGTCGGCATTGTCGTGGTGACCTCGGACTCCGGGTTCATGGGCGGCTTGAACGCCGGCGTGATCGAGGCGGCCACGGATGTCCAGGGTTTGCTTCCCGACGGTCAGGTCCGGTATATCGTGATCGGCGAGAAGGGCTGCGCCAAGTTTTCGGAAAACGGGCGCGCCTTCAAGGGGTTCCCCGGCATCCATCAGGACACCCGCTACGAGCAGGCCATGGAGATCCGGGATTACATTGTGCGGGAAGTGATGGAGAAGCGCATGGGCAAGGTCGTGGTGGTCTCCCCCCGGCCGCTCTCCTTCACCCAGCAAGCCATTGATTCGTTCAACCTCCTTCCCTGCGGCGAGCTGTTCGAGAAAAAGGCCGGGGCGGCCCCGCCGGCGCCGACCCTGAAACTGCTGGAGAAGGCGCGCCGGGTCACGGTGGAATCCTCGTTTCCCGACATGGTGGAGTATCTGGCCGGCGTGTGGGTGGCCTCGAAGCTCTTTGAGGTGTTCGAGGACGGCAAGCTGGCTGAGTTTTCCGCCCGCGCCATGCATCTCGAGGAAAGTGTTCAGAAACTGGAGAAGGAACACAAGAAACTCAAGCATCAGTGCTTTCGGGCCGCGCATGAGCTCGTGGACAAGAGCATGCGCGAGTCGTTCTCATCACGGAAGAAAAAGAAAAAGGTGGCATAATTATGAGCGAGCCCAGTGTCGGCGAATTGAAAAAGGGGCGGGTGTCGGGCGTACAGGGGCCCATTGTGGATGTCCGATTCGACAAGATCGAGGATATGCCCGACCTGCATGAAGTGGTCATGGTCAAGACGTTCGACAAGCGCGACCTCATGCTGGAGGTGGCCGAGCACCTCGAGGGCAATGTCGCCCGCTGCATCGCCCTGTCCTCCACGTTGAACCTCCAGCGCAACGCCGTGGCCACCTCGTCGGGGGACACCCTGCGCGTCCCGGTCGGCGAGGCGCTGTTCGGGCGCATCATCAATGTCATGGGGCAGCCGATTGACGGCAAGGGGCCCATCAATGCCAGCGAGACCCGCCCGATCCACAAGGATGCGGGCAAGTTGAAGATGAACATGGCGAGTCTCACGGAAAACCGGCGCGAGGTCATGGAGACCGGGATCAAGATGATGGACCTGTTGTACCCGGTGGTCAAGGGCAGCAAGACCGGGATTCTGGGCGGGGCCGGCTGCGGGAAGAGCGTGGTGATCCAGGAGCTCATCCACAATGTGGCCAAGGAGCATGACGGATGCAGCGTGTTCACGGGGATCGGGGAACGTATCCGCGAGGGTAACGAATTGTATTTCGAGTTCGAGCGGGAGGGCATCCTGCCCAAGGTCATCATGGCGTTCGGCCAGATGGATGAGCCGCCGGGCGCGCGCTTCGAGGTGGCCAAGACCGGCATCACGCAGGCCGAATGGCTGCAGGAGCAGGGCAAGAACGTGCTGCTGTTCATGGATAACGTGTTCCGCTTCGTCCAGGCCGGCTCCGAGATTTCCACCCTGATGGGGCGCGTGCCGTCCGAGACCGGATACCAGCCGACCCTGAGTTCCGAGGTCGGCGACCTGCATGAACGCATCAAGACCGGCAGCGGGGGCTCCATCTCGGCGTTCGAGGCCGTGTATGTCCCCGCGGACGACCTTACGGATCCCGCCGTGGTGGCGATTTTCAGCTACCTCGACTCCGTGCTCGTGCTGTCCCGCGACCGCGCGCAGCTGGGGTTGTATCCCGCCGTGGATCCGCTGAACTCATCCAGTTCCAACATGGATGTCGCGGTGGTCGGACAGCGGCATTTCAACATCGCCCAGGAAGTGGTCCGGATGCTGACCAAGTATGATGAACTGCGGCGCATCGTGGCGGTCATCGGCATTGACGAACTGTCGCGTTCCGACCGCCTGGTTTATGAGCGCGCCCGGAAACTCCAGAACTACCTGACCCAGCCCTGTTTTGTGGCGGAATCGTATACCGGGCGGAAGGGTCAGTATGTTCCCACCGAGGTGACGGTGAACGACTGCGCGCGGATCATCGAAGGCGCCTATGACGACCGCGATGAGCGCGAGTTCTACATGATCGGCCGCATTCCGTAATGACAAGGGGGCCTGCTATGATCAAAGAGTGGCAAACGGTGTTGATTGAGGAGGGGCTCCTGACCGCCCGCCAGCTTGAGAAGGCCATGGCTCTGTCCCGGGAGCGCAACGAATCCCTGATCAAGGCGCTGGTGCGCCAGGGAGTGGTTTCGGAGGACAAGCTGCTGCGGGCGGTGGCGCGCCAGCAGGGAATCGGCTTTGTCTCGTTCCGGGAGGTCCAGCCGGAATCCGCCGCCGTGGCGGGCCTGACCGCCCGTTTCGTGGCGCATTACCGGGTCATGCCGGTCCGGCTGGAGGCGAACCGGCTGGTGCTGGCCGTGGCCAATCCCTTTGACCAGGCGGCCATTGAGGATATCGAGAGCAGTCAGGGATACCGGGTTGAGCGGGTGCTGGCGTGCGAGGGCGATATCCTGGAGGCCATCCGCATCCATTACGGCGTCGGGTCTGAAACCGTGGAGCGGATCCTCGCGGACCAGCCCGGGCAGGCCGGGGCGAGCCAGGTGGAGGAGTCGCATGACCTGGAATACAAGGCCGACGAGTCCTCGGTGATCAAGCTGGTAAACCAGTTGCTGCACCAGGCCATTACCGATCGCGCCACCGATATCCATTTCGAGGTGTACCGGGACGACATCCTGCTGCGCCGGCGGATTGACGGGATCCTGTATGACACGATGGTGTCGAAGAACATGGTCTCGCTTTATCCCGCCATCATCTCCCGGATCAAGCTGATGGCGGGGCTGAACATCGTGGAGCGCCGGATGCCCCAGGATGGCCGTGCCCGGGTCAACATCGGCCACTACCAGTACGATTTGCGTGTCTCGGTGGTGCCGTCAGTCCATGGCGAAAACGTGGTGATCCGCATCCTGCCCACCACCATGCTGTTCAGCCTGGAGCAACTCGGGCTTTCGGAACGGAATTCGCACATCCTGACGGAACTCATTCAGCTGCCGCACGGCATCGTGTTTGTCACGGGGCCGACTGGAAGCGGGAAGAGCACCACGCTCTATGCCTGCCTGACCCGGCTGAACACCCGCGACCACAAGATCATCACCATTGAGGATCCGGTGGAGTATGAGATCAAGGGAATCATGCAGACCCAGGTCAATCCCCGGATCGACCTCACCTTCGCGCGGGCGCTCCGCAGCATGCTCCGGCATGACCCGGATATCATGATGGTCGGCGAGGTCCGTGACCGCGAGACGGCCGAGATCACCATCCAGACGGCGCTGACCGGGCATCTGGTGTTCAGTACCCTGCATACCAATGATGCCGCCAGCGCGGCCATCCGGCTTCTGGACATGGGGGTTGACCCCTATCTGATCGCGTCCACGGTGCGGGCCTTCATGGCACAGCGGCTGGTCCGGGTGGTCTGCGAGCACTGTCGAGAGTGGGTTGAGGTCGGCGGCCGCCGCTGCAGCCGCGGGAAAGGGTGCGACCAGTGCGGCAAGACCGGCTACCGGGGCCGGGTCGCCATCAGCGAGATCCTGCAGGTGCTTCCCGAGATCCAGGACCTGATCCTGCGGCGCGCCTCGGCGCGCGATATCCGCCGCAAGGCGGTTGAGCTGGGCATGCAAACCCTTGCAGGGGATGGATGGGACAAGATCGCCAAGGGCATCACCACCGTCGATGAGGTCACCCGGGTGACGTTTGATACCCTTTCGAATGTAGAATGAAGATTGAAGAGAAATTGCAGATTGCAGAGTGAAGATGTGTTGAGTGGGATGGGGTTCATGTTATCAGGGAGAGGAGTCTGAACGTCTATGCAGAGGCATAGCTGATCCGGAAACCCCTCACCTAAATCCTCTCCCCCAAGGGGAGAGGAAGGATGGGCATACGGAGAAATAGAAAAACGGAAAACTTGAAAATGACAGGGATCGAGATGTTCTTAAGCATTACGAATTCCCTGACAACTAACAACCAAGAACCTGACAACCGGTATTCTGTGGGACGCCACTGATCTAAAATCTCCAATCTAAAATTCCAAATGCCAACCTTCTCCTATAAAGCCAAGCAGGGTCCCGACAAGACGGTGGATGGTGAGATTTCCGCTGAAAGCCGGCAGGCGGCCATTGCCCGGCTGGAGCGAACCGGACTCAGCCCGTTTTCCCTGCAGGAGCTGGCTGGCGGCAAAAAAGAGAAGGCGCGGTCCCGGGGACGGGTTCGCGGGCGCGATATCACGGTGTTCACGCGGCAGCTGGCCGGCCTGATGCGGGCGGGCGTTCCCATTCTCCGTGCCCTGTCCACCATCCAGCAACAGACCGAAAACAGCACGCTTCAGGCGGCCATTATGGAGGTTTCAGGGGCGGTCCGGGATGGCCGTACGCTGTCGGAAAGCCTGGCACGGCACCCGCGGCTGTTTCCCGAGCTCTATGTCAGCATGGTCCGGGCCGGTGAGTCGGCGGGCATGCTGGATGAGATCCTGATGCGGCTGGCCGAGGCGCGTGAAAGCGATGACGAGCTCCAGTCCCGCGTGATCGGGGCGATTGCCTACCCCGCGCTGGTGCTCTCCGTGGGCGTCCTGAGCGTATTTGTCATCCTGACGTTTTTCCTGCCGCGGATCATGCACCTGTTTGACGGGATGAATCAGGTTTTGCCGATCCCCACCCGGCTGGTGCTTTATGTGAGCGGGGTTTTTTCCCATTACTGGGCCGTGCTGGTGATGGGGGCCGGCCTGTTGATGCTCCTGGCGCGGCGCCAGTTGAAGAGCGAAGCCGGACGGCTGGCGCTGGATACCTCGCTGCTGAAGCTGCCGGTCATCGGGAACTTCGCCCGTGACACGGATGTGGTCCGGTTTGCCCGTACGCTCTCGCTCCTGGTGAAGGCGGGAATATCGGTGGACCGCGCCCTGGCCCTCTCGGCCAATACGCTGGCGAACCGCCGCCTCCGGGCCGCGGTTCAGGCGGCCGCGGCGGAAACGGTCCGGCAGGGGGCCACCATCGCCGATGGATTCAAGCGGCGGTCCGAGATTCCTGAATTTGTGACCAATATGGTGGCGGTGGGTGAGGAAAGCGGACACCTGGACGAGGCCCTCTCGGAGGTGGCTTCCTTCTACCAGCGCGAGCTGGACCGGGACCTGAGGCTGGTGACCACCCTCCTGGAACCCCTTTTGATTTTACTTGTGGGCGCCGTGGTCGGGTTCATCATCTTCGCGATGCTGCTTCCCATTTTCCAGATCGGGCAGACCGTGCGGTAGAAAGAGTTACAAGAAGGCAAACCGCAGATGAACGCAGAAGACGCTGATAAGAGGAAGAGGCTGGTTGCTCATGGCTGCGACCACGCTTCACCGGATAAGGAATTCTTTTCATCCGCGTTCTCTGCGTTCATCTGCGGTTTACCTCTTTCCCGGCAATTCCGGGCAACAGAAAGCAAGCGAAGCGGGTGGCGGGGCTTCTCCTGCGGGACGCCAGTGAGCCAGTTTTACAAAGCGAAAGCGAGGGAGATGAAGATGAGCCATTCACGAAGCGGGTTTACGTTGATTGAACTGATGATCGTGGTGATCATCATTGCGGCGCTGGCGGCGATGGTGGCGCCGAACCTGATCGGGCGATCCGACGAGGCCAAGGCCAAGATCGCGCAGGGCGACCTGCAGAGCCTGGATACGACGCTGAAGCTGTACCGGCTGGACAAGGGATCCTATCCCACCACCGAGCAGGGGTTGGCCGTGCTCCTGGCCTCGCCGGGATCCGGACGCGAGCCGTATCTTGAAAAACCAGCCAAGGATCCCTGGCAGCGCAATTACATCTACAAGTACCCCGGCGCCCACCGGCCTGCCAGCTACGATCTTTTCTCGGCGGGACGCGATGGCAGGGAAGGATCCGAGGATGACATCAAGAATTGGGAATAGCGGCTTCACCCTGATCGAGGTCCTGGTGGCGTCGGTCATTCTTTTCGCCGGGCTGGGGGCGGTCCTGAAAGCCTACAGCATGGCGGTGTCCGCCCTGGATTCGTCGGAAGACATCGTGGCCTCGTCCCTCCTGTTCCATGACCAGATGGCCGCCCTTGAGCTTCAGGCTGTGGATGGCGCGGCGCCCCCGCCATCGTGGAGCGGGTCCACCCTGTATCATGGCGTGGCGTACAAGTGGGAGGCGCGCGTCCGGCTTCAGCCCGTGTCTCCCGACCTGGAAGTCCAGTCCGTCCTCATCCGCGCCTCCCGTGCCAGGGGCGGCGGCCTCCCCCGCACCGTGGAGTGCGAATGGCCCGTGTTCAAGGATCTGGAAACTCGAACGTCGAACAGTCAACAGTGAACAGTCAACATTCATCTCATTCCCAGGCCTTTACCCTGATTGAGCTGCTGATCACCACGGCGCTGACGGCCGTGGTGGCGGTGGTGGTGGCGGGGGCGTTCGCCGCGGGGTTCCGTGTCTGGCAGCGCGCCGGCCAGCTGGGCGGAAACCATGCGGATGCGCTCATTGCCTTGGAGCAGATCCAGAAAGATGTGGCCAATACCGTGCCCTGCAGGCGGGTTGCCTTCCGGGGCGGGGGCGACTGGATTGAGATTCCCTCGATAGTCGCCGTTCCCGCCCTCAAGGGGGCGCAGGATCAGCCGGGGGTTATCCGCCTGGAGTTCAATGCCGCCGCACGGCGGCTTGACCGGGTGGTGAGGATTTTCCCGTTTCCCGACCCCGAACGGGAAATCCGGGAGACGCTGGTCGATGGCGTTGAAACGGTGAAAATCACCTACGGGGACCGGGGTTCCGGGGGGAAGGGGGCGTTGAGCTGGGCTGGATCCTGGACGGGCCCGACCAATCCGCCTGTCGCCATAACGATGACCCTGCGTGTTAAACAAGGAGGAGAAAGGTTTGATCTCAGCCGAACCATTCCAATCCCCTGCCACTAATACTCCGGCCATTAAATAGTAGCAGAAATAAAGATTCACCACCCGCTGCGCTAGAGGCGCGGAGACGCAGAGAGGAGAAGAAAGAGCAATGCAAATGTGTCGCGCATTTTACGTCTGCCGAGTACAGCATCCGGAAAATGCGCGACACGGCTTCTTGAAGCGGGAAACCGCCAGGCGGAGGAGAGGTCCAGGATGTGGAATCGCCTTCTTTTTCTTTTTGAATTACCTCAAGAGGGGTTTCGCGAATTTTACGGAAGCGGTACTCCGTTTCCGGGAAATCCGTGAAACAGTATCTTCTCGGTGTCTTTGCGCCTCGAGCGAAGCGGGCGGTGAAGTCCTGTTCATCGCGCGGGAGTCGCTACTATTGAATGGCCGGAGTCATAATAAGATTGGCGGCAGTATCCTGATCCTCTGCCTCTGGGTCATTTTCCTGCTGGCCCTCCTGGCTGTGGCCGTTGGAGCCTCGCTCGAAGGACGGCTGGCGTTGGCCCGGAAGATGGAACAGAGGACCCTCGGGGCCTGTGCCGCCCGCGTGGGCGTGGCACGCAGTCTGGCGCTCCTTCATCAGGACACCAATGCCTGGGATGCGATGACGGAACCCTGGGCCGGCAATCCCGCCCTGTTTTCCAATGTCACTTGCGCGGCGGGGGCCTATTCCGTCTATTACCCCGTGGACCGGGCGGATGGCGGGCCGGGGACGAATTACGGGCTGCGGGATGAACAGAGCCGGATTGATTTGAATCTTGCCCGGGTTGAATTGCTGGTGAGTTTGTTCGCGGAGGCCGGGCTGGGGGCCGAGGCGGCGGCGCGGCTGGCCGATAACCTTGCCACCGCCCGGACCCGGCCGGCGGAAAACAGTCCCGGGGTGGGGGTTAAAACCGGGTGGGCCGATTCCCGGCTGGAGCGGGGGCCGCTTAAGTCAGTCGAGGAGGCGCGATGGATCGCCGGCATGACGGCGGGCGTATTCGACAAGATACGGAGTCTTGTGACGGTTCACGGCGGGTACCGGGTGAACCTCAACACGGCGGATGCCATGGTTCTGAAGGTTTTGGCGAAACGGGCGGGCAGCCGGGAGGGAGGGGGGGGTGAAAGTTTGACAAGGAAGATATTGCAGTTCCGCGAAAGGAGCGGTATTTTTAAAAGCTATCTTGGTGCAGGACTGGCGGAAGCCCTCGGGCCGGAGGCCCGGTTGACGGAGGACGAGCGAAGCCGGTTGTATGGCATGGCGCCCTTCATCACGGTGGTGTCCGACCACTTCAGGGGGCATGTTGAGGGGGCATCGAAGAAACAGGCGGGCGAGACCCGTCTGATTGATTTTGGTTGGGATCGCAAGCATCGCAAATTTGAATTCTGGCATGAAAATTGATCCGAATAGTGTGTTTGGAAAAACGGTGGTTGCCATTGAGCCCGGAACGGAATGGTTCAAGCTGGTCCGGGTCACGCGGGGGCCGAAGGGCCCGGTGATCGACAAGGTTCTCCTGAAACGGGCCGATGAGGTCGAGGGGCTTGCGGGACCGGGTTTCCTCAAGGCCATGGGGCTTTCCGATATGGAAGGCGTCCCGGTGGTCGTATGTCTGCCCCGCCAGATGGTGAATGTCCGCCTCTTTGACCTCCCTTCAGGGGATCCCCAGGAGATCGCCGACATGGTGGATCTCCAGATTGCGCGGCAGACTCCCTATTCCCGCGAGGAGATCGTGTTCGATTACCGCCTGTTCCGGTCGGACAAGGAAGGCTACACGCGCGTGATGCTGGTGATCGCCCAGACCGGGGTTGCCCGCCAGAAATACCGGCTGATGGAGGAGTCCGGGTTCCAGGTGGGCCTGCTCACGGTCACCACGGACGGGTGGTTGTCGGGATTGCAGGCGGGCGCTATGGGTTTTCCACAGCCGGCTTCCGGCGCTGTCGCCTATTGGGACATTGATTCAGCCTCCAGCGAACTGGTGGTGCTGAGCCAGGGGATTCCGCTGTTCAGCCGGAGCATCTCCACTGGAATGACGCATTTGACGGAGATCGACCGGCAGGTTGAGCGTTGCGTCCAGGATGTCGGGCGGGCACTGGAAACATTCCGGAACGAGACTCCTGCGGTTCCCGTGACCTCCCTGGTGTTGTCCGGTGCGGCCGGCCGGCTTCCGGCGCTGGCGACCGGGTTGCGGACCGCGCTCAAGATGGAAGTCGTCCTGGCAACCGGGATCGAGCGGCTTGCGGACGATCACTTGACGCCGCCGATGAAGGGCGTCTCCCTGGCCGGGGTTCTTGGCGCTGCCGCCGGGGTGGCGGGCCTTCAGGTTAACCTGACACCGGAATCCGTGCTGCTGCGCAAGGCTGTCATTATCAAGGCGCGGCGACTTACCCTGCTGGCGATCCTGGCCATAGCGGTGTCCTCGCTGGTGTCGCTGTTCGTCATGAGCCGGATTGACCGGCAGGAGACTTATCTGGCCGAATTAAACCGCCTGACGAAGGAGACGGCTCCCCGTGCGGAGAAGATTGCCGCCATGCAGCGGAAGGTGGCCATTGTGACAGAGCGGCTGGGCTCCCGCATGATGCCCGTCAAGGTGCTGGCCGAATTATATGCCGTGACGGGCGAGGGGACGTCCTATAGCGCCATTGAGCTTAATGATGCGGCGCCGCAATTGGTTTTGCGGGGGACGACCGAGGCGCTGGCGGATACCGTTCGCCTGGTGAATGCGATGGAGTCCTCGCCGCTGTTCCAGAATGTGAAGAGTACCAGGACGGTATCCGGGAAAGACCGAACCGAGTTTGAGATCACCTGTGAATTCGAGAGGAAGCGGCCATGATGGCGTTCAAGACAATCCTGCCCCAGGGGAAGAATGCCTGGATCCTGACAGTGGCAGTGGCGGGGGTTATCCTGCTGGGGGTTGTGATCGCCGTGGGGCCGGTGCGGAACCGTTTCCTCGAGATTGATGAGGCCATTGCGTCCGGGGAGAAGGCGCTGGGGAATAATCTGGCCATTGTGGCGCCGGGGCCAAGTGAGGCGGTCGAGCGGGACTATCAGCGTTGTGGGGATACCATCCGGATGCGTGGCTCCTCGGAAGAGGAGAATTCCAGGATGCTTTCCGAGGTGGATCGGCTTGCCGGGGAAAATAAAGTGGTTTTGACGGCCACCAAGCCCCAGGAGACGCGGAAAACCATTGATTCCGAGGCTTATGGGGTGGAGGTGGAGGTCGAGGCCGACATGGCGGCCTTGATGGGGTTCCTTTACGCGATCGAGACCTCGCCGCAGTTGTTGAGGATTGAGCGGCTTGTCCTTGACTCAAAGGGCGGGAAAGCCGCCGCCTCCCACCGCGGAACCATCCTGATCTCAAAAGTCGTCACCCTGTAGCTTTCGGCTTTCGACATGTCATGCCCCTGCTGGTGCCCAACGCCGCCCGGAGGTCGGCGTCCACAAGTGGAAAAAACGTAATGGGTTAGTTATAGCCGCCTGTCGGAAAAGTGCTCACTCTGATTATTTCCGCTGGAGGGCGAGGCTTGCCGAGCCGCGGTCCAAATGATTGCATGACGATCGAACCCCTTGTCTTTCAGGCTGATCGTTCACTTTTCATGCTCGCCAGTGGACGCGGCTCAGCAAGCTTCGCCATCCAGGCGCCTTGCGCCAGGCTTGTTTTTCGACAGGCTCATAGGGGGTGCCCCCCCCCTTTGCGTGGCGAGAAACGAGCTTTTTTGCGCCCCGTGGCACAAGGCCGCGGGGATGCCCCCCCCCTGCAACTGACCCCTTACCATTTATTCTCTTTTTTTCTTGTTAGATGGCCCGAATCCGTGCATACTGTGAGTCAGAATAAGTAAAAGGTTTTAGTTTTGGAAGGGTCGATCTTCAAGGTAAATCTCTGCGGGGGGGTGGACGATGAGGCAAAAAATTATAATCTTTTTGGTTGGGGTGTTGGTTGCGGGAATATCTTCAGCCGCTGATATTTCCTCTAACACTTTTGAGAATGGTGCGACGGTCGTTGGCGCAGCATGGACTTTCGATGTTGGAGTGAGTGCTGCCAGCCAGCCAGGAGGGGCGAATAACGTCCTGGCTGGTTCAGTCAAGTGCCTTAACATCCCGATCGGAATGTCCGCCACTAATGCCGCGACTGGCGGACCCGCCGGGCAAAAGGTCTGGACTGACTTTTACATCATTCCCCAGAAGTATTTTTCCTATACCGATCCTGATCATCCCGCCGTGGAAGCTGACGCTACAGCTCAGTTTTTTGTCAACGATGCAGGGCAATGGGTGACGATGTCAGGGGCCGATGGGGCAACGGTGACGACTCATGCGACAGTCATCGGAGGCGGGGACTACCCGACGGTGGCTGACAATACGTACTATCACGTTAGTATCCTTACAGATTATGGGAATGGCGGAAAATGGTCTTTCTTTGTCAATAACCTTCCCTTGGCCGTCGACTTAACCCCTATTACTCCTTCTGTAACTGCGCATGGATGGGTGAGGGTTCAGAATCTGAGCGGGAGCGCAGGCGCCACCTCGCTGGATGATTGCCGGGTGTCGGTGACTGTTCCTCCTGCGCTTGCAGAGAATGTTGGACCCAATATACCGATGTGGGTGGCGGCGACCAAGTTTGGTACGGTGACAGACCCGAGACCGACCAATACGAGTGTTACTGCCGATGCGACATCTGCAACGTGGAGTTTTGATAATGTTGCGGTGGGCGCGACATATAAGCTGCTTGGCACGGCCAATCCGTCCGGTGCCTTTGTCTTGATGAATGGAGGAGCGTCTGTCGATCTTAGCGGGAACAGTATGACGAGAACCGAAATCAATCCGGTATCCATTAGCCGTTACTTCTATAAACTTGTCCGTATTTCCGCTGATGGAACGACTGCGGTTACGAACAGTGAGATCTATGCGGCCTACAAGCAGCCCCGGGTTCTCGGGCAGAGATATATCACGGGGGTGCCAGTAAATTATGTTTCATCGGCAGCCGGGAAGATTGGCGGATCACTGGGGGATCAGCTCATGTTGGGGTTGACCGATAACTATAAGGTGTATGCCTATGACACGAATGGTACATACCGTGCGTATAGCTTGTCTGGATCCACTTGGAGCGGATCAGCGAATGATACCGTGTTTTATCCAGGATCCGGTCTAGTGATTGTAAGTTCCGGAGCAGGTAGTTCTCCTATGGTTTTTGCCGGAACCAAGCCAAGCGAAAAAATAGGAGTTAAGTTGCTTGCTAATGGTTGGACCTACGCGTCGTGGGCCGCTGATGATCATACGGTGAGTGGCGGAGTGATCCCTGGCTTAGCCGGCGCTACGCCACATTCCGGAGATTATTTCTATTATCAGGGTTTTGGATCCAATACAACTGTCCGCGCGCAATATGACGGCAGCAAGTGGGTGAGCGGTCCCTTTATGAATAAATCATTGTCTCTGGTTCTGAGGGCCGGGGATGGTTTTGTTTACAGGAATATAGGTGCTGCAATAGATTGGGTACAGAACTAGAAACACTCGATAAGATTTTGTTAGGGGGGTGTGTATGAAAAAAATTCAAGGTGTGATTTTAGGACTGCTTGCTCTCGTAGTTTGGTCGGGTAATTTGCCGGCTGAAACCATTACGCTGGAAGCGCCGGTTGCCAACTTGACCGAGAAATGGACGGATGGCTCCCAGAACTGGGTTCCCTCGGATTCACTATCCTGCTGGACAAACCAGTCTATGGCGTTGCGGTGCAATGTCGGCGATGGATTCCCCTATGATTCCGATATTTCAGGAAGCTCAAACGCCTCCTCGGGATATTTTGTTGGAAATTTCGCGAATATAGAGGCCGTTTCCTTCGATGCCATTCCCAAAAGCTTCAGCTATAAGCCGTATTTTTACTTTATTCCACGGAGCAGGCATGTCTGGAGAATACCCTTCGATGGCGCCCTTTCCGGGCATTCTGATGGCGTACCCGTGAACGTTGTTATCCCCTTTGCCTATTCGGCAAATTGGGAGGGGAGTATTAAATTTGATACACCGGCTGATTTTGCGGCGGATTCAGCAGATATCATTGCGATTGGGTTTACGTTTCAGAGAACGCCAAATGACGCAACTGCTGAGCAACTCGCCATCGACAACCTGAAACTGGTTGGTGCATGGGGCGGGCCCTTCACCTCCGGACAAAATCCGGTTCCGGTTGCCTGGTTGATGGAACAGGGATTGCCGACCACGAATCTGGATGCGATTGGGACGGATGATAGTGACGGTGACGGGCGATGCAATAGTGCGGAATTCCTGGCGGGTACGGATCCGACCAATAGCGCTTCTTATTTTATGGTGTCCATTGAGCGTGATGCGAATGGCAAGATGGCGCTGAAATGGAAGAACAACAAGTATGCGTCCGTGTCCTATGACGTACTGGAGTCATCCGACTTGACTGATCCCGCATCGTTTGTTGCGACAGCCACAAATATCCAGGCTTCAGCTGCTCAAGTCACAACCAATGTTGAGCAGCAGGTGGTTGGAGCCCGATTCTATAAAGTAAAGATTCACAGCAAGAACTAGAGGCGAACATGAAGACAAAATCATTATTTCTGGTATTTACATGCATGACGATGTTCGTCTGCGGGCAGATCTATGGCTCGCCCATCGCTCCTTGGGAATCGGGCACTGCGAATTGGCAGGCGACCGACATAAGCTCTTCTCCTGCTCCATATACTCCTGATGCTGTAACTATTTCCGGGACGACGCCTACCAGCGTCACGCTTCAGTTCAGGGCTGTTACTGCAGGCCAGGAGGCAAGTTGGTTTCCTGTTGGAAAACTTAGCACGGGAGTTGGAGCTGACACCTTGCTTGGGGACTGGTCAAGTCAGGCATCCTCGGTGTATCCTCTTTATGCAGTTACTTTTAAACTGACGAATGATGACGCAGTAACGCCTACAGGTGATGGGTTGAGAATGTACTTCATTTCAGAAGGGAATACGTTTTATTCGTCAATCCTGACCGCGCCTTTGGGATCACAAACCTTTACAAGGTTGCTGTCTGATTTTACTGGTTTCGGTGCGACTACGTTTACGACTGTTACGGAATTTGGTTTCGAGATTGCGAGTTACAATAGTCTTTCAGCGCATACGTATACCTTTGAAGACATTGGGCTGACCCAGGTCGTTCCCGAGCCTGAGACAGTGTGGATGATGCTGGTGGTTATGGCTTCCCTCGCCATCACGTTTCGTCAGCGGTTGGCGGATGTGGCCGGTCAAATCAAGGCGCGTTTCGTCGCCTGAAC
>Ga0247841_10006689_pt1 | contig 17622 bp, 17 predicted proteins | sample LaCruzMarch2015__2_FD_192410 | JGI IMG/M metagenome (GOLD analysis project Ga0247841, IMG submission 192410) | Freshwater microbial communities from meromictic Lake La Cruz, Castile-La Mancha, Spain - LaCruzMarch2015_18m | ecosystem: Environmental > Aquatic > Freshwater > Lake | place: Spain... | reverse complement strand
CTATAATCGTATTATCTTGAAAAAACCATCCATAATTTATCCCTAATTTAGTGGCTCAGTTTGCTCCGGAATAGGTGGCTCACTTTACTCCGGAATAAGTGGCTCAGTATGGAGCGGAATATTCAATAATAATTGGGAACACATAAAACCCCTTGTTGATGCGGGTGTCGACTTGCAAAATATTGATATTACAAGGCTTTCTTGGACTTTAGATGAAACAATTCATAAATATTTAACAGAAGATGTAGTATTAATTGATGAAGGATTGCCTGAACAAAGGCAGAAGCCTCAAGAAGAAAAACAATTATCTGTAGATGAGTTTATTGATTTTGCAAATGAAGTAAAATCTAAAGGACTGAAATTCATTCCTCAGGTTGAGGCACTTCTATTAAAATATGAACAATTAAAAGCGGAAAAGAAGAGCTTGGTGGATATTCAAGAAACATTGAATATCGAATTTAGTAAGTTTGGCACAAGAAGACAGAAATACTTTGATAAAATCACTCAGAAGAAAAAGAGAGATAACAAAAGGCCTTAAGTTTTGTAGAGGGTAGTTATTGGCATCGTTTAGAATTGTAATTGTCAGAGTTTTTCACTTAGGATTTTTTTGTGAACAACGCTTATTATCATTGTAATCTAAAAATATTTGAAGATTAATCAGTAATTATTTCTTCAAGCGCAAGGTCGACCAACTTTTCAAAAACAGTCTGATAGTTAGAATTATATTCACTAGTAACTCGATTTGCAATTACGGCATAGATTGTGATCATTTCATGTCCCATAAGACCTCCCAACCCATATAATGCCGAAGTCTCCATGTCAAAATTGACAATGCGGTACTTTCCAAATTGAAAACTTTGAAGCTTACTTAACATCTCGGGATCAGCAGGATCAAGTTTCAAATATCTTGCCTGTGGTCCGAAAAAACCCGGGGAAGTGGCTGTAATCCCCTGGATTGCAAATTGACTGAATCGTTTGATTAAACGATCTGATCCGTTAATGAAATAAGGTAAAGAAAGACTTTCTGGCCACTGGGAATGCATTGCAAAATTCTGAGTCAAATTTTGATCTATAATCTTGTCGGCATCTCTGTAGAAATACATCAGGTTATCAAGGCCAACGGCATGTGTCGAAAGAATGAAACTATTTATCGGGATATCTCTTTGGATTGTGGATGTCGTTCCTAACCGAATTATTTTCAACGGTTTTAGTACCGGAAGCTGCTCCCTGTTTTCTAGATTAAAATTTGCAAGAGCATCAAGCTCATGCATAATAATATCAACGTTACTAGTCCCTATTCCAGTAGACAAAGCAGTGATTCTTCTGCCCTTGTTATAGCCTGTTATAGAAATAAATTCTCGATTACTCGCTGAGTGATCAATATTTGTAAAGTGTTTCGTAATATCATCTAAATGTTTGGGATCTCCGACAATGATAACAACATCAGCAAGATTTTCGGGTCTCATGCATATATGATAAACGCTCTCATCGTTATTTAATATTAGGTCTGCTTCAATTAGTACTGACATAATCTACTTCAATAATCAATAGTGGAACATAAGACATAATACACCTAAGAGAAACAAATACCATGATCAATCAGTTGCTTTCCCGTGACTGGTGGGAACTAAAAATGGAAGGCAATAGTAGAACGTTAACGTCTAAAGAACCTAATAATTTCTCCCACCCAGAGAACTATTGATGTTGAACTTACTATTATTATCCAATCCTTTAAGGTTAATGGGACTGTCCTCATCACATCTCCACCAAATTCAATAATCAAAATTTGTCCAAAGAAAATTGCAGCTGCTACAATGAGAAAACCGATACTATTTTTAAGATCGTGAAAAGCAGAGGAACGTGATGCAAATGCTTTTGCATTAAACATGTTCCAAAACTGTAGCATCACAAAAATTGTAAAAAATCGTGATAAGTCATAATTGCTTATGCTGCCATTGTGAGAGAAGTAGTATAATATTCCTAAAAGAATAATAACGAAAGTTATTCCAACGAAGAGGATATTAAATCTCATCGCTGGAGTTATAATAAAATCTTCGTTTCTACGGGGTTTGTGATCCATGACACGTTGATCAGGTGGTAAAGATGCTAATGCACCCGCAGCGAATGTATCCATGATCAGGTTAACCCACAACATTTGAGTCACTGTGAGTGGTAGTTCATGGCCAAAGATCGATCCCAATAAAACGATTATTAAAGCAGCAACATTTATCGTCAACTGAAAAAGAATGAATTTTTGGATATTCTGATAGACCGATCTGCCCCACATGACTGCCGTCGCAATACTATTAAAAGAATCATCTAGCAAGGTGATATCGCTTGCTTCCTTTGCAACAGCAGTACCCGAGCCCATGGATAAACCTACATGAGCGAAATTGAGGGCTGGGGCATCATTTGTACCATCACCTGTAACGGCTACTACTGAGCCTGTCCTTTGAAGAAGCTGAACAAGTCTTTGCTTATCAGTAGGTTTTGCACGACACATGATCTTGAGATTCTGAACAATTTTTTCAGCAGCTTCATCAGTCATGGCAGCGAATTCGCTTCCAGTGATTATATTTTGAAATTTATCACTATCGTTCCATATACCGATCTGACGTCCAACTTCTCTAGCGGTTCCAGGAGTATCCCCAGTCACTATTTTAACATCAATTCCGGCACACAAACATTTTTTCACAGCTGCTGGTACATCTTCCCGAACTGGATCAGATATTGCAGCAATTCCCAAATATGTTAAATTTGCATTAACCAACTGCCCATTAAAGAACCTATCTTTTTCATCTTCAATTATTTCATAAGCAAAACCCAAGGTTCTCATCGCCTGATTCTGATATTGAAGTAGAAGTTCTTCAATGATTTTCTCAGAAGCAAGCACTGATTTCCGCTCGTTTTCAAATAGCACATCTTTACATTGTGCTAAAACAATCTCCGGAGCACCTTTTACATAAAGAACGCGCTTCTTGAGTAAGGGAGATTCAATAAGAGTGGCCATGAATTTTCGTTCCGTTGAAAAAGTCAATTGTTCAAGAACGTCACTGTCTTCTCGCAACTCAAGATAATTTACATTATTCTGATGAAGCCAAAGCAAAAGAGCTGCCTCAGTAGGATTACCGATTGATTTTATTTGATTAGGGTCAGAATAATCAAGGAATGCTGTGGAATTTACTGAAATACTTTCTTTTATGAGGCTACTGCTTTCTGATTCTGAGAACTTTTTACCATCAAGACAAAAGAAATGAGTTTTATAAACAGTCATTTTATTCTGTGTCAGAGTTCCTGTCTTATCTGTACAGATTACTGTGGTGGCTCCCATTGTTTCACATGCATGCATTTTTCGCACAAGATTATTCGTTTTTAACATCCTTCGCATGCTTAATGCAAGACTTAAAGTTACACTCATCGGTAACCCTTCTGGGACAGCAACAACAATAAGAGTCACCGCTACCATGAAATACTGAAGAATGCGGCCTGCGGCATCAAGATTAATCCAAGATTCTGCCTTCAACGGGTTTATCCCTAAAACGAATCCAAATAAACTTAAAACAATAAAAGAAAGGATTCCAAAGCCTATCCATTTGATCCAACCTCCTTCATCAATGCTTTTAGGTACTTCCTTTTCTTTACCCAGTAATTCAAAGGCATCGTAAATGATCGGAACCCAAACTTTAGTCAAGGCGACCAATGCTGCAATAATCACAATTCCTATGGAACCTAATTGCCCCCAGGAATATGAAACACCTCCAAAGAATAAATCTTTAATGAACAATGATAGGAATGTTAACACTGCAAGTCCAAATCCGACAACTCCGATAAATTTAGCCAATACATCTAACTGCTTATTTAACGGGGTCTCTTCCCCGCTCATTTCAGTTGATTTCTCAGCAACTTTACCATACTCCGTATTATCACCAACCTTAGTTATTTCGACAATAGCGTGCCCGTCCATTATCTTTGTGCCCCGCATCGCCCAATTTGATGGATAAGTTGCTTCTTTGTTAAAATATTTCGGATTTGTAGTTTTATCAATAATTGGCTCCCCAGTTAGACATGATTCGTCAATTTGCAAAGAAATTGCCTCTAAGAGCAAACCATCTGCCGGAACTTCTTCACCAGTTCCAAGTAATACGATATCTCCAACAACTACCTCTTTTTTAAGAATTTCAGTAATATTCCCATTTCTGATGACCTTGATCAGAGTATCATCATTAACCTGATTTAGAATATCAAACTTTTTGTTGGCATCCATCTCAAACCAAAAAGCAACACCGGTAGCTAACAAGATCGCACAAAAGATCCCAATGGTTTCAGCATATGTTCCATGGACAATTGAGATCCCAAGTGAGAGAAATGCAGCAATTAAAAGTATCCTAATGATTGGATCCTCAAACTTTTCAAGAAATAGCTTCCAAAGCGGATCTCTTTTGGGTGGTGTTAAAACATTAGGTCCATGGGTTTTGCGACTTGCTAAAACTTGCTCGTTAGTTAATCCGGTGTGATGCTTTTTTGTTTCCATTGTGTTTTATAATAGCTTCGTTAATATCTCGGGCAACGATTTAGATTTAAGCCTTAAATTATTTAATAAGGCTACTTCAATATCATCAAGTTTTCCGTCACCTAAAATTTTATCAAGAAGCCACTTAGCTTCATCATCATCAACAACTCCAGGTGAAACTTCGTCCTCTAAGAGAAAACTAGTAATTGCCTCAACAAACAACACATCCCAACTTGGATGATTGTTTTTGCCAGAGACCGCATCATTCAATTCAAAAAGGAATTCCGCTTCCTCCTTGTCTATTTTACCATCTGCATAGAGAACTTCACGAAGCTGTTTTACTTCATGTTCATCAATAACCCCATCGGCGAGGATTGATTTTTTCAATTCTTCAAAATTGCTCATAATTTTAGATTTAGCTGGTTAATAATTACTTATTTACGACTTTATTTTCGCCAAAGACATCTTTGATGTTCTTTAACATTTCACTCCTAAAAGTTGATTCTTTAATAAAAAGCGTCTCATCCTCTAAGCCCTTAATTTCAAATACAATCTTATCAGGGGTAACAATAATTTCTGTTACTAATCCAGGTTCATTAATGCTTTGATATATACTACTATTGCAGATATTTTTATTCAAAATCCCTGATTTAAGAAGTATGATAATTATTCCAATGAAAAACGCTTCTGCAATAAATAGTACGATTACAGTCAAAATATCGCTTTCTTGAATTTTCGAGTATATACTTATTGGTGCAAGAATAACAAAAATGGTTAAAAAAATAACCTTTAAAAGGCTTTGATTAAAAGCATTATTACGAAGTTTTTTTAACTGACTGATTAATAACTTCTTACTGTCCATTTTTTATTCAGATTTTGCTAATAAACACCAAACGGTTAAAAACTCAAAATCGGATTTTAATCATTTTACAATGAGGATAATACAAGGTAAATATGATATATTGTAGACCATTAAAGATCAACTTGTAACTAACTGTACGATAATCAACCTGCCACCATTTTCTTTCGATAATAGAATTTTTTTTCCTTCAGTTAGATCAACAGCCTCACCTATTTCAATTTTCTTGTCAATGTCCTTATCGTACATATCTGTCAGCCTGCGATTTATTAAAATCCATTTATTGTTGTGAAAGTGAAAATCTCCAACAGGATTGCGTTGGTCAGGCAAAATCTTCTCATTGGCAGAAATAAAACGATTTACATGCCACATATACAACAACTGCTTATCATAAACCATTAACCTGTAATTCTCTGGTTTAAAGACACCTGCCTTGGGTGAGTAGTATAAATTCAAAACGGGTAATACACCTTTAAACTCCGTACCACAGAATGGGCATCTGGGCCTGGTTGAATTATCGAAAACAAACCACTTATACCAACAATTCGGATTTTGACAAGGTTGCATTAAGTCAACAGTTTTCAGCAATGCCTGTTCCCATTCATCTGCCGTTGGCCGCAGGCTTGGGTTATGCAACCCATCAATGAACGCTTTATCAAAAAGATTTTTGAGGTAAGGTCCACAGATTGTATAAGGAAGTTTGACAGTATCACCTTGGGGTAATTGGCTCGGATGGAGCTGATTTACTTTGACTCTATTACTCTTATCTGTCGGATGTTCAACAAATAGAGATTTAATTCCCATTGATAATTCTTCATCCTTGGCAGAATCCAAATCATGAACCTTACCTCCTCTCAATGGATGACGATATAAAAGGTACATGTAAATCATTACGGCCAAGGCATGGCGATCTGTAGCGATACTTGGAACAATTCTATTCTTGTCTGAAGTTGAAAGAGTTTTTGTTGCCATTACTTCTGGTGCAATAAAGTCAGGCGTACCAATAACATCTGGTGGATATTTTTGTGGTACTACTAAGCCATCATTATCAATGATAACAGCTGAACCGGATGTAGGATCAATTAGAACATTGTTATAAGATAAGTCAGAGTGAGCAAGACCAGCAGCATGAAGTCGTTTTACCGCTCTACTTATTTTAATACATATCTGAAAATATTTAAACCAATTGCCTTTCTCTTCAGGTAATAGAAATTTATTCATATGTTTTGCAGACGCATACCATTTCCCATTCTTTTCTTTGTTTTTTATGCCAAGAAAATCATTATTAATCGATCCTTTTTGAAAGAAAAATTTGTTGGGATAGAAGGGAGCCACAATTCCTATCTTACTTTTATATTGGACTACTTTTGAGGGCCAAATGAATAATTCTTTCCAATACTCACCTCCAATTTGATTAAAAATTCTTTCCCTATATATATTGCAAATTGTTTCTAATCTATCTTTATTTTGAAAAGTATTGAACTTATCCTCCCTGAAAAATAAAACAACATAATCCTTGTTAGGGCTAAAATAGCAATCTTTCATGCCACCAGAACCTTTCATCTCGTCAACAAATTCAACCTGAGACCCGTCCGTAGCAGTTATTTTAATAGTGTTCGCCATAGTCAAAACAAAATTGCGATGGTCCTATCATCGTGATTACCTGGTGACCAAAAGTCTAACCATTTTAAAAGTTGATCAGCAGATCCTTCGTTATTATCGCTAAAATCAACCTCTTTAGAAAGGTCACTCCAAAGTTCATCCCATTTTTCAACTTTAAACAAATTGGCATCAGTTTCAAATTTCGGATCCGTAACACCATCTGTCATCAATAACAATGCAGTAAAATCATCAACAATATCAAATCGTAGTCTCCTGTATAATTCACTTGGCTGAGTGATTTCCGGCATTGTTAAAAACCGTGTCTGTCCGGCAAATTCTCCGCCATCAGACTCTCCAAGAATTTTCAAGAACCGAGTTTCCTTATTATAAATTCCTAATCCTCCATCCCCTACCCAGAAAGCTCCAACAAACCACCCAAATTTGAATTTTTTACAGATAGCCACAATTAATGTTGTGGCAAATTCCTTGGTTGGTTTATTCGCTTTTTTAGCTTCTAATTCAATATTTTTCAATGACTTAAACACGGCATTGCCGAGGATCGAATAGAATGAATCCCCCATTTTCTTTCGATTCTCCTCCGATTTTACAAGACTGAATTCTTTAATCAGATGTTCAAATTCCTTATGATTGCTTTTAATCAAACTATCACAGACCTCTAATACTGTTTTACAGGCAATTTCGGATCCTTTCCTGGAATATTTTGCAGATCCAGCACCGTCAGCAACAACCAGCACATACCAGTCATGTTCTTTCAAATAGTTGACAGCAAAATCATCATCTCTTGGTTTGCCTTCCTGTGCATGTGAACGGCCTCTTTGACTGGCAACAACAATGTCTTTTCTTGCAGACCTGTTTAATCCTAAAACATTAGAAATTGCCTCGACCTTGACAAATTGCTTGTCACAATCGGGTTTATAATATTCTACATCAGTCGGTGTTGGTATATTTTTCCATAATGATTTTGGATCAGGGTTAATGATCAGGATGATTTCTCTTTCAAAAATCGGTTTCCCCTCACTCCAATCCTTTCTCTTGATTCTAAGCTTTATTTTATGATCGCCTGCTAATGATGGGATACCTGATAATTCTTTCGTCTCCAAGTTATATTTCAAGCCAATATTATCAATACCCTCAAACCAGTATTCTGCAATATCATCAATGCCAAGTTCCTTAACATTAAACAAGAATGAATAATCCTGGTTAACTTTACCGTTAGGAAGAATGATGCTTTTATTCTTTATCAGTAAAGAAATGGCATCATTGCTGGTATTACTTATCGATAAATCAGCATTTACAGGTTCTGGATTATTCGTAACTAAATTGCCAGCAGGCAGTGCAACTTTGTTCGCATCTTCATTTCCTGTCAAAGTCTGTGGCTCAATCATTGATTCACTTTCATTTCTTATTGGGGGATCAAGATTGTCGGAAGAAATAGAATTAGTAGAAGGGTTGATTATATCATTTTCAGATTCTTTTTCAGAAATTGCAATTTCTTCGACTGCAAACGAGTCTGAGTTCTTCACTGGTGTTTCACCAGGATTATTCCGGATAAATTCCCCGTACAGGTCAAAAATACATTCTTTAATCTTTTCCTTCTTTAGGTCCAGGAACTTGTTAAATTGCTCCTCATCTTTTATAGTTATATCAAAACTCTTCAGGTAATGTAATATATCCATAATTACCCCCTGGTTCTATTAATATTAAGCCCACCCTCGGAAAAACCAAAACTTGCATCAATGCCACACCATGGACAATGACTTATTTCTTCATCCCCAGTACACATAATGTTACCACATCCACAATGGCTAAAACCAAATTTATTTCCGCAATGTGGGCAAGTAGGAAACCCAATCAAGTCAGATGAATTGATTGTGGTTTTACTTGCATCTCCTTCCGACAAGTCATAATATGAATTCTCAACAGGGAATGCACCAACTAGTTTGTAATCTAACGTGTTTAATTCCAACTCCTTGATACCTGAAGAGGATATACGTTTTTGATACTTGATTAGATATAACCGCTTAGTTTTTTGACACTTTGCCAAAATAACAGCAAAATTTTCATCAATAGTGTGAATTGCGCTTTTCTCAAGGTCAATTTTCGAAAGATAGCCATTGGTAATTGGAGCTAGATGCAATCCATCATCTTTCGAGTCAGAGATACTTATACTACTCGTCTTGATGGAGGCAGTGACCCACTTAAAGAAACTTTTAAAGGACTCAGAATCTGTTTTTTTGAGTAATAGTACATTTTCTGTTATTTTACTGAATATACTCGCATCAATATTATCTCCAATTGATACAACTACTAGATTTGTTTTTGAACGATACTCCTTATTCCATTTATCAAATGCTGGTTCATATTTATCTGTAGGTGTTCCATCAGTAAACAAAAATATTATTGGTTTCCAATCACCTTTTTGGTCCAGTGTTGTCTTTTGAATTGAGCTATCAAGTTCACCAATCAAAAATTTAAATGCATTTCCTAATGATGTCCCCCCTCCAATTGGTAATTTAGGAGGATAAAAATTATAGAGTTCAATAAGCGGGGTGATCCTTTGAGCTTTACCCGCAAAAGCAATTATTGAAACATAAACGGTTTCTAATGCATATGGATCTGTCCTGAGATCTCTGATTATAGTGCCAATTCCCTCATGAACTTGTTCGATTGGTTCACCCACCATTGATTCAGAAACATCAATCAGAAAATATATTGGTAGTCTTCTCATATTATAACTTTTAAAAGTATTAAAAACAACACAAGTAAAAGAATCTGTGACATATCCACTGCAATTCCATTGCCGACCTGAGTCGGTTTTGAGATTTTTTTTAGTAGATTTAAAAGAGGAATAAATAACTGTTCAAAAAAATTGTAAATTTTCAAGTACCGACCTGTCAGTCGTGATTTATAGGGCGAGAGTTTTGAATATAAAAATAAACCAATAATTAAAATGTTAATAAGTAGATATATGATTAAACCGATAAAATGCGGAAGTATAAACATTGCTGATTTTTATAATAATTAAGACACAAAATTCCAAACCATGAACAAAGACAATAATAACATATTTAGAAACAAAACATCTTCTTCAAATCAGATAACTGAATGAACCTCAGGGGGTGGTGGTGGAAGCAAAAATTCATCAGTTGCACCAATACTTCTGCCACCAATCCCAACAACATCTGAAACCCACTTGAAATATTGACTAAAGGAAGCACTATCTGTAGTCTCCAGGCTTATCACATGGTCAGTTAGTTCCTTCAGATACTCTGGTTTTGCCTGAGGGCCAGCAGCACAAGCAATTATGGCCGCAAACTTTCGCTTTTTCACTTCTGCTACCATTTGTCTATAAAGTAGAATATCAGATGGTTTGCCATCAGTCATAATAAAGAGTATCGGCATCCAGTCCCCTTTGCGGTTAAATGTTGTTTTTATAACCTCTTTATCAATTTTTTGACACAGCAATTCTAGTGCTTTACCTAAGTGAGTCGGTCCTGATTGAGGGGTTACTATCTCGGGAAGCTGAATATCAGCTATTTCAGTCAATGGGACGATATTGTTTACGTCTTTGTCAAAGGTTATGATACTAATGCAAGCTGTATCTGTAGCTTGGGGATCCCTTCGTAACAATGAAATCAACGTGTGCAAGCCCACATTAACTGAAGCAATTGCTTCACCCTGCATAGATCCTGAAGTATCAATTAATAAATATACTGGTAACCTTCGCATTTTAATTTCCTTTATTCACTATATCAACAGTTTAATTTCATCCGGCAAAGGCGGTAGTTCTTTATAATCAGAAAGTTCTTTGCTAAAAGATTCAATTTTCTTACTATTTGTTGCTATAGATGATGAAACCCATTTAAAAAACTCATTTATGGAATGAGAATCGATCGAATCTATCTGAACAACATAGTCTGAGATTCTTTTTAAGACAGGAATATTAGCTTTTTGACCAACGCCACAAGCTAGAAGCATTCCCAGTGATAGGCTCCTTAACTCTTTGGCTGCAGTTTTCCAAGCATCAGTTGATCCACCATCGGTCATAAGAAATATCAATGGCTTCCAATCTCCTTTTTGCTCACTGGTTGTTTTGACAAAATCATTTTCAATTTTTGATTTTACTAATTTAAGTGCTGCTCCCAATGCCGATCTACCTTTTGCTTCAAAATCTACAAATTGAAATAAATACAGTTCAGTTAAAGGAACAATCTGAGTAGCCTCTGAGTTAAAAGTAATCAAACTTATGAAAACTGTTTCAAGGGCATATGGATCCCTTCTTAATGTAGTCAATAATGATTGAATACCATTTTTAACAGCTTCAAGGGGCTCGCCCCTCATTGAAAAGGACGTGTCGATAATTAAGTAAACAGGTAATCGTCTCAAAATTATTTTTTTCCAAAGAGTAACGCAATTATAGCACTAAGGAATGAAGCTCCAATTTTTCGCTCCAATCCTTGTTTAGTGGTTGGAATACCAGTCTGCCTTGCAAAACTCTGCCTTGCACCAGAGATGCCAAGAGCTCTTTTCCAGGAAAAGGAAAACCCGTAAGATCTATTTCTTCCCATGATTATTAAACGACAATGTTTACTTCTGGCGGCGGAGGTGGAAGTTCATTCAGGCCTGAAACGTCCTTACCAGTTGCTTCAATTTTCTGGCTTCCTGTACTAACAGATGCTGAGACCCATTTAAAGAAGGCTTTTATTGTAGCGCTGTCAGCGGTATCAAGTTGAACAACAACATCAGTAATTTGTTTCAATACATCAGTATTTGCACCTTGCCCTGCAGCACATGCCACAACCATTCCAAATTTTTGCTTTTTAAATTCGGACAACCCATTTTGCCAACTATCAGTTGGCTCTCCATCTGTCATCAAAAAAACTAATGGTTTCCAATCTCCTTTAACATCTGCTGTTGTTTTTGCCACTTCAGAACTTGCCTTATTTGCAAGGAGTGACAGAGCTTCCCCGAGTGCTGTTGTTCCTGCAGCTTGAATGTCAGGCATCTGAAACATCGCCAATTCAGTTAACGGCATCAATTGTCTTGCTGAACTATCGAATGTTATTACGCTTAAAAATGCAGTTTCAAGTGCATATGGGTCTTGCCGTAAAGTAGATATTAATACCTGAACACCATTTTTGACTGCTTCAATGGGTTCTCCTGACATTGATCCGGAAGTATCCAGAACTAAATAAACTGGTAATCGCCGCATGTTTGTATATTTTTAGTTTATAAATATGATTTTATAATTCGGGCAATAGTCTGGCCGAGGAAATAATCATCTGTGGGATCTCCTATAGCGTGAAACTTCCATTCATTATCTTTCTTATATAACTTCCCCATTATCAGAGCTCTTTTATTTGAGAATTGAGATTCTGAAGAGACATTGTACGAAGCAAAAACTTCCTTGACCTGGGTAGGAGTACCTTCATACATACGTATTTTGGCATAAGGTATTTGAGCGAAATCCTCTTTACCAACATTATTCAAGAAAAAGAATATCTGTTTCACATCACTGTTAAGAATTCCCAAATCCACAGAGATAATTTCATTATCTAAACCATCGTCACCTCCTTTATCACCTTGTAAATCGTCGCCGGAATGCTTCAGAGCCCCGTCATATGATTTTAGTTTCCCATTTGGTAATCCGAATTTTTGAAGAAGTTCCGGTTTGTAAAGTGGTGAATAGATGTGGTCACAAAACTCGTTTTTACTGTTGATCATTATGCAACTTAAATCTAAGTCGACATCAACAGTTTTTTTTATGATTTTTTTACCAAAACCAAATAAACCACTCTCCTCAACCTGTAATTCTATTGCACCCCAATTGACTCCAACACAAAAATTTGTTAGTGTGGTCCCGCTTTTTTTTCTCAGGTCAATTCGTTGACCCTTTTGCAAATCAATAGCCATAATTTCATTATTTAAGGGTTAATTGTACTTGGTTAAATAATCCTGCAAACCGCCTTTTTGGCCAACACCGACTGCTTCAAATTTCCATTCACCGTTGCGTTTATATAATCTGCCAAATTCAACGGCTGTCTCGACAGAAAAATCTTCTTCAAGTTCATACTTTAAAATTTCTTCGTTAGAATCAGGATTATAAACCCTTACGAATGAGTTTCGAACTTGCCCAAAATTTTGTTTCCGGTTTTCAGCATCATGAATTGTAACTACAAAACAGATTTCGGTTGCATTGGGATTTATTTTTGATAGATCTATTTTTACGCTTTCATCGTCTCCATCCCCAGCACCAGTAGTATTATCGCCAGTATGTTCGACAGAACCATCGGGAGATTTAAGATTATTATAAAAGATAAAATAAGCATCTGCTAATATTTTCTTGTTTTCACCCAAAACGAAAACAGATGCGTCCAAATCGAAGTCCTGTCCGGTCGCAGATGCGTTAGCGTCCCAACCGAGGCCAACTACAAATTTTGGTAAATTAACATTTACCCTTTGTCCCTTTTCTAAATTAATTGCCATGTTTCGAAATATTTAATTTATTTAGTTCCAGCTTGCCATTTCATTCCCCAACTATATGCTTTATCACATTCCCCATGCCCATTATGAAAGGTAACTAATTTTTTAACTGTGAATGTGTTATTTGCATCGAATAGAATTTCAGCAATGGCGCAAAATTTCTCAGAGCTATATTGCTTGCCCATTTCTACGACAACATCAGGATTGTTAGGCACCTTAATGGTCACAACAGCATTTGTTTCTGCCCATTTTGCCACACCTTCATAAATAAAGGTATATACAATTATTCTTTTAATGTCATTTATCCCGGCAGGATTAACAAGGATATTCTCACCACTTCCTGCACCAGTACCACGATCATCACCGGAATGCCAAATCCAGGGAACGCCAGTGAATTTTCCTTGTTTTGTTAACCTATCTTTAGGACCACCCTGACCTTGAGCAAATTGTAATCCATCAATGACAGTCTTTTGACCGTCGTTAAGCTGATAAAAACAGCCCAAGTCCAGGTCAATTGCCTTTGATCCACCAAATAAACCGGATAAAAATCCTTTTTTCTCCGTTTCTTGTGACCAATTAAGGTTAATAACGATCTCTTTTGATGAAATACTACCTCCCTTTGTCAGGTTGATTGTATGGGTATCACCTTGCTTTTCAAGAGTAATTTTTTCTAAATTTATTGTCATATTACATGAATTTTTTTGCATATTTTCTCACAAAGAATTCTAAACCACCATCAAACCCTTCGCCAATTGCCTGAAATTTCCACACTTGATCTCTCCTATATAGTCTGCCAAATTCAACGGCTTTGGCTTTAGAAAAATCCTCATCTAAATCATATCTGCATATTTCATCCCCAGAAGTCTGATCCTTAATAGAAATGTATGCATTTCTGACTTGCCCAAAGGTATATTTCTCATTACCCTTTCCATTTTCTGAATAAATACTTGCAGTAAAAACTATTTCCTGTACATGACGACTTGTTTTGGTTAAATCTACATCAACATTTTCTTGTCCTGAACCATCATTATCCTCATCAGTTCCCAGATCATCAACAGAACCAATTACACTGCCATCCTTCGATATTGGTCTTTTCCCTTCTGGAGTGATAATAGTTTTAGGCGACCTATAAAACACGAAATCTTCCTCAAAATGAATCTCGCCAGTATCGCCAAGTAAAAATGAAGACACATCAAGATCATATGAAGGATCCGCATTAGGGTTTACCTTCCAACCAAGTTCAATCTCTAACCGAGAAAGGCCTATTTCAATTCTCTCACCCTTAATAAGATTTATTGCCATACCATCGGAAATTAAACATATTTTTTTACAAAGAAGTCTAAACCACCCTTATAGCCTATTCCCATTGCTTCAAATTTCCACTCGTTATTCTTTCTATATAACCTGCCAAATTCAATAGCAGTTTCCACTGAGAAGTCCTCATCGAGTTCGTACTTTGCTATTTCCTGGTTATTCTGGGCATTATAAATCCGGATAAATGAATTTCGGACTTGCCCAAAATTCTGTTTCCGTGCTTCGTATTCATGTATTGTTACTGTGAAAATTATTTCATGGATCCGTGTATCGACTTTAGCTAGATCTACTGTAAGTGTTTCATCATCACCATCACTGCTTCCCCCAGTTAAATCGTCTCCTGAAGATTCAACCGATCCGTCAGCAGATTTCTGATTGTTGTAGAAGACAAAAAACTCTTCTTGAGGGATTTTTTTATTGCCCCCTAGCATAAATGCAGATGCATCCAAATCGAAATCAAAGCCGGTTCCTTCATTTGGATCCCAACCTAATCCAACGCCAACCTTGGCAAGCCCAATTTCAATGCGTTGTCCTTTTGTCAAATTAATAGCCATAACGATATTTTTTAATTAGTAGATTAGACGTTTGACACTTTAAAATAAGCTAATTATTGAAATTTCACTTTAATATAAATACTGTTACAAGCGGTAAGGATGGAAGTCCTCTTTTTATCGAGAAGAGTAACTCGCAAATTAGGGTAATTTGAAAAGGCCGTTGGAGGTTTTGAGTGCCTGTTGCCAAGAACCAACTAAGTCAAATTGCAAATTTTGTGTAACCATAATGATTATCATTGCTTTAAAGAAATATCCAGTCTTTAAAAATTCCTAGTTAATTGGTGTTTCATAGAGAAAGAAGCATAACTTAGCCTTGACCTCTGTAAAATTACAATTCTTTTGAATAATTCAAATCTTTTTTTGAATTTTGAATTACTTCGACCAATATTGTTACAAACTGATTATCTGTCATATAGTCAGAGTATGTTGTTTATAGCCATTCTAAATTTCACCTTTATAACAACGTTAATTAACTTAAATAAAGCAATTTGATTTCTCTATATCGTTTAAATTCAATTTTAAAATGTGTGTCATAGAATTGCTGTTACCTTTTTAATGACTAATAGGTTACTTTTTGTTAGAGTTCATGGATTGGTTTCAATACGAATGAAAACCATTCTCTCCTTTTTCAAGCTGGCTGCATTTCAGCCGAATTTCAGTTTGCGAGCTTTCATCCAACTCTCAGTAAGACGAGTACCGGGTCTATATTAACATAACATGTAGTTATAAAACTGCCGCTGCTGCTTACTACCAGCGCTTTATCATTTCCCTGCGGACAGTCTTATAACCAAATTATGTTAAATATCCCCGTTAGTAGCACGAGAGGTTTGAGCGGGTGCTTAGCCATCATTTTTCCGGTAATAGTAAAACGAGTTTTTAGGGATTGCTGCCTGCATTATCGGTCTATACCATTCACGGCTTGCATGGTCTTGGGCTGCTTATGGGTTATACATTTCAATAATTACCTCATGCAGCCCAATCCCCGCCGCTCATTGCCCTGGACCTAAAATTACCGGCAGCATAGGAATGCCATCATTCGTCACTGCCTGCCCCCGTTGAAGAAAAAACGGCGGCAGGCATCAGAACACTTATTCCGGTTGCAATTCCTGTTTGGTCAACATACTGTACCACTCATTCTGGCGGATGCCTGAAAAGCGGCATCCACCTCCATTCGGGTACAGCAAGTTGCCCATGTCTGCTAATCCAACAATCGGGGTTGTTCCGTTCAACGAGTGACGGCAAAGCATTTTTACCTCGTTTTGTAACCCATTAAAGATAACTTGTTATTCCGGGCTTCACTACGCGCCCTCGCCATGCACCAATTTTCCATAATCATTTCGATACTGAATACCAGCGGTGCATGTCAAGAGCGCTCCGCTCACCCTCCATAAAAGTTACTTTAATGCGTTACTGCCATCCATTTTCCTGATTCCGGCACCGGTAAATGCATTGCCTTTTAAGAAGTTTGAGCAGGGAAGCGAACATTCGTTACCATTAACCAACCACTGAAGTGCGTGGCCGGTTAATGTCAGTAAGTATTTCAGTATTCCGGCCAGCTCCTGCCACCTTATTTCGCCCTCGTCCCTCGGTCTCATAAAGTGGCAGTTGGTCAGTAAGCCTTCACCACCGCCAACCCGTACCGAAAATGGTACCGCTTGGCTTGTTGTCAAATCCCGTTTGCCAGCCCTATTGGTCACCCCATTTCATGCTCGTTCCTCGCATTCATGGCGTGCCCATGGTATGCTGTCATTCACCACCACCAACCCGCGTTGAAAAAACGCCGGTTGGTTTATTGAGTTCCGCGGTTATCGGCTATTTTCCCCACCGCATTTCACGCTCATCCTTCGCGTTCATTCAGTGGGGGCAGTATGCCGTCATTCATTCGCCATGTCGGAAGCGTTGAAAATCCAAATCTTATTCAAAGGTACCTGCGTAAAATATTGCAGCGCAAGGCCGAAGCCCGTTGGGTGCCGTCATTTTTTTAAGTATTTATTTTTTTGGGGTAAAAAAATGACCAGCAGCCTTGCGCTGCAAATTTTACTACGGTATAGGGCGCCTAAGATTTTGATTTATTGCGGGTTTCTATTTCCACAAAAAAAATCATTCAATCGATTTTACCGTCATCCCATAAATTCCCTGATTTGGAAATCAATCCAACGCAAACGGATGTATAAGCATCTATCAATCAGATGATTTTGAATAGATCGATCTGAACGCAAGTACCTTTGTCGGACTTGTTTATTCATTCATCCATAAAAACCACAAACCCATGACAACAA
>Ga0247841_10006686_pt1 | contig 17632 bp, 16 predicted proteins | sample LaCruzMarch2015__2_FD_192410 | JGI IMG/M metagenome (GOLD analysis project Ga0247841, IMG submission 192410) | Freshwater microbial communities from meromictic Lake La Cruz, Castile-La Mancha, Spain - LaCruzMarch2015_18m | ecosystem: Environmental > Aquatic > Freshwater > Lake | place: Spain... | reverse complement strand
TCGGCTATTGATTGACGGAAATCAGGTTTGTAAGATATCTCGAAATCTGGAATATGTTTTTTTATTTCTTCAGCAATATCTGCTGGACAAAAACTCATCCCTGCAATATTATAGCTTGAACGGACAGAAATTTTTAACGGATCAGCCTCCATAAGTGCAATAGTGGCTTTTATAGCATCAGGCATGAACATCATTGGTAAAACAGTTCCCTGTTTCAGGAAACATTCATAACGATGTTTCCTTATTGCCTCGTAATATATTTCAACGGCATAATCGGTGGTTCCTCCTCCTGCTTCAGTTTTGTAACTTATAAGTCCCGGATACCTTATGCTACGGACATCGACCTGATATTTATTAAAATAATATTCACACCAGCGTTCTCCTGCAAGTTTGCTTATCCCATATACTGTATTGGGCTCCATTACTGTTGTCTGTGGGGTATTTATCCTTGGTGTGGTAGGACCGAATACTGCAATCGAAGATGGCCAGAAAATCTTTTTAATATCTTTTACCTCTCTTGCCAGTTCAAGGATATTCAATATACTTTGCATATTTATATCCCATGCCTGTAAAGGGATTTTTTCAGCATTGCCTGATAATACTGCCGCAAGATGATAAATTTGTGTTATTTTATGACGGATTATAAAGTGTATCAAACGCTTTTCATCCATAACATCGAGAATATTAAAAGGTCCATGTTCGGTAATATCTTTGGGTGCCTGTTTAATATCAGTGGCAAAAACATTTTCATTGCCATATTGCTTTCTGAGTTCAAGGGTCAGTTCAGAACCTATCTGGCCAGAGCAACCGATAACTAGTATTCTTTCCATATATTTTCCTGAATTTTAATTGATTTTAATTGTTTTCAAATTACACTTCTACGGCTTTATTGAGTTGTCAAAATTGAATAAAATATTTTATTTCACAACCGTGGAATAATGCATATTAAAACAAAAATGCTGAATAACATTGACTGCCGATCAATAATCAATGCATGAATAAACAACGTCAGACATTGGACATATAAACCGGTTTTATTTCACAGTCCGGTCGTATTTAAGAAAGGTACATGAAAGATAATTTGATTTGTTTTTTTCTATCTTTGCACGTTTTTTTCAAAATTTTGAAGTATCTGGATCAATATAGAATTAATTTCAGGGGCTTGAAGGATGGGTTACACGAGTTTGTATTCGATGTTGACGACCTGTTTTTCAAGGAGTTTGAGTTATCGGAAGTCAGTTCCGGGAGTTTTACTGTTAATGTGTTGATGGATAAAAGACCTCAGCATATTACCTTAAAATTCTCAATTACAGGATATGCAGGACTGACTTGCGACCGTTGTCTGGATTTACTGAACCTGCCTGTAACTTTTACAGGATATCTGTATGTAAAATTCGGGCATGAGACTCTTGAACGTGTAGATGAAGTACTTGTTTTATCACAATCGGAAAATGAACTTGATGTCAGTCAGTTTATCTATGAATCAATTAACTTAAGTATTCCTTTGAAACGTACACATCCTGATGATGAAAATGGATTATCAACTTGTAATAATGACATGCTGAGGATAATAAACAATATGTTGTTGCATGAAGAGCATACAGAAGATAATCATATTGACCCGAGATGGCAGGAATTGCAAAAACTGGTTAATAATAATTAATAATAAATAAAATGGCCCATCCAAAACACAAGATTTCAAAACAACGCAGAGACAAGCGCAGAACGCACTATAAGGCTGAAGCACCTATGGTTTCAAAATGTTCAAATTGCGGCGCACCAGTGCAGTACCATCGCGTATGTCCCGAATGTGGGCATTACAGGGGTAAGTTAGCCATTGAGAAAAAAGTTGAGGAGAAAAAGAAATAGTTCATTCTGTTAATGGTTAAATACAGATATTATGCGGATTGGTATTGATATCATGGGAGGTGATTTTGCTCCGGAAACAACCATTGCCGGTGCAATATCCGTATGCGATCAGCTTCCGGAAGGTGTTGAACTGGTGCTTATTGGACACGAAAAAGTTATCGCCCAGATGACAAAAAAACATAACGTTGAATCATTACGTTGCAGCATCGTTCATGCCTCTGAGAATATCGAGATGGGGGAAAATCCATCCAAGGCATTTCAGCGAAAACCAAATTCAAGTATCGCAGTTGGATTTCATCTGCTGAACTCGGGAGAAATAGACGGATTTGCAAGTGCCGGTAATACCGGTGCAATGCTTGTCGGTTCAATGTATACCGTAAAATCTATACCCGGCATCATCCGTCCGTGCATCAGCACTCTAGTGCCAAAGGAGAATGGTGGCAATGCCATTTTGTTAGACATTGGTTTAAATCCTGATTGCAAGCCTGAAGTGCTTTACCAGTATGCTATTCTCGGATCAATATATGCTGAGAGCGTAAAAAATATCCCGAATCCACGTGTCGGATTATTAAATATAGGTGCAGAAGAAGAAAAAGGAAGCCTTCTGACAAAAGCTGCGCATGAATTGATGAAGGGCAGTAATGATTTTAATTTTATCGGTAATGTTGAAGGAACGAATTTTTTCAGTGATGACATGGACGTTATCGTGACCGACGGTTTTACCGGTAATGTTGTACTCAAATCAGCAGAATCATTTTATTCACTTATAAGGAAAAGAAACATTACTGACAGTTTTTTCGAACTGTTTAATTTTGAAAACTACGGAGGAACACCAGTACTGGGAATCAACGCTCCAGTGATAATAGGGCATGGTCATTCAAACAAAACAGCCATCATGAATATGATATACCTGACAAAGCATGTCATTGAATCAAAAATAACTGAAAAAATCATTAAAGCACTTAACAAATGACAAAATTGCGTGCAGCTATTACAGGTATAGAAGTATACCGTCCGGATTATATCCTGAACAACAAAGAGCTTGAAACCCTGGTAGATACAACTGATGAGTGGATCATAAGCAGGACAGGGGTAAAAGAACGGAGGATTTTAAAAGGCGAAGGAAAAGGCACATCGGATATGGCATCGGAAGCAGTAAAAAAACTGCTTGAAAAGACCGGCACTTCAGCATCAGAAGTTGAACTGCTGATTTGTGCTACTGTAACTCCGGATATGCAATTTCCTGCAACTGCCAATATTATCTCTGATAAAACCGGGATAAAAAACGGATTTAGTTTTGACCTGAATGCCGCCTGCTCAGGTTTTATTTTTGCACTTACTACAGCCTCAAAATATATCGAAACGGGAACCTATAAAAAGGTAATTGTTGTAGGTGCCGACAAAATGTCGTCAATTGTAGATTACACTGACCGTCAGACCTGTATACTTTTTGGTGATGCGGCTGGTGCTGTGTTGCTTGAACCATCAACCGACGGTAACGGGATAATCGATGCATTACTTTACAGCGATGGTTCAGGGTGTAAACATCTTCACCAGAAAGCAGGAGGCTCGGTAAAACCAGCATCACGTGAAACGGTTGACGCAAAAGAACATTTTATTTACCAGGAAGGACAGGCTGTTTTTAAATTCGCTGTTTCGAAAATGGCCGATGTCTCTGCTCAAATGATGGAGAAATATAATCTTAAATCTGAAGATATTAAATGGCTGGTTCCACATCAGGCCAACCTTAGGATAATTGATGCAACAGCCAACAGGATGGGTGTAAGCAGGGAACAGGTCATGGTCAATATTGAAAAATATGGTAATACCACCAATGGAACAATCCCTTTATGTTTATGGGAATGGGAAAACAGGCTTCATAAGGGGGATAATATTATTCTTGCTGCATTTGGCGGCGGTTTCACCTGGGGTTCGGTATATCTCAAATGGGCGTATGAACCCTCAGGGAAGTAAGATTCGGATTTTTTCATCAACTATAGGAATCCCAATTCAAGTCGGGCTTCTTCACACATCATATCTTTATTCCATGGTGGATCAAATGTCAACGTGACCTTTGCTTCAGTAACTCCCGGTATTTCACCTACGCGTTCATTTACCTCTATCAGTAATGAATCGGCCATGGGGCAATTGGGTGCAGTCAGGGTCATTACAATCTCAACATTATTTTGATAATCAACATTTACCTGGTAAATCAAACCTAAATCGTAAATGTTAACAGGTATTTCGGGATCAAAAATTGTCTTCAGCACTTTAACTATTTCATCCTCAAGCTGTAAAAAATCCATTTTATTTTCCATATCAATTCACATCATTCTATAAAAATTAATACATGAACATCCGGATTTTGACCGGGAAATAAATCATTTTTCCTTCTGCATTTTAGTCTGATATGCAAGTGCGAACAATTTCATCTGCCTTATCATCGAAACTAAACCGTTTGAACGCGTCGGAGAAAGGTTTTCCTTAAGCCCGATCCTATCAATGAAAAACAAATCAGCGTTTACAATTTCCGCGGGGGTACGATCTGATAATATCCTGATAAGCAAAGAAATTATTCCTTTTGTAATTATAGCATCGCTGTCAGCGGTAAAAACAACTTTATCATTTTTAAGTTCTGCATTGAGCCAAACCTTCGACTGGCAACCCCGGATAATGTAATCGTCATTTCTGTATTTTTCACTTATCGTAGGGAGTTCCCTGCTGAGCTCAATCAGATAGTTGTACTTATCCATCCAGTCGTCGAACAGGGAAAACTCTTCAATAATCCGGTTCTGTTCATCGGCTAAACTAAGATTGTTTTCACTGCTCATTGAATTTAAAATTTATTTATAATATCGCATTGTCTGTTGACCCTGCATATTTTCTTAGACTGTTAAGAAATTGATGTAACACCAGAATTGCCTGAAGAATATGTGTATGACGGTCTGTTGCAATTCATTAAAGAGAACATTAACTGAACATTTTTTTTACTTTTAATATCCCATCAGCAAGGGCACCGGCTTCCCTGATAGTATTATAAAAACAAAAAGAAGCCCTCACCGTTCCGGGAATACCAAACCTGTCGATAAGCGGTTGGGTGCAATGCGTACCTGTCCTTACTGCTATTCCCATTTTATCTAATACCATTCCTGCATCGTATGGGTGAACATTGTCAATAATAAAAGAAAATACAGGGATTTTTAAAGGCACATTCCCAAAAATCCTCAAACCATCAATATTGTTCAGAATATTATGAGTATAATCAAGAACTTCTTTTTCATAACTGACAATCCTTTCAACCCCCAGAGAACTGACATATCGCAATGCAGCAGCCAGACCAATGGCACCTGCAATGTTCATGGTTCCTGCTTCAAACTTAAATGGGAGTTGGTTAAAGGTAGTCCGCTCAAATGTAACATTTTCAATCATATCACCACCACCCTGGTAAGGCGGGAGTTGTTCAAGAAGTTTTTCTTTTCCATACAGCACACCTATTCCGGTGGGTCCGTAAATTTTATGTCCTGAAAAAACAAAGAAATCGCAGTCAATATCCTGAACATCAATATTACCATGTTGTACCGATTGAGCACCATCGATTAGTACCGGTATTCCACGATCATGTGCCAGTTTAATAATCTCTTTCACCGGATTTATTACGCCAAAGGAGTTTGATATATGTGTTACTGAAATGATCTTGGTACGATCAGTAATCAGTAAGGTTAGTTTTTCAATGGCCAGTTCACCTGAGTCATTAACAGGGATCACTTTGAGCACGGCTTTTTTCCTCTCAGCCATAAGCTGCCATGGAACAATATTGGCATGATGTTCCATTTCGGAAAGTATTATTTCATCACCTTCCAAAATAAAACGTTCGCCAAACGAAAAAGCAACAAGGTTAATTGAAGCGGTAGCTCCTGCCGTGAATATTATTTCATTATTACTGCCTGCATTAATGAATTCCTGAACTGTCTTCCTGGCAATTTCATAAGAATTGGTTGCCTGTTCGCTTAAATAGTGAACACCGCGGTGTATATTACTGTTAATGGTATTATAAAAATCATTTACCGCCTGCAGTACCTGGACAGGTTTCTGGGTAGTAGCAGCATTGTCAAGATAAACAAGAGGTCTGTTGTGAACTTCCCGTCTGAGTATCGGAAAGTCCTGCCTTATTTTTTCAACGTCGAAGGTCAAGGGTTTCTGGTTTCTGGTTTCACTCGTGGTTTCATCAATCACTATTTACTTCTAACTTTTCACTTCTCACTCCACCGCGGTGGATCACTTAATTACAATGCATTGCACAACTGTTGCACCTGGAAAGTTCACCGTGCAGACGTTTGTCGACCAATTCATCAATGCGTTCCCTCAGCGGCTCAACATTTATCTGTTTGATTATCTCGTTTGCAAATGCCGTCATAAGCATCAGCCTGGCTTCTTTCTTGCCGATCCCGCGCGATTGAAGGTAAAACATCGAGTTTTCGTCAAGCTGGCCTACAGTAGCACCATGCGAACATTTAACATCGTCAGCATAAATTTCAAGTTGTGGTTTTGTGTTTATTTTTGCATCATCGGTTAGAAGGATATTATTATTTGCCTGATAAGCTTTCGAATGCTGTGCATCTTTCCTTACCACAATTCTGCCATTGAATGCTCCGGTTGCCATATCGTCGAGAACACCTTTAAATTTCTGGTTACTGGTACAATCATGACTGGCATGATCGATAAATGTATTGTTATCGATATGCTGGAATTTATCTGAAAGGTACAATCCATACATGTTGTTTTCACATCCCGGTTCCGACAGTAAAGCATATATGTTATTCCTGATAAAACCTCCATGAAGGGAGATTGTGTTAGTACTTACATTACTGTTCTTTTTCTGGTTGATAAAGGTTGAGGAAATCTGGGCTGCCCCGTTATGTTCATTCTGTACCTTGGTATAATCAAAAACAGAGTTTTCGTCAGCAAAAATCTCAGTTACGGAATTGGTAAGAAACTGGTTGGATGAAAGACTATGGTCGCATATCACAACGTTTAACCTGCTGTTTTTTCCGGCTATAATAAGATTCCTGTGATTCACAAGACAATCTTCGTTATCCATAACGATATTCACAACCTGAACAGGTCTTTCGAGAACCACTCCGTCAGGAACATATATAAAAATCCCATCCTGTACAAGGGCAGTATTGAGAGCAACAGTACCATCATCCTGATAACGTGCACACTGTCCGTAGTACTTTTCGAAAATCCGCGGGTATTTTTCTGCTGCCCTGGCAAAACTACCCATCAAAATCCCATTTTCATATTCTGTAAGTGGATCGTTATCGGTATAATACCAACCGTTTAAAAGTATTATCAGATGTGTATCAAGTTCAGGAATATCGCATCTGAACATGTCCCTGATATTGAAATCAATTTTTTTCGGAACAAAATGAAAATTATACTTCTTCGAAAAAACCAGGCTCAGGTCGGTATACTTGTAATTTTCGTTTTTCAGTGTCGGGATACCCTGTTCGGTAAAACTTTGCTGAGCTTTATCCCTAAGTAAATTGACACATTCTGAAGAAGACGTTTTAAGTACTTCGGTATTATTTTTAATGAGGTTCAACAGTACTTCATTAACCGGGACTTTATCTGATTCAATATACATTTGGACAGATTTAATTTATGACAGCAATTCTAAAGATCATCATTGCTATTTTTTATCCAGTCATAACCCTTTTCTTCAAGTTCATAAGCCAGTTCCTTTCCGGCTGATTTCACAATTCTTCCATCGTACAGGATATGAACATAATCCGGCACTATATAATTCAGAAGACGCTGATAATGTGTAATAACAATAAATGAGTTGTCTGGTCTTTTTAATTTTGTGACACCGTTGGCAACAATCCGGAGGGCATCAATATCAAGGCCAGAATCTGTCTCATCCAGTATTGAAAGTTTCGGTTCAAGCATTGCCATCTGGAAAATTTCATTCTTTTTTTTCTCACCGCCCGAAAAACCTTCATTAACTGAACGATTAATAAGCTTTGAATCTATTTCGACAAGGGAAATTTTTTCTCTCATAAGTTTCATGAAATCAGACGAACTCAATGCACCAAGTCCCCTGTAATTCCTCACCTCTTTAAGTGCTGTTTTCATAAAATTCGCCATACTTACCCCGGGTATTTCTATCGGGTACTGAAAACCAAGGAAAATCCCTGCCCTTGCTCTGTCTTCCGGACGCATATCAAACAGGTTCTGTCCCATATATAATACCTGGCCTTCAGTGACCTCAAAAGCTGCAGATCCAGCCAGTACCGATGCCAGTGTACTTTTGCCCGATCCATTAGGACCCATTATTGCATGAACTTCCCCAGGTCTGACATCGAAATTTATTCCCTTTAAAATTTGCTTCCCTTTAATGGAAACACTCAGATTCTTAATGCTTAACATGATACGTATTTACGATTGACGATTTACAATTGATTATACATTATTCACTCCGCCGCAGCGGATCAATTTATACTTTATAAACTTTTAACTGATTCAACCTACACTTCCCTCGAGGCTTATCTGTAACAATTTCTGTGCTTCAACTGCAAATTCCATCGGGAGTTTATTAAGTACTTCCTTCGCATATCCGTTAACAATAAGACCAATTGCATCTTCTGTTGATATTCCCCGCTGGTTACAATAAAACATCTGGTCTTCACTGATCTTTGATGTAGTTGCCTCATGCTCAACTATTGAGGATTTGTTATCCACTTCAATATATGGGAATGTATGTGCCCCGCATTTATCTCCAAGCAACAGTGAATCGCACTGTGAAAAGTTGCGTGAATTTTCAGCGCTCCCGGCAATCCTGACAAGGCCCCTGTAACTGTTATTGCTTTTGCCTGCCGAGATACCTTTTGAAATAATGGTACTACGGGTGTTCTTACCTATATGAATCATTTTAGTACCAGTATCGGCCTGCTGAAAATTATTGGTGACAGCCACAGAATAAAATTCTCCGGTTGAATTTTCTCCCCTGAGAATACAACTGGGATATTTCCATGTAATCGCCGAACCGGTCTCAACCTGTGTCCAGGATATTTTTGAGTTGCGTCCCTTGCAAATACCCCTTTTGGTCACGAAATTCAAAATTCCACCTTTACCTTCCTTATCGCCCGGATACCAGTTCTGTACTGTCGAATACTTGATTTCGGCATTGTTCATGGCAACCAGTTCGACAACTGCCGCATGAAGCTGGTTCTCATCGCGCCTCGGCGCTGTACAACCTTCAAGATAACTAACATAACTATCGTCGTCGGCAATCAGCAGCGTTCTCTCAAACTGACCGGTATTTGCTGCATTTATCCTGAAATAGGTTGATAATTCCATCGGACAACGGACTCCTTTAGGTATATAACAGAACGAGCCGTCGCTGAAAACAGCAGAGTTCAATGCAGCAAAATAATTATCGCGGAATGGCACCACCGTGCCAAGGTATTTCTTTACAAGGTCAGGATGTTGCTGTATGGCTTCGCTTATCGAACAGAAAATGATACCAAGCTCTGCCAGGTTTTTTTTAAATGTTGTTTTTACCGATACACTGTCGATTACCGCATCAACGGCCACACCGGTGAGCAGTTTTTGCTCGTCTAATGGTATTCCAAGCTTATTGAATGTCTCAAGCAACTGCGGATCAACCTCTTCTATGCCAGCTGGTGAGACCTTCTGTTTTGGAGCCGCATAATAACTTATCTCCTGGTAGTTTATTTCAGGCAGCTTGAGATGAGCCCATCCAGGAACTGTGATTGTTTGCCAATACCCGTAAGCTTTTAGCCTGAATTCAAGCATCCATTCGGGTTCATTCTTTTTTGAAGAAATAATTTTAATAACTTCTTCATTTAATCCAACAGGGATTATTTCTGTTTCAATATCAGTATGAAACCCGTATTTATAATCGTTAAGTGTTACATCACTTATTATCTTATCCTTGTCATTTTCCATCCAAATTGTACTTGTGCTGTTTTGAATTATTACGGATTGAAACGCAAAAATAAAGCTTATTATTTTCATTACTAAACATCCGGTTCAATAACATGACATTTCAACAATTGCTGTTAAAAAAGGTTTAAAACAGAATATTTTAACCTTATTTAAACTTATAATACGCCAATAAAGTTGATTATTAAGTTACGAAATGCTACCAAGGATTATTTATTTTGTATGAGAATTGAATATACTATGCGGTTGTGCGAAGTCTATTTACTATCCTTGCTCTTTCCCAGGTTCAGTTGTAAACCGACCGAAAAAATGATTGGTACATAATTATAGTAAACCTGGTCATAATGATATGTTGCTGATCTTAAAGGAAATGAAACGCCGAATTGAGTAACAAACTTGACGTATTTGTATCCAACTTTCACAGTGATTGTTGGTTCAAAAAAAGGATCGAATGTGTTCCTTGAAAATTGCCTTAAACTATCGCTTGTAAGGACAATATTTACAAAACACAATCTTCCTGCAAGACTTATATCGAATACATCAGTGCAAAATCCGATATCGGGCTGTATAAATACCCTGCGGTACTGAGAAGCACCATGACCGCTGAAAACATTATTCTCAAAGTATCCGTTTATTTCACCGACACCAAATCCTCCGAAAGTTTCAAACCTGATATCACTGTAAAATGGTTTATAATATCCTATTCCTCCTTCAATGAACAAACGGCCGTTCTTATATCCATCAGGGTCGGTGTTGTTCATATCATAAAAACTGGCATTTAGCATCAACCCGATATTTTCTGTCACAGCAACGGCAAGCTGCGGGTCAATTCCGCTGATACCTATATTTACCGAAGCCTGCACTTCTCCCTTGTTACTTAGCAAAGGAGCGTTCACTGTGTTGGGTATGTAAACAGGAGAACAGGATTGGAAAACCAATGAACCTGAAATCACAACAGCCAGAAAAAACAAATTTCGTTTCATGGCAATAATATTATTTAACGATCATCGTAATCAATTACAAATTTCTTTAATAATTCATTATATTCTTCTCTGAAAATCTTCTTTTTATGATGTTGTTCCTGATTATTCGACAGTAATCTTCTGCAACTGTTCGATCAGTTCATTCTTATAATCATCAAATTGTTTCATATTTTCCTTTTTGACCGGTTCAACTGAAGGCGCTTCAACCTTGAGCGGATCGACAGGAGAATCATATTTATAAAAGCGGAAATCGAGATGCGGTCCTGTGGATAAGCCTGTACTGCCGACATACCCGATTACATCACCCTGGTAAACGCGGGCACCCATTGAAACACCCCTTGCAAAATTTGAAAGGTGAAGATAAGCAGTTGAATATATAGAATTGTGTTTGATCTTTATCATTTTGCCTGCACCTCCGCTCCTTTCAGCTTTTACAACTTTTCCGTCACCAATCGAATGAACGGGCGTACCCGCTGGCGCAGCATAATCCACGCCAAAATGAGGCCTCCTTATTTTCAGCACAGGGTGTAGCCGGCTTGATGAAAACCGTGAACTGATCCTTGAAAATTTCAGAGGCGATTTCAGAAAGGCTTTTCTCAGGCTGTTTCCCCATTCATCAAACCAGTTTTCTTTTCCGTCCTCGGTAAAAGGCAAAGCATAATAATCCTTACCCAAATGGTTAAATACAGCGCAATAAATTTTGCCCATTCCGGTATAGTTGGTATCAACATATTGTTCATCATAAATAACCTTAAAATAATCCCCTTTCTGGATACCAAAAAAATCGATAGACCAGGCATAAATCTCCGACAAATTTATGGCAAGTAAGGGATCGATATTATTATCGGTCATGGCATTCCATAATGATGATTTTATTTTACCCGATGCAATTTTCTTTACAGTCCTTATTTGTTTTTCAGCCTTAAATATCTTTACCGAGTCGTGAAGATCAAAAACAATATATTCTACGAGTGAACTTTCATAAACAAAATACTCGGCATTTCTTGCAGAATCATCCGAGCAAAATACAGTATACTTGTTCCCCTGGTTGATTTTTCTCAGATCAAATACTCCTTCAGATTTTCGTGCAATCTCATCTATTTTCCGGTTTGAAACGTTATATGCAGTAAGAATTTCTGAAAGGCTCTGGTTCCTTTTGACTACATTGTACGATACCTGGTAGTTATTTGCGATAATTCCATATTCCTGTATAATCCCCAGTTCCACAGCCATTGAATCGTACTGATAGTTTTCGTTGGTACGTACCGGCACATGGAAATACAAACCTGTAATAAAATGTATGGCGAACAATACTATCAGTATGAATACGAAGAATATGAGAATCTTTCGTTTCAAATCATATGTTTATTAATGTCTGATAATTGATTTTAGTTTCCACCTTCCCATATTATAATATACGGCAGAAAATACCGTGCCTACTGTCCACCCTGCAGGGATACCCCACCATATCCCTTTTAAACCGAACTTTTGAGAAAGCAAATACGAAACCGGAATTCTCACTAACCATAAAGCAACAAGAGTAATGAACATGGGGATTAATGTATCGCCTGAACCACGGAATACACCATTAAAAACAAAAATTGTGGAGAACAATAAGTAAAACGCTCCGACAATCATAAGGTAATCTGCTCCAATACTTATAACCTGTACATCAGGAGTAAAGAACGACATCATTTCTTTGCCGGCCAGTACGGCTATAATGCTTGTAATTATTGATATAGCTGATATCATCATAAATGTTGAGATCATTCCCTTCTTCACCCTCTCATTTTTTCCTGCCCCGATATTTTGTCCCACAAAAGAAGAAAGGGCAATGGAAAAATTCATGGCAGGCAGCGTGGCAAATGTATCAATTCTTGTTGCCACTGAATAGGCAGCAACAGCATTTGTTCCAAAATCATTTACAATACGGTACAGTGCCATCATTCCCATCGCTACAAGTGCCTGCTGTATGCCTGAAGGTAATCCTATCTTAAGACTTTTCAGGAATACATCCCTGTCAAACTTCAACCTGAATAATGATATCCTGATGATTTTATGGTTTTTATTCAGATAGATAACGGCTGTTCCAAAGGCTCCGGTTTGGGCAATTACCGTTGCAACAGCAATACTTCCCAACCCCCAGTGAAAAACGAGTATAAATATGAAATCAAGAGCAATATTAATTAAAGTTGATATTATCAGGAAATACAATGGGGTTTTCGAATCCCCCAGGCCGCGTAATATTGCATTGGTCCCGTTAAACCCGAACATTGAAATTATCCCGGCAATGAAAATGTTAAAATATAAAGTCGCATACGGAATTATTTCATGAGGAAGCTTGATAAGGTGAAAAAAGGAATTGCTGAAAAGCAGCCCGGTAACCATTGTTAATATGGAAGCAAAAAACAAAACTATATATGTTGTGTCAATGGCCAGTTTAACTTTTTCAAGGTCCTTTGCACCAAAGTACTGGGCTATAACTATCGAAAAACCTGAGCCAATCCCTATTACCAATGAAATAAGCAAAAAGATAAGTGGAAATGCTGCACCAACTGCACCCAGTGACTCTTTACCAAGGTAATTACCGACAATAAAGCTTTCAATTATTGTATATGACTGCTGAAACACATTGCCAAGCAGCAACGGAACGGCAAAGTAGAAAATAAGACTGCTTTCTTTCCCAACAGTAAAATCTTTCATATCAAGGCTCAAAAACGGATTATACCGATGTTTATTGCCAGTCTCCGGTATATACAGACGTTTATTGGCATTCCGGTTGTTTCAGCCAGTTGTATTTTCTATCTGTCTGATTTTATTCCTGAAATATTCAATCTCAGCAGAAAAATCGAGGTAATCATATTTCTTTTGCAAAGCAACGAGATTTTCAATATTGCTCCTTGCAAATAGCTGATATCCGTCAGAGTCACAATTAAAGGGGATATGACTGATAGCTTTATTTATCCTTTCAAGTTCCTTATGCAGTTCTGCTGAAGACGTGGAAATAAAACCTGCTTCAAATTGTTTCCAGATATATTGAATTGCTGAAGATGACGGGTGAACCATATCATCGGAGTAAAACCTGTAGTCGCGCAAATCATCCATCATTATCTCGTAAGATGGAAAATACCCTGATATGATATTACTGTTCTCAAATAATTTAATTAACTGGTTTGCAGCGAGGATCAACGTCGATTTGCTTACCTGGTTCTGCCTGACACCGTCGGCCAAATGGCGTATTGGACTTACAGTAAAAACAAATTTTACAGCCGGATTAATTTTATGGATTTTTTCAATAAGCAACTTAAATAAATCTACAATCTCACCGGTCGTTAATAATCTTCGTAAAAATTCAGAAGCAGATTTTTTATGACAGTTAGAAACAATTTTACCTGTTTTTTTTTCTTCAAATACCCAGGCTGTGCCAAATGTAATAAATAAAAAATCTGCAACTCCAAGAAAGTCAGCGGAACCTGTAATTCTGGTATTTATCTTCTGAAGACATTCACCGGCATCAGGGCTTGAAAAATCACTGTGATGATCATTGCTAATCCAACGGTCATTGCTATATTCAATATCTGACATAGTGAACATTTTCCGGTTAAGGAGGATTTCCAGGCAATTAGCTGCTGAAACCGGGTTGAATGAAGTGCCAGCCGGGTTTATGTCCACCATATACTTCAGGCATGACAGGCGTTCACCAATATAAGTGGTAAAACACGATCCGATCATCATGATCTTTGACCTGTGGTTTATTTTATTTTCAGATGGGATAATATCAACAATGGTTCTGAATATCATTACTTTTACAGCCGGATTACAGCTTCAAACATACACTAATTAATTCTCTTAACAAAAAAATATGATACAGGAAACTATAGTCATAAATACTTCCTTTCGTGAAGTATTGACCGACCTGACAATGGAGGTTAAAAATATTGTAACCAGAAGTGATATAAAAACAGGTATTGTAAATGTTTATGCACAGGGTGCAACTGCAGCAATTATGATACAGGAAAACTGGGATGATTCTGTACAGCGTGATGTGATTTCACTCCTGAAAAAACTAATTCCTCGGGGAGTATGGGAGCATGATGCTCAGGATAATAATGGTGATGCACACCTGAAAGCGGGAATTATCGGACCTTCGGAGAATATTCCTATAATTGACGGCCATTTAGGCCTTTCAACCTGGCAGAATATTTTTTTCTGCGAGTTCGATGGTCCCCGCCGGCAGAGAAAGATTATGGTCACAGTGATCGGGAACTGAGAATCAAGTGATTCGCCTCCCCCAAAGAAGAGTGAAAAATGAATTGTGAATAGTGATTAATGAATTATTGAGCCGGAATACTTAAACCTGAAACTATGAACTGCGAAACACGTAACTCTAAAACCCTGAAAATATAACTTTTAACTTTACAAACTTTTAACTGTTTTGTAAGGGGTTATTGTGTAAAGCCACCTGATCTGCGGAGGTCGGTTCGGGGGTTAACGCACATGACGGAAATCTTTGCTTTATTGGCAATTATTTTTTGTTCATCGGCTCCCATCAGATAATCAAACCAGCCAATTTCTTTTGTAATCATTATCAGGATAAGGTTGGTATTTACCTGCTGTGCAAATTCAATTACCTGGTCAGTAAAATTCTGCTTCTTATTTGCATAATGTATCTCATAATCAACTCTCTTTTCTTCTAGATATTTTTTTGCAAAGTTAAGGTTGGCAAGGGTATTCCTCCTTAGCAATTCGTCTTTATGGTTGGGAGTAATAATATTAATTTTTGATCTGAAATAATGTCCCATATAGTTTGCCCAGACTAATTTTTCCTTTGTTTCTGAAATATGGTCAACAGTAAACACTATATCATTATATGGCCGGTATTCATATGGTGATTGAACAACAATATAAGGAATTTTTGAACCGGCAATTACTTTCAGGGCTTTGCTCCCAGTATACTTCTCAATCCCCCTGTAGCCATGTGTCCCCATAATCACCATCCTGGCTTCAAGTTCATTGGCAACTTCATTAATAGTATTATAAATATTACCCTGTTTCACCACTATCATAGGCCTTGTTCCGTGCTCCTTGAATGTTTTTTCGGAAACAGAATTAAGTTTTTCGGAAGACTCTTCAATCTGTCTTTTCATTTTTGCCTTGTTTGAAAAGCCTTTGGCTTCATCAACAATGTGAACCAATGTAATATCATTGTCCAGTATCTTTGCAATCCTGATCGAATGATCAAGGGCATATTGAGCTTCCTGTGTAAAATCCCAGGGTACTATGATTGATTTTTTATTTTTCTCCATCGAAATATTATTTAACAGGTTGTAAATATAATAAATTATTTTTGTTTTTGATATTTCATATTAAAAATATCATGATTTTTGATTCGCGAAGAAAATTTAAAAAATATTTAATGAAAATATCGTTGTGTAAAAAGCTTATATATTGAAAAAACTGATTTTACCAATTGCTATTTTTTATTTTTTTTCATTTAATACAACTGCTCAATACTCAGAGACTGGCAGGCCCTATGTCCAGAACTTCTCACCAAGAGATTACGGATTCGAGAGCCAGAATTTCTCTGTAACCCAGGATTCACGCGCGCTTATTTATGTTGGTAACCTGAACGGGGTAATAGAATATAACGGAGTATCGTGGAGATTGATTAACCTTAAGGGACACCCTGTTCTCGATGTGAACAGAAAAGGAAAAATATTCGTCGGCGGACTGGATGATTTTGGCTACCTTGAATTTAACAATAATAATGAAAAAGTCTTTTTTTCACTTATCTCAAAAATTGAACCCCGAAACAGGAATTTCGGTCAGATAATTAAAGTTGTATGTATTGGCAACGATGTTCTCTTCTCGACCGACAATAAGTTGTTCAAATATTCTGAAGATGTAATTGAGATTATCGAAGAGTTCAATTCTCCGTTTTCTGTTTTCAAAGTTGATTATAAAACCAATAACCAGTTTAAATCACATGTTTTTCTCAATAAGCCAGGTAAAGGATTGATGATTTATGACCAGGGCAGGTTTAACCTTATGGTATCGGGTGAAAGGCTGAAGGATAAAAAGATTACTGAGATACTGCCGTATGACAGCGATGACATTCTTATAAAGCTGCAGGAGCAAAAGGGACTGTTGATAATGTCAGCCAATAAATTTACTTTTTTACAGACAGAAGCCGATGATTTTATTGAAAAAAATGAACTCACAAGGGGGATTGGTTTAAACGGTATTTATTATGCCCTTGCCACCAAACGGGGAGGAATAGTATTTATCGATAAACACGGCAGGCTTATTTCGAATCTTAATAAACAGAACGGACTGTACGATGATTCTGTGACCGATTTGTATCTCGATTTGGCAAATAACCTGTGGATAACAATGAACAATGGTATCAGCAGGGTGGAGTTTCTTTCACAAATTAATTTTTTTGATAAAAATTACGGGATAAAAGGTAGTGTTTCCTCAATAATCAGACACAAAGGAATTCTTTATATTGCCACAAACCACGGGGTTTCTGTGTATTCAAGACATAAAGCTTACGATGAGTCAAGCAGCATTTTAAGAAATCAGGGCAGCTTTATTTCAATACCCGATATTGACGCAGAATGTTACCAGTTTTACCATATCTCTGATAATTTATACGTTACATCGAACCGCGGGGTTTATAAGATAACCGGTAACCGGTCAGAATTAGTTTATAACAGCCGGGTAAGGATATTGGCAGAATCAAAGAAGACTCCCGGATTGGTGTATGCAGGAGGAAGAGACGGACTGGTTGCATTCATGCATAAACG
>Ga0247841_10006685_pt1 | contig 17632 bp, 24 predicted proteins | sample LaCruzMarch2015__2_FD_192410 | JGI IMG/M metagenome (GOLD analysis project Ga0247841, IMG submission 192410) | Freshwater microbial communities from meromictic Lake La Cruz, Castile-La Mancha, Spain - LaCruzMarch2015_18m | ecosystem: Environmental > Aquatic > Freshwater > Lake | place: Spain... | reverse complement strand
ATTTCTTTTAGAATAAAGGTCACATCAAATTTAACTTCCGACTTACTACCAGTAATTATTAAAGGCGAACTCCACTTCTCCCATAAAGAAGGAAGAGTAGTTTTAAAATAAAAAATTCCAATCACTGCTAAAGTAATTAAAAATAAAATCAGAATTGTCCAACGACTTCCTTTAGCTGGTTGTTTTTTTCTTTCCCTTTTTTTCTTCTCTGGTTGATTGGGATTTTCTTGAAGAATCTCTTTATTTTCTTTTGTTGATTTTTCTTCTTTTTTTAGTACCATAATTTTAAAAAATTTTAACCATTAATTTTTGGGTTTTGTTTGCTAGGTAAATTTGACTAAAACCAAGAGTAAAAAATATTAACTAAAAAATATATTAATACCTATATTACTTAACTTTTATCCATTGATATTCCAATTTTTTATCTAGCCAATAATCAATTTCTGTTGATTTAATTAATCCGGTTTTAGCTCCAATTTTACCAACTACTGAAGCACCATTAGCTGCCCCTAATTGTAGAGACTTTTCTAAAGAAAAACCTTTAATTAAGCCAGTGATAAAACCTGAACCAAAACCGTCTCCAGCCCCAGTCTGATCAACCATCTTTACTTTAAAACTTTCCATTTTTAAAAAACCCTTATCGGGTTGGAAAACATTAACTCCCTTTTCACCTAATGTAATTACTACTAAAGTTTTAGGCAAAAGTTTATTTAATTCTTGGCTTATTGTTTTAGATAAAGACAAGCCAGTTAAAGAAACAAACTCTTCTTCATTAAGAGTCAAAACTGTTGCTTTTTGGCAAATTTTTAAAAGTTTTTCTTTCTGAGCTATTTCTTTTTTACCAGGATTTAAAGCTACTTTAATTTTATTTTTTTGAGCAAAATCTAATAATTCTTCCAGTAAATCTAAGTTACCCTCTAATGAAGCAATATAAAACCAAGAGCTATTAACTCTCTTAAAATCAATTAAAGATGAGGTAACTCTAGTCCTACCTCGATAAACCAAAATAGTCCGATTGCCATCTGGCCCGATGAGAATAGTTGAATAATCAGTTTTTTCACCTTCAATCTGGTTTAAAAATTCGTCACTTACTTTCTCTTTTTTTAATTCCTGACGAATCATTTTACCAGAAAAATCCCAACCGCAACGTCCTACTACTGCGCTTTGTAACCCTAAACGAGCAAAACCAACGCTGGTATTTGTTCCCCCACCACCAGAAGCCATTAATAAATCACTTACCTCTGATTTAATACCATAAGGAATCGTTAAAAGTCTTTGAACAAAAGCATTTTTAGATTTTGCAATCCGAAAATCAGGAGATTTTAAAAAAACATCTAAAATAACTGAACCGAAAGAAACGACATCGTACTTCATAACTTGCCTTGACTGCCAAACAACTGAATCTTTTCTTCTACCACCTTCTGAACTGCCGCAATGACTGGGGGCATAATTTTATAAAGAGCAACTTCATCTGAACCCCGTAAAACGTTCTCTAAAGTAGAACGGTAAGCCAATCTTAACTCAGTATTAATATTAATTTTAACAATCCGCCCAATTTGAATAGCTTTTTGGACATCTTCAGCAAAAAGGCCGGAGCCACCATGTAAAGAAAGAAAACAAGGGACTTTTTCGGCAATTAGCCCTAAACGCTCTAAATCTAAACGAGGTTCCTGCTGATAAACACCATGAAGATTGCCGATAAAAACCGCTAAAATATCACAACCGGTAGCGGCGACAAAAGCCGCTGCTTTTTCCGGATCAGTATAGCTACTTTGCGCCTGAATAGATTCTGGTGTTTCCAAATGAGCTTTTGACTCACCCATAATCCGATCCATTTCCGCTTCTACTAAAAGACCTTTCTCATGAGCCTGTTCTACTAAAATTTTAGTAATCTTAACATTTTCTTCATAGGGTAAGGCTGAACCATCAAAATGGATGAGGTTATAACCGTTTTCAATAGCATTTTGACATTCTTCCAACCCCGGACCATGATCAAGATTAGTTAAAATTTGTAAATTATTTTCTTGGCGATAATTTTCAACTAAAGAAAGAAAATTTTTCATCCCCAAATATTCTATTTCGCCAGCTGAAGTTTCTAAAATTAAAGGCGCTTGTTGGTTGAAGGAAGCCCGAGCAATGGCTTTAAGCACTTCCATATTACCAGAATTAAAAGCTCCTAAAGCATAACCTTCATTCTTTGCCCTAGTTAAAATTTCTAAAGTTGTCATTTTAAGCCCTCCACAATTTCTACAGCCTTAGAAGTTCCGATTCTAACCGCTCCAGCTTGAATAAAATCCAAAGCCTCCTGAAGACTATCAATCCCACCAGCCACTTTTATTTTAATCTGATCACCAATAGCCTTTTTAATCAACTCAATATCTTTTAAGGTTGCTCCTCTTGGCCCCATTCCTGAACAAGTTTTAACAAAATCAGCCCCAGAAGCTAAAACTAATTGTGAGGCCTTTTCAATCTCCTCATCAGTCAACAAACCGGTTTCGATAATAAATTTAACGATAATATTTTTTCTAATGCTTTTAGCTCCTTCAATTATAGCTTTCATCTCTTCTAAAACTTTTCCTTCAGCTCCGGCTTTAAAAAAACCAACATTCATTGAAACATCTAGCTCATCAGCTCCATCCCTAGCCGCTTTTATGGCCGTCATAACTTTAATATCCTTTGTTTCTTGACCCAAAGGAAAGGCCACCACTGTTCCTACCAAACCCTTAACTGCTTTTAAGCAGTCTTTAGCCAAAGTGACATAGCAAGGGTTTACAAAAGCAGTGTGGAAGCCGTATTTAGCGACTTTCTGACAAAGCATCTGAATATCTTCCGGAGTTGCCTCTGGACGATGATTGGCTAAATCAAGATATTTAACTAATGTTTGGCGATCCATATAATTTGTTCAATTAAACGACAGGAATAACCCCATTCATTATCATACCAAGCAACTACCTTTACTAAATCCCCGTCTATAACTTGAGTTAAGGATAAATCAATGATAGCTGAAGAAGTATTACCAATAATATCGCTAGAAACCAAAGGCTTGTCAGAAACTTCAATAATTCCTCGATAATCATTTTGAGAAGCTTTAATTAAGGCTTTATTAACTTCTTCAATACTTGTCCGCCTAGTGGTCACAAAACAAAAATCAGCAATTGATCCACAAATAACCGGCACTCTTAAAGCCAAACCATCAAACAATCCCTTTAAAGAAGGTATCGTCTCTGTGGTAGCGATCGCCGCTCCGGTAGAAGTAGGAACAATATTAACGGCTGCAGCTCTAGCTCGACGTAAATCCTTATGAGAACCATCAACCAACTCTTGGTCAGCTGTATAAGCATGGACAGTCGTCATTAAGGCTTTCTGTACTCCAAAATTAGCAATCATCACTTTAGTTACTGGCGCTACACAATTGGTGGTACAGGAAGCATTATTAACAATCAGCTCACCATGATAATCTTTATGATTAACACCAATAACAAAAGTTTTAACCTCTTTAGTCGGAGCTGCCACAATAATTTTTTTAGCCCCACCCTGAAAATGAGCGGCCACTGCCTTGCGATCGCGGAAAACACCGGTTGATTCGATCACAATTTCCGCTTTATATTTTGACCAAGGAATTTTGCCAGGATCTCTTTCCGCTAAAACCGGGATTCGCTGATGATTAATAACTAAAGCTCCAATTTCTCCACTTTGACCTTTTTCAACTTTAACACTGCCATTAAATTTGCCATAAACACTATCAAACTCGAAAAGATGAGCCCAACCATCAATATCCATTGATCCAGAAGTATTAATCGCCACCACTTTAACTTGGCTTTGATATTTAGTGAGGATTGTTCTTAAAGCGATTCGACCGATACGACCGAAACCATTGATGGCAGTTCTAATCATTTTAAAATTATTTCTTGTTAATGATAGCTTCTATTCCTGGCAAGGTACCTTGAACTAAAAATTCAAACATGGCGCCACCGCCAGAAGAAATAAAATCAATTTTCTCTAATAAATTAAATTTGGTCAAAGCCGCTTCCGTATCTCCCCCGCCAATGACTTTATAAGCCTGATTTTGACTAATAGCTCTGGCAATTTCTTGAGTACCTTTTCCCCAAGGATCTTCTTCATAAAGACCCATTGGACCAGCCCAAATAATTGTTCCAGCTTGACTAATAATCTCTTGAAACTTAGCTATTGATTCCAGTGTAATATCTTTACCATCAGAGTTCAACTCTGCCATTACAATCTTATCGGAAACTGGCAAGGGAAAACTTGAAATTAAAAGGGGTAATCTACCCCCGATAAGAATCCTATCAGCCCAATTAATAATTTTAGCAACTATCTTTAATTTATCAGCTTTAGCTCCACCTAAAATTACAACTATTGGTTTTTTTGGTTGTTCCTGAAGATGACTCAAAATTGCCACTTCTTTCAAAAAATCAAAACCAAAAGCTGAAGGTAAAATTTGGGGCAAACCGCTAATAGAGGCATGTTCTCGGTGAGAACAAGCAAAAGAATCGTTAATAAAAAAATCGCCAAGACCAGCTAAATTTTTAGCAAAAAGCGGATCATTACTTTCTTCTCCAGGCCAAAACCTTAAATTTTCCAAAAGAACTAATTCTTGATTTGTTTTTTCGCTTAAATCAGAAATTAAAGGAACTTCTTTCTTTAAAATTTTAGAAAGATATTCGACTATTGGCTTTAAGCTTAATTCTGGGACCATTTTGCCTTCAGGCCGACCTAAATGAGAAAGTAAAATTACCTGAGCTTTTTGCTCTAGAAGATAATTAATAGTAGGCAAAGACTCATCAATTCTTGAAGTATCTGTAATCTGTCCTGCTTTTAAGGGTACGTCGTAGTCAACTCTTAATAAAACCTTTTTTTGAGCTAAAGGTAAATCTTGAACTGAAGGTAATTTTTTCATTTATGGCCGTCTTTTTCCTTTTTAATACGTTCAATAACTCTTTCGACTAAACGGACTGGGTCAGTCTCAAAAATAACTTTACGTAAACCTTTACCAGCCGCTTCAATAATCGCTCTAACTAAATCTGATGTACCACCAGAACCCTCAAGAACTCCAACGATTTCATCTTCTTCATAAGCTACAGTGAATTCGTTTAAAGTCCCCATTCGGCCATCAATCATAATAGTCGCGTCCGCAGAACGCACCATTAAAAGATTTCTACCTGCATAGCCAGCTTCAGTATAAATAATATGATCAAAAATCTTTGGATCTAAAGGTAAACGATATTTCTTAGAATGTTCAACGTCTGTTCCGGCTGGAGAAAAACCGATATTCGAACCACCAACTTTTTTAGCCGCTTTAGCTGATTCATAAGGAACACCGCTTGTTGCTCCAGTAATCAAAACATGACCGCTTTTACCTATAGCTTCACCGACTTTTCTAGCTAAATCATAGGCTTTAATTGCGTGAGGCCCTTCAGCTCCGCCAGAAACACAAATTTTATATTGAGCTTTCCTAGTCATTTTTAAATCCTCTAGCTAAATTTAATAATACTTCTCTAGGGTTAGGGGCTAAAACTACCCCAGAAGAAACTAAAATTCCCTTCGCCCCTAATTCTAAAGCCTTCTGAACATCTTGTGGAGTATGAATCCCAGCACCAACTAAAATAGGAACACCGGTAATCTTAGCAATAAATTCACTGATAATTTCTGGCTTAGCCTGAGAAACAGAAACTTGTCCACCAATTAGTTCTGATGGCTCATAAGCTATGAAGGTTGGCTGAAAACCAATAATTGAGCTAGCTTCATCTATTTTCTCCGCACAGACTAAAGTTGGAACATTTTTTATTTTTAATTTATTTAAAATTTTCTCTAAATCAGATGAAGATAATTTTTTCTCGGAGTGATTAAGTAAAAAGCCTTTAGCTCCAGCCGCTAATACTGCTTCTGGTAAAATACTACCAGTATGAGCACCAAAATCAATGGTATCAGCTGATTGAGCCCAAACTTCGAGCCCTTGACTGGCTAAACGCCAAATATCAACTGCCTGAACTATAGGAATAATTTTTATAGAAGTTATCTGACTAACTTCAGCACAAATTTTAGCTAAAATTAAAGAGGCTTCACCAGTTGCTTGCTCGTAAGTTTTAAAATTAACAAAAATCATTACCTTCTATCTTATCATTTTTTCTTAGTCTGACGATAGTTGGCAATCGCTTTTTGTAAAGCTTCCGCAGCTAAAACTGAACAATGCATTTTAACTGGTGGTAAACCACCTAAAGCTTCGGCAACAGCTTGATTGCTAATTTTTTCTGCTTCCTCTAAGGTTTTACCTTTAACTAAAGTGGTAATCATTGAAGAAGTGGCAATAGCTGCCCCACAACCTAAAGTTTGAAACTTAACATTTTTAATGTATTCCTGACCATCTTTTTTTTCAACTTTCAGAAAAAGACGCATCACATCACCGCAAACGGGATTTCCAACCGTGGCCATTCCGTCAGGATTTTTAATTTCCCCAATATTACGTGGTTTTTTAACATGCTCAAGAACTTTTTTAGAATAAAGCTGACTAATAGTCATTTGATTTATTTTAACTTAAAATCACTTAAATCAGGAGCCATTCTTCTTAAAGAAGAGATCACTTCTGGTAAAACCTTAATAACTTCCTTAATTTCCTCTTCTTTAGTTTGATTCCCTAAAGAAAAACGTAAAGATCCATGAGCTTTTTCAGGTAAAATTCCCATCGCCCTTAAAACATGGGATGGTTCTAATAGACCAGAAGTACAGGCTGACCCAGAAGAAACAGCAATGCCTTTTTCCGAAAGCAAAAGCAACATCGCCTCCCCTTCTGCTCCATCAATTAAAAAAGAAGCAATATGGGGAGATCTTTTGGCTCCTGCCCCAATTAATTGTGTGCTTTTAATTTGTAAAACCCCAGCAATCAATTGGTCGCGCAACTTCTCCATTACTTTGTTAATTTCTGGATTTTGTTTTCCAACGATTTCAAGCGCTTGACCTAAAGCTACAATAAAAGGTACATTCTCAGTTCCAGCTCGTAAACGGTATTCTTGTCCTCCACCATCTTGTTGCCTTGTTAAAGAAATTCCTTTTCGCAAATATAAAACGCCAACTCCCTTTGGGGCGTAAAACTTATGACCAGATAAAGATAAACAATCAACTCCTAAAGAATCAACCTGACAATTAAAATATTGAATTGCCTGGGTTGCATCGGTATGAAAATAAACTTTTGACTGCCCTAAAACTTGACGTTCAATATTAATTTTTTTTAATTTTTCTCCGATTTCTGCTATCGGCTGAATAACGCCGGTTTCATTATTAACATAAATAATACTAACTAAAATGGTGTTTAGTTTAATGGCCTTTTCTAAATCCACAATCTGCACTAAACCATTTTCATTTACTGGCAAATAAGTCACTTCTGCCATTTTCAATTTTTCTAAATGTAAACAAGTTTCTAGAACCGCTTTGTGTTCAATTGAAGAAGTAATAATATGAGGCAAAAAATCAGCTTTTTTGCGACTTTCCACCAAACCTTTATGAGCTAGATTAATAGCTTCAGTAGCTCCAGAAGTAAAAATAATTTCCTGTGGTTGAGCTCCTAAAAAAACCGCTACTTGTTCCCGAGCTTTATCAATTGCGGCTCTAGTTTTCTGACCCCAAGAATGTGGCTCAGAAGGATTGCCATAATCATGAGAAAAATAAGGTTTCATTGCCTTAAAAACTTCTGAAGAAACCGGTGTGGTAGCAGCATAATCAAGATAAATCTTCTTTTTCATTTTTCGATCAATTCTTTTAGAGTTTTTGCCTTTATCGTTTTTTTAACCTGTAATTCAACCTCGTCCATCACGTCTTTTTGACCACATAAACCAAATTCAGGACAACCAGCACAGTGATGATCAAAACCAACTGGACCTTCTAAAGCTTCGATAATCGTTCCCATGGAAATTTTCCCTGGTGATTTTGTTAAAAAATAACCCCCACTCTTCCCTTCTTTAGAGTCAATCAAACCAGCAATTTTTAATAAAAAGGCTGCTTGCTCTAAAAATTTAAAAGGCAATTTATTTTCCTTAGCTAATTGCCTCAAAGAGGACGGCCCTTTTTTATATTTTTTGGCTAAAGCTATCATCAGCCTTAAACCATAATCAGTTTTTTTGTTTAAAGAAAGCATGAACTCCTATGTATATAGTAGGAGTTTAGCAACTATTAAGATAATTGTCAAGAAAAACAAAAACTGGAGCAGTTAAAGAATTTAGGCCTAAATAAATCTAGGTAATCTTCTTCACCTACTCCAGCTTTGCTAAGAAAAACTAAATCTTCGAAGTAATCGAATAGATTTATCTTCTTGGTCGGAAACTGTTTTCCCGAGGACGCTCTTCTTTTGGTCGAGCTTCATTCACAACTAAGTTTCGTCCTTCGACGTCTTTGTTGTTGAACATCTCAATAGCCTTTGCGGCTTCGGCGTCACTCGCCATTTCGACAAAGCCGAAACCACGAGAACGACCGGACATTCGATCGATGATAACACTGGCTGAGGCTACACTGCCAGCTTGTTGAAATAACGCCTCTAAACCAGCCGTGTTCATCTCGAACGGCAAGTTTCCAACATAAAGATTTTTGGAAGCCATAAGCTCCTTCTCTCTTCTAAACCAACATTCCTTTTTAAGAGAAAAAACTCTTTCAATACTCTGTGGTTCGAAGAACTATCAAATAACATAGTTATTATAGCACTTTAACTTTCAAAATGCCAATAGTTCAGGTAGAATAGATTCTAATGACAAGAATCGCCTTACTTATCCCGGCTTATAATGAAGAACAACATATTAAAAATGTTATTAAAAACTGTGCAACTTACCAGTTAGATATGATTGTGGTTGATGATGGTTCAATTGATAAAACCACTCAAATTATCGAAAAAATAAAATCCCTGGGACACTATCAAATTATTTTTTTAAAACACGAAAAGAACCAAGGCAAAGGCGCAGCTTTACAAACAGGTTTTAAATATGTGTTGGAAAAAAAATATCAAGGAGTTATCACTATTGATGCTGATGCTCAACATAAAGTTGAAGAAATTAATGACTTTTTGGCTTTGATTAAAAAAGAAAATCCTGATTTAATTGTCGGCAGCCGACTACAAAATCACCAGGGTATGCCTGTTATTCGTTTGCTTACAAATATGTTTACTTCCTGGACGATCTCTCTTTTAGCCGGCAGAAGAATTGATGACACTCAATCAGGATTCCGTTATCTAAGCTCTCGTTTATTAAAAAATATTGAACTAAGAACTAAAAGTTTTGACACTGAATCAGAAATTATTTTAAAAGCAGCTTGGTTAGGTCTTAAAATAAAAAACATTCCCATCAGCACAATCTACCATCCAGATGCAGTTTCTCAAGTTAACCCTTTTCTAGACGCGTTTAAATTTTTTAAATTGATTTCTAAAAGCCTTGTTTGGAGAAAAAAAATTAAAAAACAGAGATTTAATCTCTTTCAATAAAATTTTCCAATAAACGGTTAAAACGTTCCGGAGCTTCAAAGGGAACGATATGACCAGCGTCGGGAATAATCTCTAAACTGGCTTGAGGAATCATTTTCTTTAATTTTTCTAAATAATCTGGACGAAAACAACGGTCTTCTTCTCCTCCGATAATCAGCATTTTTTCCTGATAGTTTTTTATCCACTCCAAAGGCTCATCCTGACAAAATGTTTTTAAACCTAAAAAGAAATTGATAGGTGGCCGTTTATTGCCTTTCATTGAAGCCCTAACTAAACCTAATGGTGTATTTTTAGAAGCTACTAATCTTTTGGCGAAAAGCGGATTTCTAAAAAGATAAAACCCCCGATAAAGCGGGATCTGAAAAAATTTCGGTAGCTTTAAAAGTTTTTTCAATAAACCTTCTTCAATACTAGAAAGTCCCAAACTAACATTGACAAACTTCCCTACTGGATACTCGCTAATATAACGTCGGGCAATCAAACAGCCATAACTGTGTCCTACTAAAATTGGTTTTTCAGAAATTTTTAAAGCCTTCATCAAGGTTAAAAAATCCTGATAATGTTCATCAAAAGTATAGCTTCGAGGTCGATCTGATTTCCCACAACCGCGCCAATCATAAGCGATTGTTCGATATTTTTGAGAGAAATAATCCAGTTGATATTTCCAATTTAAAAGTGAACCAGTACCAGCTCCATGAATAAAAACTACAGTCAAATCGTTGTCATAGCTTCTTTCAGAAGCTGAATCAAAAACATTTAATTCTAAATTTTCTTTAACCTTTATTTTTTTAGTTGTCATTTTCTTTTTTAGCCAAAATTAAGTATAACAGACCTTATTACCTTTCACAATTTAAATTTTAACCTATTAAAAAGCCAAGAAAAAGGCGCTTAAAGATTTATAAGTAGTTAAACTACAAATCAGCAAGCGCCTTAACTAAATAATTTTAATTTACGGGTTGAGTACGATTCTTCAAAAGACGAATTTCATAAGGCCTAACAAAAACTTCTTGGTTTTCTTCTTTTTTACAAAAAACTGCAATTGAAGCTGTTAAAACACGCGATACAGCTGTTCTACAACCAAAACATTTTTTACTTTTACAAATTACAGGAGCATGTTCCCTTAAACCTTTTTCGACTAATCTCTGAATTTCTGCATGGTATTCATTAAAAACTTTTTTTGCCTCATTAATTTTGACATTAATGCCATCGATAGTTTTTTCAGAAAAACTACAATCTTCACATAGTCGCTTGATAACATTAAGATAATCTAAGGAAAATTTTCTCTCTCCTGACAAAGCTAATCTCACTAATAGCCTTGCTTTTTTAATTTTCTCTGCTCTTTCAATTTCGTCATTCATGATCCCCTCCTTTTTTATTTTAAATAGATAGCACTTTAGGCACTTATATACAAGCTATTAATACCCAAGGCGCTACCTACTTAATAAGGAAATTTACCCGTAAATTATTAATGAACTGAAAGAAAAAATTGCTAATAATTTTTCCTTCTAAACTACGGCTATTATAGCAAAAATTACTCTAAAAGTCAATCTTATAGGATATAATCCTCGTTGTTATTTAATTAAACTTCCAGAAGTAACATCTTCTTGAGGAATAAGCATTACTGGCTTTTCACCATCAATTGCTAAAATCATCCCCTCGCTTATAAACCCTTTAAATTCTCTAGGTTCAATATTAACCAAGAAAGGAAACTTTTTACCAACTAAAACTTGTGGATCAGGGAAAGAAAGAGCAATACCGGAAATAATTTGTCTTTTTTCACCACCAAAATCAACAGTTAATTTTAAAAGTCTATCAGTATTTTCTGCCTTTTCAGCTGTAAGAACTTCACCAATACGAATTTCTAATTTTTGAAAATCTTCAAAAGTAATCATTTTAAGAAGTTTTTTCTTTTTGCAATTTACTGATCAAAGCCTGAATAATCATTGGAGCAATTGAAATAAAAATAATAGCGATAATAACTGTGGAAAAATTATCTCTTACCATAGGAATATTACCAAAGAAAAAACCAGCTAGAGTGAGTAAAAAAACCCAAGCAATACCGCCAATAAAATTAAAGGAAATAAACTGACCATAATGCATTTTGCCGATACCAGCTACAAAAGGAGCAAAAGTCCTAACAATAGGAACAAAACGAGCTAAGATAATAGTTTTACCACCATGTTTATTAAAAAACTTCTGAGTTTTTTCAATATGGTCTTTTTTAATTGGTATTCTGGGATTAGCTACTAATTTTTCTCCAAAAAAATGACCAATCCAATAATTAACCGTGTCCCCTAAAATCGCAGCTACAGTTAAAAGAACTAAAAGAATAAAAATGTTCAAAGACCCCAAAGCTGCAAACGCTCCAGCAGCGAATAAAAGAGAATCACCTGGTAAAAAAGGCGTTACCACTAACCCGGTTTCAATAAAAATAATAATAAATAAAATTACGTAAGTTAAAGAACCATAGGCGGTAATAATCTGATCCAAATAAACATCAAGATGAAGAATAAAGTCAAATAAAAATTTAATTAACTGCATTTTTCAGATTATAAATTAATAAATTAATTATTTAAAGAGGTTAAAAGTTAAAAACTTCGTTTCTTTTTGGTAAAACAATATTTTCTATCCCCAAATCTGTTTTTATTTTTTCTTTCAACGCCATTCTCTGCTCATCTTCACCATGAACTAAAAAAACTTTTTTAACATCCTTAATTTCCTTTAACCAGTTTAAAAGTTGTGGTTGATCAGCATGGGAGCTTAATGATTCTATTTTGGTAACCACAGCCTTAACCGCAATAGATTTATCATAAAGCCTGATTCTTTTAGCCCCTTCTTCAATTTCACGTCCCAAAGTACCAAGCGCCTGATAACCAACAATTAATAATCTGGTTGAAGGCGAAGAAAGATAATTTTTAAGATGATGTAGAATTCTCCCACCAGCCATCATTCCACTACCAGCAATAATAATTTTAGGATTTGAAGACTGAAGGATACCTTTACTTTCCTCAACCGTTTTAGTGCAAGTAAGATTAGGAAAATTAAAAGGGTCAGTATCTAAAACAAGCTTTGAGTTGTAAAGATTAGGATATTTCTTAAAAACCTCCGTCACTTTAATGGCCATCGGACTATCTAGAAAAACCGGTAAATTATTTTTTACCTTACCTCTATTTTTTAAAGAGTCAATCGCATGAAGGATCTGTTGAGTCCGTTCTATAGAAAAAGCTGGGATTAAAAGCACGCCATTTGTTCTTTCAATAATATTAATCTCCTGTTGCAAAATAGCCAAAACATCTTCTTGGGGATGAACAGAACCGCCATAAGTGGTTTCCATCACCACAATATCCGCCTTATTAATATATTCTATTGGCTGGATTAAATCCTGGGGATTATCACCTAGATCTCCGCTAAAAACAATTACTTGTGGGTTTAAACTTGGCTGAGAAATTTCAATACTGGCTGCTCCCAAAATATGACCAGCATTACGAAAAATAATTTGCCACTCACCAATCATAAAAAAAGTATCATAATCAACCGTTCTTATTTGACTACAGGTTTTTTCAACTTCTTCTTTAGTATATAAAGGTTCTCTTTCTTCTTCCTGGGCAATCTTAGCACTGTCCAAAAGAGAAATCTCGGTAATCATTTTTGTTGGCTCAGTCGCATATATTTCTCCTGTAAAGCCTTCTTTTACCAAAAGTGGTAAACGACCACAATGATCTAAATGAGCATGAGTTAATAAAACCGCCTGAAGATTTTTAACGTCGAATGAAAGAGGTGAAAAATTAAGATTTTGGCTCTCCTCAATTCCTTGAAACATCCCTAAATCAATCAGTATTTTTTCATCATTATCCCCTGTTAACAAAAAACTGGAGCCAGTCACTCCACCAGCCGCCCCTAAAAATTCAATCGCCTTCATAATAATTAAATCTTAACATATTTATATTGACTGTTTATCTTTTCAAAAATTAATCAACACAAACTACACTACCCCAACCATGATGAACATAAGCTCGACAACCTACAACTTTAATCCAAGCTGAACATTGCCCATTAGTTTTTAATAGTTTTCCTCTCATTCCTTTTCGAAGATCTTCAGAAGAAATTTCTGCTAAACAAACTCCCTCACATTGAGTGCTATCTGAACATATTTTACCACTGTCTTCAGTTGGTAAATTACATTCCTCAACCAACCCAAGACCAATCTTTTTCCAAATACCTTTTTTCTCCTCACAACTCTGTTTATCTTTAGGAATAGTAAATTTGAAAGTATTAATATCAGAAAATATTTCATCTTTAAGGTTAGGCAAATAAGGATGAAAAAATGTCCGATCAACCCGCCAAGTGATAATTAGAAGAATAAAAATGATAAGAACTGTTATTAATAGTCTTTTAAAAATTTTCCAAATTTTGGTCATTTTTAAATCTGGAAATAGTTAACCGCGAGTTAATAGCCTACCAATAAAAATTACAAGCAACGAACCAATTACTGCAACCACAAAAGACATCAGGTTAAATCCAGTAACTCCAACTCCAAAAAATCTCTGCCCCAAATAACCGCCAACTACTGCTCCAATAATCCCTAAAACAATTGACCCTAAAATTCCTCCTTTGGAGCTAGGCGCAATGAAATTAGCAATACTTCCAGCAATCAAGCCAAAAATAATCCAATAAATAATCGTCATATTCTCACCCCCTTTCTTTTTACTTTACCAAATCTAAGATTTCAAAAACTAATTTACTTAATTCTACTCTTTAAACATTCTCTTACTTAAATTGCATTTGAGATATTTGAAAATCCAAAACTAACATTACTAAATATTATAAATAATTTTATCGAAGTTTAAAACTTATCCAGAAATAACACGCTCCAATTAGAAAAATCACAAACCCCCAAAGTACCTGCCTGCCCTTAAACATTTGGGCTTTTTTATTTACACGATCAGGAAATCCAATTTTTTCAATTCCTTTTAATAAGGTAGTCCATCCTAAAATAGTAATAGCTAATCTCCAATCAACAACCCAAATATTATGTAAAGTTACGGTAATTAATCCCAAAAGAAAGGTAATATATCCCGTTGAGATGGTAATGGTTTTGTTTTCTGTGTATTCTATAATTCGTCCCAAAAGTCTTGCCCCAACAGACATTAGGCCAAGAATAATAAAAAGACTCCCCCAAAATCTTGCAAGATAAATTGAAATTTCCATATTTTGATTATACTACGCTCCCTGTTTCTAGTTTAGCACTAACCCAGAAATATCTAACGTTATCAAAGCTTTTCAAAACCCTGTATGGGCCTGAAATGGCTCGAAATAGACTGGCTCAGATCAAGTTACTAACTCATGCCACTACAATTTAATTTTGTTTAATAATAGACTTCTCTGGCCGCAAGAAAATAATAGCAAGCACAAAAATCCACAGCATAGGTGAATAAACACTTACCCGTTCTATAAGTCCTAAACCTGGTGTTGGTAATTGTGCTGCTACCCTGGAGGCTTGTGTCCCTGTCCATGCACCAAAAACCAGCATAGCTAAAATCGTTATAATTGAGTAAAAGCGAAACCGATTTCCTTTAGCACCTGACCCGATTCCGATAAATAGCATCATAAGGGATACGGTGATTGCTGCCATTACCAAATGCATTGTGTCTGTTGTTGAACCAATAGCCCCACGCATATTCATTGGAAATAATAGCCATACAAATCCGGTAACACCCCATATAGATATAAGAACGCCTGTTATGCGAAGAGATCGCCTTTGCAAAGCCTTTCTCCAGATGCCCATACCAAATGCTATTAATAAAGGGTTGAATAAAAAAGTCATCGCAATCCACAGTGGTCTTGTCGAAGCTCCAATAGCTGATAGCTCGCTTATTGTCTGATCTATATAGCTATATCCCTTAAACTGTGATGCTAAAAATATGTCTGTAGCTATATAAAGAAGCGAGGCAATAATTCCGCAGATAAGTAAGTATTTGTTTTTCATATTATTTTTCCCCTTTCCCTTTATAAACCTGCAACGAGAAATAAATCAGCACGATTGAAACAATTGCAACGGAGTATTCAAGAAGCGTATAGCCCAGTGGAGCAACTTCAGGTTGCATGAGATGAAGTTGGTCAGCAATCACCTGAAGAATGTTTAATGATCCAGCTATTATTCCAAAGACGCTTCCTAATTTAGGTTTTTTGAGAATGAGTAAGATAGTGGCAATTTCAGTAACGACAATCGTTAAGAAGAAAAGTAACCACCCCATTGATACGTTATTCTGAGGTCTTGTTTCAAACCCAACAGGGGCAGGAAATTCTAAAATGGTCAGTATGATAATGGCAAGAACACAACCGATTATTCCAATCTTTAATCTTTTGTCAGTACTCTGAATCTTAACCATGTGTATTATTTTACATTAATTGAACATTTTATTTAAATCCGAAGAAATCCGTAGAACTAGCTCCCTGTTCCTAGTTTTACACTGACCGACAGTTTGAATTCAATTATAAAGGCTTTTCAAAACCCGATATGGGCAGAACAAGTAAGACAAAGATTAAAACTAATTAAAAACTTTATCGTATTTAGTTAGTCTGCTGGCAGATTGTTTCCCTGCTGATACTTTCGCTCTTACAATTACTCCAAAGTACTTATCACCAAATAATTTTCCAAGATTCGCTACATTCTTAGTAAAATAATAAATAGCTGCTTGGGTACCTAATACTCCATATCCTCCCAATAGAAATCCAATGCCGTTTCCTAATTGTGGATTTTTTGCTTTTAGGATTAATCCATAACCATAGCCATTCTCTCGTTGAATCACCTTCCCTGATTCCTTATCATATATATTTCTTTCATCAACGGAATAAGCAACGTTTTCCATAACTTCATAGAAATCCATGCATTTCATTGCTTGAGCTCCTAAGACTATCATATCTTTATTCCATATGTCATACCCACTACTCATTTCAACAATTTCCAAGTTAATGCGTTTACCCATGTCGCCTAAAAGATTAAGTAGCTCAGCTACACCACGTGCTTCAGCTTCAGCCCAAACTTTTTCAATATTGGGGTGTAGTTGGGTAGTTGGTCCTTCTTGAGAAGATAGCTTAGGAGAAGAATTAGTATTATCAGGGACAATAAAGTCTTTTACAAATATTTTTACCTCAATTTTCTCATCTATGATTCTCCCTAAAACCTTTGAGGTCGGTCGTTTGAAGCTCCACCAATCACGTATCGATCCAAACACTTTAGGTGTTGACTTAACAATATCCCAAATTATTCCTATGTATTCCATAAAACACTGTTTGATTGTGCCAAGTGAAAAACAAATCAGTTCCTACAGATTTAATCAATCTTTAGTCTGGGTTTTACTCTAAATTTTAATCTACTGATATTTGTATCCGATTTTGAATTTGATTGTTTACCAACTAGTTTAGCTAAAAAACCAAAAGCACCTCCACCAAGTGAACCTTCCACTACTTCAGTTTTTCCTTCTGATACAGTTACGGCAACATCAAACTCTACTGCGTTCTCTCTTATATTGTAAATAACAAATTGTCCTCTCCCTAATTTTTTGTTTGCATCACTTACCCCAGCCACTATTCCTCTTAGGGTATCCGAGATAAATTTATCTAGTTCCATAAATTAGATTATTTTCTTTGGGCAGATTTACACCAATTCAGCTCCGACGGTAGGATTCGAACCTACAACCTTATCCTTACAGAAACCCTCTCATTACTGAAAGGACTGGACTATCTTATTCTCTTAAAAATAAGAGATCGAGTATATAGTCTCTACACATTTACATAATCATTAAAAATAACTATGATTTAGCTCGGGATTGTCCTTTTAAAAACTAAAAGGAGTTCCCCGAATTAGCCCGATTTTCACTTCTCCATCACTGGAAAAGGCTGCCTTTTGACAGGGATCCGCGCTACCATTGCGCCACGTCGGAATATTAAAAGAACACTCTTATTATAGCTTTAAAATTAGTTTTTGGCAATTATTCCAAGTAGTCTTGAAGTTTTTTTCTTCTTGAAGGATGCTTAAGTTTTCTTAAAGCTTTAGCTTCTATTTGTCTAATTCTTTCACGCGTTACGCCAAATTCTTTACCAACTTCTTCTAGAGTCATCGATCGATAACCACCCAGACCAAATCTCATTTTTAAA
>Ga0247841_10006684_pt1 | contig 17633 bp, 19 predicted proteins | sample LaCruzMarch2015__2_FD_192410 | JGI IMG/M metagenome (GOLD analysis project Ga0247841, IMG submission 192410) | Freshwater microbial communities from meromictic Lake La Cruz, Castile-La Mancha, Spain - LaCruzMarch2015_18m | ecosystem: Environmental > Aquatic > Freshwater > Lake | place: Spain... | reverse complement strand
TCTAAAGTATCTAATATCTCGGCTGTACCTGATCCAATGACACTCTCGTATTTTGCTCCCCAACTGCAAGCTTGTTCCGACGTGAAAATATCATGAAGGATATCAAACTCGAAACATACACGATTATTCCTCTTGATAATGTCAATTTTTCTTCCTTCCCGTGCGGCATGGAAGTAGAGGAAGGAACCATCATAACCGAAATTGAGAGGAACAACATAAGGCTGGCTCTCGTCACACATGGCAAGATGACAAACTCGGCAACGTTTAATGATGCCGTCAATATCTTTCCTGTCTGTTATTTCTCTGTCGTTACGACGCATTCTTCATTTTCTCCAGCCAACGTCAAGGGTCAGGTGGGTTTTATAGCGTCGCCTGCACCCTCTTGTTGGCCATCCGCTACGAATCCTTCGTGGAAAGTGACAGTGCCCTGCGGAGTATGCCCGTCGAAAGACAGAGCGAAGAAGACCTCCGGTGGCACTCCCTCATGCGCAAGTCCAGAAATGTTCTTGAACCCGAATTTCCTGTAGTAATCCGGATGTCCCACGAGACAACATCCTTGAGCATTCATATCTTTCAGACGTGACAACCCTTCTTTTATCAGTGCTTTGCCGATGCCCTTCCGCTGGTGCTCCGGTAAAACGGAAACAGGTCCAAGTCCATACCAGTTCGGTGTGCCGTCGGAAATGGTCACGGGGGAGAAAGCAATATGCCCTATCACGCGGCCATCCATTTCTGCGACCAGCGATACCGTAAGTGCTTTTAGGGCACGTAGCGCCTCGATGATGAACTGCTCTGTGTGGTTACTGACCTCCAAGGTATTGAACGCTGCGATAGTCACCTCTGTTATCGCGCAAACATCGTCATGCGTCTCGTTCTTGATAACAATCTTTGGATTCATGGTCTCATATTCCTCATATACTTGTTTGTAGCTTTTCTACTGGGTATAATTGTTTTGAGAAATATCTCTTCATTTTGCTCAACATAAGGGACAAGATATACATACATAAAAATCATGCGCCGCTTTAAGCGGCGTGTGGATTGATTTGTTAGCATTTCAATTCAAGACACCTTTTCAAGACGTTCTGCTACCCAAACTTTGATAATAGATTGTCTGGGTACACCTAAACGCCTTGCTTCTTTGTCCAGTAATTGAATCATCCACACGGGAAAATCTACATTTACCCTTTTCTGTTCCTGTTCCGGCCGCCTTGCCTTTGACATATCAAGATGCTGGGAAATATTCCCGCCTTCATCAAATTTTTTATCAAACTCCCGAGCCTTCATATATATCAACCTCCTCTTTTCTGGATCGCCGCACCGAAATGATTCTTATCTTATTAGACCTATAAGTAATAACGCCTGACCAGTACTTCCCAGAAATATTGCCGATTACCAAAAATCTTGGTTCATCACTGGTTTTAACTGGAATCTCAATTAAATCAGGGTCATTCCATAGGACTTGGGCTTCGTAAAAGTCAATCCCATGCTTTTCCTTATTGTTGTTACTCTTTATTGGATCAAATTCAAATTCCATGGTATAATTTTTATACCTTCGGGATACATAATGTCAATTAATTTTTTAGGCTAACGCCCTTGATCAACCGCCGGGCCACGGCTGATTTAAAAACTCCCACGCTGATCCCCGGTTGGCTGTATTAAATTGAATAACGGTCCGTCAACACCCCTTATTTCCGAATCGTCGAATAACACATCACAAAACAGACAGGGCATAAGGCTGATCGCTGCCCCCATGCCCAAAAGCCGAAAGGGGAAATCCGGCCACTGACCACCGGTCATTTTCCAAGGGGCAAAACTTTTTAGTGGTCGGTTGTTTTCCCATTAATATCATAAGCTTCTGGAGCGACGAATCTCGTCACTCAAAAAATACTGCCCCTTCGCCTCCTCAATGCATCAGATAAAAACGGCGAAATGTTTTGTCAATTCGCTTTACAATTCCAACAGATAACCTCTGCCGGAGCTCCGGCAGACTTTTTCCATAATTATTTGAGCATTTCATCAATCTCATCGTCAGAGAACTCAAACTGACGAAAGATGCGGGCAAAGATCATTTAGCCATTCTCTGACAACCCACACATTCCACGCAATAAAGACCGATATTTTAGCGGCATCTCCGTTTCTTCATCCTTTTCGAGTTTCTCGGTCATTGCCATGCGCATATAGGCAGCGGCGCTATTGCCAAAACGGGTCGCCTGAAACTTTATCCGCTCACGCAGATCCTTTTCCAAGACGAGCAATACTTTCTTAGAATTCACCATAAATTAATCCTTTCTCAAAAGATGAATTATCGCTGATAAAAACAGTGTTTTCTGACCAGGCAGCGGCTACAGTGCGGTGCAGATTCCAGGCAGATGCCATGAGGCAGGCCAATATCCAGGTCGTCTTCAATATGTCCCAGCTTCACCATCACGATATCCACATATCGATGGCTGTAACCGGTTTCTTCGACAAACCTATTGCAGACCAGCCGCGCTTCATCCAGGGCGTTTTCATTTGGAACCAGCTTCAGGCGGGTCAAAATCCGCATGATCACCCGGTCGGGTTTGATCGTTTTGGCGCCGATGTCCGTGAGAAAATGGTGTGCGGTGGCCGGCCCCATATAAACAAAAGTATTGATCAATGTCTTGGCCGCCTTTTCGAGATCTTCCTGGCTGCGGTTGAAATTCAGGGACCGGAGATAGTTCTTGAAGGTGCCATGTTTTTTTGCCAGGGCTGCCACCGTTTTGGCATTGGAAACGCCCGCGTGGATCTTACCGGGATGGCGGAGCATCTTCGGATCGTTCAACATCCGGTTGATATCGGTTTCGTCATAACGGGAAACGGTTTCATAATCGGGGAAATTGGCCTTGATGGTGGGGATTTTCCGCGCCACGGTCATGGCCTTCATACCGGCGAAAAAGGGAATATAAGCCAGTACCTGGTAAAGGTATTTGTCATCGAAGGATTCAAAATCGAAATGCTTGAACGATTCGAAGCGGCCGAGAACCTTCTCCCGTGGATACGTAGAATTATTGATGATCGTTTCCAACGCCGCCGCGAATATTCCTTTGTAGTCTGTCATGATAGTCCCTTTATGGTAAGGAGAAATCTGGCATAGCTCACTCAGCTATGCGTTTTTTCTTGTTGATCCAGTGAAACCCTCATTTGCAGAACCCTTATGAATTAAGCCTTTTTTCTCATTAGCCTCCTGCTCCTCAAGGAATTCAATCAAGGCCATTCTCAAAACAGCCGATTGAGAGCTGTAAAGACGTTCTGCTTGCCGGTTCAGTCGCACCCGCAGATTTTCATCCAATCTGAGTAAAAACTCTTTTTTATACTTCATAAGGACTCCTTAATTCCGGTAATTACAATTTCGTCAACCAAATCAAAAGCCGCCGTTTCCTGCTGATATTCCCGCCAGCGCTGTTCGTAAACGGACTGGCCCAAAAGGGATACATCTGTAGTCTGTCCCTCACCTTCCCATTCATCAAGACCGTATTCAAACCTAATCCCTCCATGTTCTGTGAGAACATATCTTGGATGGAGCTTATCGCCATCGTCTTTTCTTCGCCAGCGGAAGATCATCAGTTGTGCATTTTCAGGAAGGCAGCCAGACAGGTTCCCATGACAACGTTCCGCCCACATTTCTTTGGGCGGCGAAATCTCCTTTTTCGATTCTTTATATTCGACATGAAGTTCCAGACGTCGTGGTTGGTGATGTTTTTCCAGGGCATAGTTGATGAGGATATTCAAGGTATTAACGAATCTGGGCAGTTCCGGGTTGAAATTGCGATCTACAAGTAGGATATCCCTGCTTTCGTTGAGCAGCTTTTTTGCGCATAGCGCAAGATCTTGCGCCTTTCGGGGCACTATTTTTTCCCTTGGCACATGCCATAAATCATTAGTTGAATCAATTTCTTCAGCAATGATGATCTTTTCATGATTGCGGGGATTTTCTAAAGAAATAATTGCGTGAAATGGTTTGATTTCATGTTGTTGTTCAGCATTTCTGAGCCAGTCTGTACCGCGATTGTATTCACGTGCAGAACTTACCATAATCTTTTTTATGTTCCTTAATGTCTTCTCGAAAATGGTCTTTCTTTTCACTGGCGGCAGCTTGCAAACCTCGGCAACTTTTTTTATCCAATCGCTTGGAAAGCCGGAAATCAACCGCCCATGCTGAAAACCGCATTGATCAATCAGATTTTTGAAGGTCTTGAAATCATTAACACATTCGGGGTTCAAAGCATATTCATGGTGCATGATCAGAAAAGCTCCTTTTCTCGCTCCGTAAAAAAGCCCGCCGGCCAGGGATCTATGAAATCGCCGTCTTCAGAAATGCGCAGTTCCGTCAATTCCGTACCCTGTGCCGTGGGTTTGGCATAAATGACGGCAACATCCTCCGGTTTGAGGGGCGGCTGGCCTTCCAGTAATTCGCCGTTGGTCGTTTCCCGAATGCGCCGCAGCAGACGTAAAAGAATATGTTCGCTGTGGGTTTCAATAATATATTGACATTGTCTCGTTTTTACACCTTCGATAAAGAAATCAGCCAAATCTGTCTGCAGGCGCGGGTGAATATGGATCTCCGGTTGCTCGATAAATTTACAGCGCCATTCGAAGCGATAATAGTATTTTCCATCCCACTCATGGCGATCGGAAACCAATCCGTCCACGAGTATCGGCAGGATCTGGCTGATGCCGAAGCCGACATCCTTGATGCAGGATTCTGCACCTGTTTCCGCGTTAATGAGAACTACTTCGTAATAATCCCTGACGACAGGACGGACATCGATCTGGTAACCGGCTTCCAGGCGCTTAAGCCATGCATTGACCTTCTCCAGGATGTCCGGACGGGCGATCAGGATGTCCGCTGTGTTTTCACCTTTGCTGCCCACAGTAGCTGGCGCTGTTCCCGAGTAAGCATACATCCTTTCAGGCATGGCCCGAAGCGGGCCAATATAGTTCGTCGCTGCCAGCTCATGCTGAAAGCACCTGGAGGCAAGAAGAACCGCTGTGTAGGGAAGAAGGTAACAATGTGCCTCCTCAGCCTCTTGGAGTGCTCCGGCCTGAAATACCTCGTGGATAAAATCGTATTCCCTGCCTGTCACCAATTTTTGGGGGAAACAGTTAGACAGCGCGATAAGGCGATCAATGGTTTTACAATGACTAAACAGTTTCATCATCATCATTATCATCCCATAATCCCTTTCAGATAAATTCTGTATTTCCTCAAGCAGTGATTTAACAAATACTATATATCGCTCATATTTTTTTACTTCTTCCTTAGCCTGGTTGTTCTCGAAGGTCTTTTCTTCCGCTTTTGCTTCCTTTGCCTTCGCTTTGGCAAGACGATCTTCTAAACCGGCTACTTCCTCTGCCAGGCCCATATCCCATAGTTCCTCTCCTTCGCTTTGTAGCTCTCGGTTAGAATTTATTTGTATATCCCAATTTGCTTTGACGCATGCATGACCCAAGTTCAACTGCGTGCGACACAGCATATTTGAGTTTTTTAGTTTTCCCAGTTCCTCTTTCACTTGTTTATAATAGGAATTCTTGATTCTTTCGGGATCATTGTTTTCGACAAATTCTTTGAGGATACTCTCCCACATAGTGATTACACTCTGCATCTCCGGGATATCGACCAGCAGGCGGTATGCGGTGATCACTTCACCGCCGACCCGGTCGGAAACGTCAATAGCCTTCACACGAATATTGCGTTGTTCGTCCAAGGCAAAACGCATATCGAGGGCAATTGTAGATCTCGTATTCCATGATTCGCACCAGTCATCTTCAGCCTGTTCACATGCATTCATAGTGATACTAAACCCAAACTCTTTCTCCTCGTCGTGGCCGTTGATAAATTCATGGTAAGTACCTGCATCGATAAGTTGCCCCTTGGGAATCAATGCACCTTGCTTGTTCCTTCCTTCCTCAAGAGTCTGTTTGAACATCAATATTGCCTGTAACAACGAGCTTTTACCGGCGCTATTCGGGCCATAAAGAAGCGTAATGGGTTTTACGGGCATGCGCTGCATCTTGCCGAATGCTTTAAAGTTTTCGATGCCGATTTCTGTAATCATGGGAGGCTCCTGTTGATTCGGGTTCTTGTTTATGTTGACGCCGTTGACTTCTTAGTTAGCAGGGATCGTGCCAGCATTGCCGATAAAATTTAACTAACTAATATAATTGGAGAATATTTTATCGGGTTTTGTGTCATCATAATAAATGGTAAGCGTTGTTACCTTTTAGTGCTGTCTATCCGTAACAATGGGCACTGAGCCGTCGTCCCGAAAGCATCTTTACAAATAAGATAAATCAGAGAATATGGACAATCATCGACGTTCCACCTTCAACCCTTCTATTTTCCCGTAATCCCTGATGTTTGACGTTATGACGGTATAATTGAGTGAAATCGCCGTTGCCGCAATGATGAGATCATGGGCGCCGACCAGGAGATTTCTCTTTGCCAGGGATGCCCAGATATGGGCGTAGATGCGGGCCACTGCAATATCGAAAGGGAATGTGGGAAAGAATTCCATGACCTTTTCCACGAACGCCTGGCGATTGATTTTCCTTACCTCCGTGTCAGCACGTTCGACACCATGCAACAGTTCGGCAACAGTTACCACGCTTATGCCGAACGGCTCATCCTCGCGGCCACGAACAATTTCTTCGATCTCTTGACGATTGCGTTCCAGAGTGATAATTTCACTGGTATCGAAGATTACGCCCATGACGATGTCTCCGGCAATGTAGGCTGATTGCTGATAATATCTTCCATGTCAGAAGCAAAAGCATCCTTTTCTTCAATAGCCGGCAAGGTGTTGAGGTAAGCGCCCAGCTCCTTTAATGTTCGCGCGCCAAAAGACTTTTCGGCCGGCCCGATCGTTGCCGCCGGCTTCCCCCCCCTAAGGATAGTGAAGGACTCTCCCTTGTATTTGATGGCATTGAGTAAATCTGAAAAGGTTCTGACGGCATCTGTAGCACTGATGGTTTTGATCATTGCCTCGCTCTCCTGTAAAATATGATTATTTGATTTTACATAATTACGAGAGGATTTCAACCAATATTTTTAAAGCTCACAAACCAAACTTCTCTTTCGCCCGCTTGCGGAAGGTGTGGGGCTGTATCCCCAAGAGCTTGGCTGCCGCCTCACGGTTGCCGTCGGCTTGGCGGATGGCCGTGGCGAAGTAGGTCTTTTCCAGTTCGTGGAGACGTTGCGTCAGGTCCATGCCGTCGGAGGGGATTACCGTGGACGGTGCTTGCAAGGTCGATAATAACGACAACGATTCAGTAGTTGGCAATTGCGACGATAACGGTCCCGGAGTTGCGGAAGTATCCAGGGGTTCCGCTTGGTTCATTGATATTGATCGTCTGGCGTCCGATCCTTGCATGGGACCCGGCAAAGAATTCGGCATGGAAGCCGGGGCACTGAGTTCCGGCGGCAGGTCTTCCGCCCGGATGACGCTGCCCTTGGCAAGAATGAAGGACCGTTCAATGGCGTTCTCCAATTCCCGGATATTTCCCGGCCAGGAATAAGCGACGATGCGGTGCATGGCCTCGCGGCTGAGCTGTTTCTGCTGCCGCCAGCGATGATTGTGGCGGGACAGGAAATGATCGACCAACAGGGGGATGTCCTCCTGCCGCTCCCGGAGGGCGGGCAGGCGAATATCGATGACTTTGAGGCGATAATAGAGATCTTCCCGGAATTTACTCTCGCCGATCAGGGCGGCGAGATTGCGATTCGTCGCCGCCAGGACGCGGACGTCGGTCTGAATGGCCCTGACCCCGCCGACGCGGGTGATCTCACCATCCTGAATGGTCCGGAGGATCTTGGCCTGGGCGGGCAGGGGCATATCCCCGATTTCGTCGAGGAAGATGCTGCCGCCGCTGGCCAATTCGAATTTACCCTTTTTCTGCTGGATCGCCCCGGTGAAGGCCCCCTTCTCATGACCGAAGAGTTCGCTCTCCACGAGGCTCTCCGGGATGGCGGCACAGTTGATGACGACGAAAGGTTCCATTTTCCGAGGGCTGTTAAAATGGATGGCCCGGGCGACGATTTCCTTCCCCGTCCCCGTTTCTCCCTGGATCAGCACGGCGGCATCATACTGGCTGACGGCCTGAATCGTATCGAGCATCGTCGTCAGGGCCGGGCTCTTGCCGATCATGCGCAGGCCGCCGAATTCCCTCAGCATTTCTCCCCGTTCTGCCTCAAGCTTTTCTTTGCGGAGCAGAAGGGACGCCGTATCGAGGTCCTGCTCCGACGGCCAGGGAATGCTGGGGAAGGACGCCAGGGAAAGACGGATTTCGGAGACCGCCGACTGTTGGGGACGCAAAAACCGGGGCGGCGTGATCTTCAGGAGCGTCGCCGGGACGGCCCCCGATTGGGCCAAAAGAAACCAGATCGTCTGCATCTGCGGCGTCCCGGAGGGCGTGGCAATAAAATATCGGGGATGCACCGGTGCATGTTCCGCCATGATCTCCCGGCAATGGCGGAACATGTGGAGGTAGAGGGCCTCATAATCAGTGGGATCGGGGATGTCGATGAGGAGGACCTTGATTTGAGTGGAAATTTTCATGGAAACAGGGCCAGGGACGGGGGCGTCTCCATAGCCGGGAGCGGCGGGAGCGGGAGCGGGGGTGGAAGTGGAATCGGTAGCGGCAGCGGCAGCGAAAACTGGGGCGTTGCCGTTATTACCACCTCCTCTGCTGTTGTAACCGTCGACTCTGCCTGACCCGCCGCCGGTTTTTTCGCCGCCTTCTCCTCCACCGCTATCCCCGTCTCCTCCCCCGCGCATTACGATTTCTTGCTGTAAATTCCGGGCGTTGGCGACGGTGTTGGGGGTGGTCAAGATGTAGATAAAGGCGAATGTCCTTTCCTTGAGCAGGGTCAGGACCGGGCCGTCGGTATAGCCGCCCTGAACGGCCTCGGGGTTGAAAGGATCGCGATTACCGGCAAAGGTTAAAAGGATGTCCATGATGACCTCGTTATCTCCATTATGCAGGATCACCTTAAATGTCAAGGATCACTTAAATTATTCCCGGCGGAAGTAAAAAATCCCGCACTGCCGCCGGGGTGGTGCGGATCGACTCCCATCGCAGCGCCGTCCCGTTTTAAACTCTCTAGTTCAGAGGTGAGCAGAAATATGCTTTACAAATAGTCGTCCATTTGATAAATAGACTTCCATGATTGAACGACCATTCTGGATAGAGAAGCTGACATCGGCATGGCAAAAAAGGCCCATCATCTGGCTGGCAGGGGTGCGCCGTGTGGGGAAGACAACACTCGCCCGAATGTTAACGGGCGCTAATTATTTAAACTGCGATCTGCCATCTACCTTGCGCAAGCTCGAAGATCCCGAGTTATTTTTCCGCCATCTTCCCGAGCAGGCCGTTGTCATATTCGATGAGATCCATCGTTTGCCTGATCCTTCACGGACGCTGAAGATTGCCGCAGACGAATTCCCCGGACTGCGAATTCTGGCCACTGGCTCGTCCACCCTTGCCGCCGGCCGAAAATTCCGGGATACCCTTACGGGACGTAAGGTGGTCCTCTTTTTCCCGCCTGTTCTGTACACGGAATCGCAGCATTTATTTGGGGTGAATGACCTCGACAAGCGGCTTTTACATGGAGGGCTGCCGGAATGTCTCCTGGCGGACGATGTGGATGTTGATTTTTATGCTGAATGGCTGGATAGTTTTTACGCCCGCGATATCCAGGAGCTCTTCGGGATTCGGGAAAGAACGGGTTTTCTGAACCTCCTGCGCCTGATGTTGCGACAAAGCAGCGGGCTGGTTGATTATTCTTCTCTTTCCCGCGAATGCGATTTGAGCCGACCGACGGTAAAGGCGCATCTTGAGGCAATGGCGGTCTCATGCGCCCTTTACCCCGTCCAGCCATTTCATGGGGGGGGGCGGCGGGAAATTGTCAAACGGCCCCGGGTATATGCCTTCGACACGGGGTTCGTCGCTTTTGCCCGCGGCTGGGATCGTATTCGCGAAGATGACCGGGGGCTGCTCTGGGAACACCTGGTCCTGGATACATTGCGGGTTTCCACCGGAGGAAGCGGTCTATTCTATTGGCGGGATAAATCCGGTCGGGAGATTGATTTCGTTGTAGCCTTACCGGGAGATCAGGTGCACGCCATAGAGTGTAAAATAAATCCCGACCGTTTTGACCCTGAATCTTTGCGCGTGTTTCGCCAGGCTTATCCCGCCGGCAGAAATTATGTCATCTGCCCGGCCGTTGAGGGATCCTACCAGAGGCAATCAGGGAGTTTAACAATCAATATTTGCGGCTGCAAGACATTACTGGAAAAATTTGGATGATGCTTCTTTTATTTGACTATCCCATCTGAATATGTATGATACGACAAAATAAAAAAAGGTGACATACGATGCATAAAATATTTTCTTTTACCGGCGCCCGGAAGATCGTCTTCGGCAATGGCTCCTTTCAGCAGCTCCCCGAACAGATCCGGGAACTCCAGGCCAAACGGCCCTTGATCGTCCTGGACAAGCAACTGGCCGCTACGGGCATGAAAGAGCAAGTAGTCGAATTGCTGAAGAAAAGCGGCATGGAGTGTCAGGTTTTCGATAAGGTCGATCCAGAACCGAAAATCTCGCTGGCCGATGAAGGGGCGAAGCTGGCCCTGAAGGCCAAGTGTGATATTGTCATCGGGATCGGCGGCGGCAGCGCCATGGACGTGGCCAAGGCCATTGCCGTCCTGGCCGCCAACAAGGGCAAGGCCGTCGATTATCTCGGCCTGAACAAGGTCCCTGGTCCGGGGCTGCCCAAGATCATGATCCCGACCACGGCCGGCACGGGCAGCGAAGTCACATTCACTTCTGTCTTCGTCCGGCCGGATCTGAAAAAGAAGGAGGGCATGAACAGCCCCTTCCTTTACCCTGACCTGGCCCTTTTGGATCCACTGTTGACCGTAAGTCTGCCCCCCGGTCCCACGGCCTCCACGGGAATTGACGCCCTGTGTCACGCCATCGAATCCTATACTTCCATCAACGCCTCGCCCCTGAGCGAACTGCTCTCTCTGGAAGCCATCGCCCTGATCTCCGAAAACCTGCGGACCGCCGTTCATGACGGGAGCAACATCGCCGCCCGGGAAAAAATGCTTCTGGGCAGCCTCTATGCCGGTCTGGGTCTGGCCAATGCCGGGGTCACTGCCGTTCATTCCCTGTCTTACCCGCTGGGCGGGAGGTATGGCATCCCCCACGGTCTGGCCAACACGGTCCTGCTGCCCCACGTCATGTCCTTCAATATTTCCGGGGCACAGGAAAAGTTCGTGGATATTGCCGAGGCAATGGGAGAGATGGTCGAAGGCCTGCCCCTCCGGGAGGCGGCCTATTTAGCCGTGGAAGCGGTCAACGCCCTTGTCGAAGACTGCGGAATTCAAACCAATTTGGAGGATCTGGGCATCTCGGAAGATGACTTCGAGGAGATGGCCAAGATCGCCATGACCGTTGCCCGCCCCCTGGCGAATAACCCCCGGCAGGTGACCTTGGAAGACGCCGTCACTATCTACGAGGACGCGTTTTGAGCAAGAACATAAAACCCATCCCCACCCTAACCCTCCCCTTGAAGGTGAGGGAAATTATTGATGTATGAATTCAGTGACAGTAGGTCGCATTTTCAGATGAAATCGCAACAACTCATTTATGCATCCCCTTGAAGGGGAGGGTGTTTTTCGTTTTTTTGCGAGACTGTCACCTTTAAATAGAGATACGTTCTTAAGGAGGATTAGGGAAAATGGCCGGTTTTGAGGTTTTCGGCAAGGAAGAAAGACAAGAAGTTATGGACGTCATGGAAACAGGCGTCCTGATGCGCTATGGATTCGATGCGGAACGGAAGGGGATCTTCAAGGTTCGCCAGTTTGAAGAGGAAGTTGCCGCCTATTGCGGGGCCGGGTATACCCTGGGGGTCACCTCCGGCTCGTCGGCCCTGAAGGTCGCCTTGACGGCCCTGGATGTCGGCCCGGGCGATGAAGTAATCGTCCCGGCCTTCACCTTCATCGCCACCTACGAGGCGGTCCTGGAGGCAGGCGCCATCCCCGTCATGGCCGATATCGACGATTCTCTTAATCTTGATCCCGATGATATCATTAATAAACTTACCCCCTATACCAAGGCGGTCATCCCCGTGCACATGTGCGGCGCCCCGGCAAACATCGAGCAGATCGTCACGATTGCCCGTAAATCCAATCTCCTCGTCCTGGAAGACACCGCCCAGGCCGTCGGGGCCTCTTATCAGGGGAAAAAGCTGGGTACTTTCGGCGATATGGGTATTTTCAGCTTCGACTACTACAAAACCATTACCTCCGGCGAGGGCGGCATGGTTATCACGGACAGCAAAGAACTCTATGACCGGTCCGACTGGTACCACGACCACGGCCACGACCATAACTTCAAGGTCAGCCGGGCCATGGAAGGTCGCTCCATTCTCGGCTTCAATTATCGGATGAACGAACTCCAGGGCGCCGTCGGCCTGGCCCAGTTCCGGAAACTGGGCATGATTATCGCTGCGCAAATGAAAAACAAGAATGCTGTCAAGGAGTTATTAAAGGATGTCCCGGGATTGAAGTTCCGGAATATCCCCGATCCCGCCGGGGATACGGCTACCTTTCTGGGGTTCAACCTCCCCGACGCGGCGGCAACTGAACGGTTTCAGGCCGCCCTGGGGGCGGAAGGGGTGGACACGGTATGCTTCAAGAGGAATAAGTGGCACTATGTCCCGAACTGGGAACACCTCCTGGCCTGGGCCACGGCAAATTCAAAGAAGTTCCCCTTTACCTACCCCGCTTACCGGGGCAAGGTGGACTACAGCATCCGTCTGATTCCCAAGGCGGAAGACCTTCTGGGCCGGACCCTCTTCATGGGTATCCCGATAAAGATGACCGAGGCAAGACTTGGGCAGATCCAGGAAGGAATTGCCAAGGCCGCGGCGAAACTGTAACCAGACAGGGGATGGTTTCACATTTTGGTGGAAACACCGCTTGATAACCCCATCCCCCTCCTGACCTCCCCCTTGAAGGGGGAGGAAATTGCTAAATTCTGCATCGTGGGAAAGAAATTGGTTAATAGCTCCTCCATGGGGGAGATAAAAATGGAGAAAGGAGTTACCCGCAAATTATGATCGTTGTTACCGGCGGGGCCGGCTTCATCGGCAGCGCCTTTGTCTGGAAACTCAACCAGCAGGGGATCGAAAACATTGTCATTGTGGACAATCTCGGAACATCAGAGAAGTGGAAGAATCTCGTAAACTTACGCTTTCTCGAATATATTCACAAAGACGATTTCCTCCAGATGATTTACGCCGACCAGGTCCCCTTTACGGCCCGGGCCATCATCCACCTGGGGGCGTGTTCCTCAACGACGGAACGGGACGCCGATTATCTTTGGCGCAACAATTATCTCTACACCTGCCGGCTGGCCGACTGGGCGATCCGCAATGGGATCCGCTTCATCTACGCCAGTTCCGCCGCCACTTACGGCGACGGCGCCCAGGGTTTCTCTGACGACGACGCCCTCACGCCCACCCTCAAACCAATCAATATGTACGGCTATTCCAAGCAGGTCTTCGATCTCTGGACCCTGCGCCGGGGGGCGGAAAAGCAGATCGCCGGGATCAAGTTCTTCAATGTTTTCGGTCCCAATGAGTATCATAAGGGGGATATGACCTCCGTTATTTTCAAGGCCTTTCATCAGATTCGAGCCAACGGCCAGGTCCGCCTCTTCAAATCCCACCGGCCTGAATATGCCGATGGTGGGCAACTGCGTGATTTCGTTTACATAAAGGACTGTATCGAGGTGATGTGGTGGCTCCTGGAAAACAGAGACGCCAACGGCATCTTTAACGTAGGCACAGGCAAATCGCGGAGCTGGAACGACCTGATCAACGCCGTTTTTGCGGCCATGCAATTACCCACCCGGATAGACTACTTCGACATGCCCGAGGGATTACGTAATCAATATCAGTACTTTACCGAGGCAAAAATGGACAAGCTCCAGGCTGCCGGCTGTCCGGTCGCCTTCCGCGCCCTGGAAGATTCCGTCCGGGACTACGTGACCGGCCACCTTATGCAGACTGACCCGTATCTGTAAAGATGAAACTGACAGGACGGGCAGCGGCAATGAATTAAGAATGAAAATAAATACATCAACCCATCCCCACCCCAACCCTCCCCTTGAAGGGGAGGGAGAAAGGTGTACTTTGAGATGAAAGTCGTTTGTATTATCCCCTCAAGATATGAATCGTCCCGGTTTCCCGGCAAACCGCTGGCAGATCTGTGCGGCAAGCCCATGATCCAGCATGTTTATGAGCGGGTTCTCCAGTCGGGGTTTGCTTCTCTGGCCGCAGTGGCTACGGACGACCAACGGATCTACGACGCCGTGACGGCCTTCGGCGGTAAAGCCGTTCTGACGGCCGCCATCCACCCCTCGGGAACGGACCGGATCCACGAGGCCGCCTCGCTGCTTAAGCTCGACGACGAGGACATTATCGTGAATATCCAGGGGGATCAGCCGCTCTTCAACCCCATCCAGATCGAGGAAGTCGTGCAACCGCTCCGGGATGATCCGTCCATTCCCATGTCCACACTCATCTACCGCATCGTCCGGGAGGAGGAAATCGGCCACCCCAACGCCGTCAAGACGGTTTTTGACGCTGCCGGCTTCGCCCTCTATTTTTCCCGGGCCACGGTGCCCTATGTCCGGGATCGGGATAAGCAGGCCGATTATTACAAGCACCACGGCATCTACGCCTACCGGCGGCATTTTCTGCGGACCTTTGCAGCGCTTCCCGTGGGCAAACTGGAACAATTAGAGGCCCTGGAACAGCTACGAGCCCTGGAATACGGATACAAAATCAAGGTGATAGAAACAATACATGACTCCGTGGAGGTGGACACGCCGGCAGAACTGGAGCGGGTCCGACAACTGCTGCTCCGTGGATGAAACATACATGACGATAAATCGTCACCACGGGGGATGAAAATCAGGCGTATAACCCCATCCCCACCCTAACCCTCCCCTTGAAGGGGAGGGAAAAAGAAAGCAAAGAATTCATCATGGTCGATCTTGAATACCTGAAAAACATAAATCTGGTCGCCATCCCCAGGATGCAGCAGTTTCTGCGCACCTTCGTGCTGGGACCAAACTATAACATTTTCCAGAAGGTGGATATTGTTTTTGAAAATCTGCACAATATTCCCCAGGGAAAGAACGTCATCTTCGCCATGAACCACACGGACCGGTTCAACTACTGGCCTTTTCAGTATAAACTGTCGAATTTATTGCACTATCCCTGGACTACCGTCTGGGTGAAAGGCAAGTACTATCGCAACAAGTGGCTCGGCCGGGGGCTTGACTCGTGCAATCTCATCCCCGTTCCTTCCCTGGGCTATCTGATTGAGGAGTTCTACACCAGGAAATTCAACCGGCGGATTGACCGGGAAGAATACCGCAAGGTCCGGGACGCCATTGACGGCAGAGATGTCGAGACGGAGGAATATGCCGCAAATGTCGCGGAAACGGTCCGTCTCTTCGGGGACGGCTTCATCGAATTTATCCGGGACTACTACGAACAGGTAATGGAGAAAGTGGCGGAACTCACCCGGTTCGCCCTCTTTGAAAAGGGCCTGAGCATCATCATCTTTCCCGAGGGGACCCGGGGAACCCAATTAGGGGAGGGCAAGTCCGGCATCGCCCAGGTAGCCCTCCACACCGGGAAAATGGTGGTCCCTATCGGCTGTAACAATTCCGATCAGGTATATCCCGACAGCCTCCCCTTCGCCAGATCGGGACAGATTGTCTATCGCATCGGGGAACCTTTTTCCATAGAGGATCGGCTTCAGCCGTTCCGGATTGACGAACCCTTCCGGCTATTGTCCCGGGAATCTCAGCAGCGATATAAAGACCGGTTTGAAGGGGCGACGACGGTCATTATGGAAAGCATCAATGCCTTGCTCGATGACGCCTACCGGAGATAGCCAGGACTGCGAGCTGACGAGAATCCTCCTTGAAGCTGCCGGGGAATTGGGTATTACCCTCGCGGAGCGGGAGCTTGCTCTCTTTTCACTCTACGAGCAGGAACTGCTCACGTGGAACAGGATTGTCAGCCTCGTAGCGATTAAATCTCCTCTCGACATACCAATCAAGCATTTCATCGATTCCCTGACGGCCCTCCCCCTGCTGCCCCGGGAGGGAAAACGTTTATTGGACATTGGGACGGGCGCGGGCTTCCCGGGCCTGCCCTTGAAGATCATCCGCCCCGACCTAGATCTTCATTTGCTGGAGGCATCGCGAAAAAAGGTTTCCTTTCTTAAAGAACTGGTCCGCAAATTGGGCCTGCCGGGTGTGACGATCATTCATGAGCGGGTGGAACAGGTAATGAGAAATGGGCGCCTCCACGAATCCTTCGATTGCATGATCTCCCGGGCCGCCTTTAAGATGCCTGAACTACTTAATATGGGCCTACATTTTTTACGACCAGGGGGACTGCTTGCGGCCATGAGGGGGCCCCGGGACGAAGGGGCAAACCAAAATATCTGGCAAATTATTGATAATAAAGGATTTTATCTTGAGAAAATTGAGGATTTTCATCTTCCCATAACCGGGGTTTCCCGGAAAATAATCCTCTATAAAAAAACCTAGTAAATACAACGTCTTAAATAATAAATTTTTATAAAAAACCCCTTTCAAAAAACTTTTTTTTGTGGTAGCTTCCCCCAGAATAAGTCACCAGAAAAGTCTTGGGAAAAACCTCATAATATCATGCGTAAAATTATAAGTATTGCCAATCAGAAGGGCGGGGTGGGAAAGACCACGACGGCCATTAACCTGGCCGCTTCTTTAGCCACGGCGGAACAGCGCACCCTGCTTATCGATTGCGACTCCCAAGGCAACGCCTCCACCGGGGTCGGCATGGATAAAGCGCTGATCGGGGACAAAAATATCTACCACAGCCTTGTGGGGCAGGCGCCTCTGACGGATATCATCAGGAAAACATCGCTCCCCTACCTTGATGTTGCCCCGGCGGATCAGAACCTGGTCGGCGTGGAAATCGAATTCGTGGCCATGGAAAACCGGGAAAAGAAACTGCGCAGTTTGCTCCATGATCTGCGGGAGGAATATTCATTTATTATTATTGATTGCCCGCCGTCCCTGGGTTTCCTGACGATCAACGCCCTGGCGGCCTCGGACTATTTGATCGTCCCTCTGCAGTGCGAATATTTCGCCATGGAAGGTCTCGGCAACCTCTTGAACACGCTCCGCCTGGTCCGGCAGAGTTATAATCCCACCTTGAATTTGGGAGGGATTCTCCTGACCATGTTCGACGCCCGGAACCTCCTTTCCCACCGGGTCAGCGAAGATGTTCGGAAAAACTTCGGGAGGAAGGTATTTGACACGGTCATTCCTCGGAATGTGCGGTTATCGGAAAGTCCGAGCCATGGACTCCCCATCATTCTCTACGACATCAAGTCTCGCGGCGCCATCGCCTATATGGATCTGGCCCGGGAGATCATGAAAAACGGGAGGTTATAATGTCAGTAAAACCATCCCCCGACAAGGGAATGCGAGGGCAGGCCCTCGGCAAGGGACTCGGGGCCATGTTCCCCAATCTT